>Ga0209979_1002045_pt1 | contig 20204 bp, 25 predicted proteins | sample AnhtaG_FD_183114 | JGI IMG/M metagenome (GOLD analysis project Ga0209979, IMG submission 183114) | Deep subsurface microbial communities from Anholt, Denmark to uncover new lineages of life (NeLLi) - Anholt_01485 metaG (SPAdes) (version 2) | ecosystem: Environmental > Aquatic > Marine > Oceanic...
CCGCCCGCGAGGTCCTGGTCGACGGCGACTGGCAGAGCACCTCCGGCGGCGTTCTGATGTACGGCGGCCTCTTCCCCCGCTACGACTACGGCGACCTGCTGCAAGTGACCGGCAAGCTGGAGACGCCCGAGTCCGAGGACTTCAACTACCGCGACTACCTGGCCCGCCAGGGCATCGGCTCTATCATCATCTACCCCAAGACGCTCTTGGTCGCCACCGGCCAGGGCCATCCCGTTCGGGCCTGGATCTACGACCTGCGCGGCGAGCTGTCCTCCGCCCTCGAGGATGCCCTGCCGGAGCCCGAGGCCGCCCTGGCCCAGGGCATCCTCCTGGGCCGACGGGCCTCCCTGCCCGACGACCTGAAGGAAGACCTCAACGACACCAATACCTCCCACCTCGTCGCCGTCTCGGGCTACAACGTCACGTTGGTCGCGGGGCTATTCATCGCGGCCCTCGCCTGGCTCGTCGGCCGCCGGCCCGCTGCCTGGCTCGCTCTGCTGGCCATCATTGCCTACGCCGTGCTTGTCGGCGCCCAGCCCTCCGTCCAGCGAGCGGCGATCATGGGCGGCATGTACATCGTGGGCACCGCCCTCGGTCGCCAGCGTGGTGCGCTACAGGGGCTGGCCTTGGCGGGGGCCGGCATGACAGCCTTCGACCCGCTGCTGCTGAAAGACATCTCTTTTCAGCTTAGCTTTGCCTCCGCCCTGGGCCTCATCGTCTTCTCGCCGGCCCTCCGCGCCCGCATCGAGGCCGCCCTCGCCCGCTTGAGCCCCGACCGCGAGCTGGCCGGCCCCTTGCGCGCCGTCATCGAGCTGCTGGCCGTCACCGTGGCCGCCATCGCCTTCACCCTGCCCATCACCGCCGTCAACTTCCACCGCATCTCCCTGATCGCGATACCGGCTAACCTGCTGACCGTGCCCACCTTCCCCGTGATCATGATCACCTCGGCCCTGACAGCCGTCGGCGGCATGATCGCCGCGCCCATCGGCACTTTTCTCGGCTGGATAACCTACGTCCCGGTCGCCTACTTGGTGAAAGTCGTGACGCTCCTCGCCGACCTCCCCTTCGCCGCCGTATCGGTCGGCGGCCTCACTACCACCCACGCCTTTGCCTACTACGCCGCCCTCGCCGGTATCGTCTGGCTGACCGCCCGCCGCCCGGCGAAGCTGGCCCTGCCCCGAGCGCCCGCCTGGGCCGGCGACCTCCTGTCGAGCCTGGCCCGTCCGCTTGCCGCCCTGCCGACCCTCGGCATCGCCATCGTGCTCGCGCTGGCCACCGTTCTCGTCTGGCTGCTCATCATGAGCTCGCCCGGCGACCGCCTCAGCGTCACCTTCCTCGACGTCGGCCAGGGCGACGCCATCCTCATCCGCAGCCCCAGCGGCCACAACATCCTGGTCGACGGCGGCCCCGACGGCGAGGCGATAACCGCCGCCTTGGGTCGACACCTGCCGTTCTGGGATCGCCGTCTGCACCTGGTGGTGCTGACCCACCCCGACCAGGACCACCTGGCCGGCCTGATGACCGTCCTGACGGGTTACGAGCAATCGGCCTTTCGGGAAAGAAATACGTCACTCTGACGTCTATCGCATCACGTTTTCCGACGCTGACCGTGGCCCCCTCCACTAGACAGGCAATCAGATCACGGCGAGTCTCATCGTCGATGTTCTCCAGTTTGGCGCGAAGGCGCTCCAGTAGGTGCCTGGCCGTCAAGAGAGCCGTCTTGTCTGCTTCCTCGCCCTCCACCAGCGCTGCTACGCGCTCAGCCTCAACTCGAAGGGTTTCAAGCTCACGCTCAGCCTCTTCTAGAGCCGTTTCTGCCTCTGCCTCCGTGATTGTGCCCTTTCGCAGTTGGCGGAGTACTGCCTCGCGCCCTGCCTGCGTAGAGACGATCCTCTCTTCCAAGCCCTCCTGCACACGCCGATGGTCGACGCTATCGTTTTCGGCCTGCAGCTTCTGCGCCAGGAGCGACAGGACTGGCCCTGGGTCACTAAGAAACGCCTCCACATCGGCCCACACCAAGCCTTCTAGCACGTCCGCCCTCAGTTCGGGGGAGGAACACTTGGGCGTCGTACACCGATAGTAGTACTGTCCTTTTGCCCTGTGGCCACGCCCGACGTACCGCCTGCCGCAGACGCCGCACCGAATCAGACCCCTGAGAAGATAGTTGCGCTTCGCGTTACGGCTGGCCCACGCGTGGTTTTCTCGCCTCAGCCGGGCCGCTTCTTCCCAGGTTGGCCGGTCAATGATCGCTGGAATCTCCTGAGCTATCGCTTCGCTCTTGCCACGCTTCCCCCAGTGGTGGACACCCGCGTAGCTCTCGTTTCGGAGTACGTTGCAGACCCGCGTCGAATCCCACACGCCTGGATTCCTTACTCGCTTGCTCTTCATCCTTCGGCGTAGGTACAAGGTAGGCACGCCGTTGGCGTTGAGGTAGTCGGCTAGTGCGACACTCCCTATTCTCTCTTTGGTATAGAGCCGAAAGATTAGGCGAACCGTCTCGGCCTCGGCCTCATCTATTGCGAGGCGGTGAATAGGACGCCCCTTCGACGTTTCTCCTGTCGGTTCGAGGCAATAGCCGAGAGGAGCGAAGCCACCGCACCATCTGCCGGTGCGGGCCGCCCTACGTCGGCCCATCATCGTCCGCTCCAGAATCGTTTCTCGCTCCAGTTCAGCCAAGGAACCCAACAACTGCATCACAAAACGGCCCATGGCGGTGCTCGTCTCAAACGGCTCCGTCATGGACTTCACGGTCACACCCAGGGCCTCCAGACGATCGACGGCCTCCACAAGCGCGACGAGACGCCTCCCAAGTCGGTCGATGCGATACACGAGAATCTGGTTGAACAGCCCCTGTTGCGCGTCCTGCATGAGCCGCGAGCCTTCGGGCCGCTCCCATAGAGGCGCAGTGCCGGTGACCCCGTCGTCCAGATAGAAGTCATGCACCGCGATGTCGTACAACTCGCAGTAGCTTTTGGCAAACTCAACCTGGTTCTGGACTGTCTCCCTCTCGGCTTGATCCTCAGTGGAGACACGGCAGTAGGCCGCAACCTTGGTGGAGACGGATGTGGCGTTGACCTCACGGCTTGCTGTTCCCTTTTCTGCCAAAACGGTCATCATGTCCTCCCTCGCCCAATCTCTGTGGCTCTGGGACTCAGTCGAGTTCTCCAGTTTCCCACTCCACCAGCTCACCCGGCTCTATGTCGAGTGCCTTGGCCAGCATCCGTATGGTCTTCGGACGGGGCCGCTGAGCACCAGTTTCGAGCCGAGCTATGGTGGGCTGTGTGATCCCCGACGTCTCCGCAAGTTCCCGCTGGCTTCGGAACCGCCTTAGACGCCACTCGCGTAACCTCAGACGCACAATAGCATCGCCTCCATATCGATATCTTATCACCATCGCATAGACCTGTCAAGACTGGCCAGCCCTACTCACCAACACATCACAGCGGATCACGCAGGAAACCGGGGTAACGCCGAAATGCCCTCCAGCCCCTATAGATGTACGCGGGGACCATGCACGCACGCCCTTCCCACTACCTTGCCAGCCGTCGCGCCTGCGGGTAGAATTGGGGCCGCCTCGAGGTAAGAACATGGTCATGCCGCAGTATTGGCTAGTCACGACAAGTCCTGAGAACTTCGAAGTTGACCGAGACCGGAACTTCTCCGTTCAGGGATTTGGCAACAGGGTTCGCAACCTCGTCAGCCAGGTTCAGAGCGGTGACAAGCTTGTGGTCTACATCATGGGGCTAAAGCGGCTCGGCGCGGCCCTGGAAGCCACAGGAGTCCCTTACTATGATGCTGAGACGAAGATTTGGATTGAAGAGGACGAAATTTGGCCGTGCAGGTTCCCCACAAGGCCAAGGATCGTTCTAGGGGAGGACGAACTTCTGGATGTTCGAAGATTGTTGCCTTCGCTAACCTTCATTTCCGATCGGCAAAGGGCCACCAACTGGGGTTTGGCGTTCCATCAGAGTCTCCGCACGATACCCCAGGACGACTACGATCTCATCGAATCGGAGATGCGGAAAGCGGCAACCAAGCAGCGCGGCGATGGCCCTAGGATGGGGGTTGAGACGGAGGAGCAGGCCAAGGAAGCGATCATGGCCTTGCCGTCCCTCGAGTCGACGAGCTTGCACGATCGTATCGGCGAGATGTTGGAAGCCGTCGGCAGCCGTATGGGCTTCAACACGTTTACCAGACACAAGATTACGCCAGAGCACGCGGAGCAGCTCGATGTCGCCTGGCTCCTTGGACGCAGCCCCTCAGTCGCTATCGAAGTGCAGATCGGGGGCGACATACATGCTGCCCTGCGACGACTCGAGCAGGCCAGGCAGTTCAATTATCCGAAAGTGATCATCGTCATTGAGGAATCCCAGTTGCCCGATCTGAACAGGAGAATCAGGTTAGACACTCTTAGGCATTGGCTCGACGCCTGGAGCATTCGTGCCGTCCTAAGACTGTATGAGAGCGGCATGGCATTCCTCGACCTCTACGATTCGCTGCTTGAGTCGCGCTACAAAGAACGAACTGAGGTTGGGTTCGTTCACTAGCCATCTCCAAAGCCCCTGAAGGCCCAACTACCCCTTGGCCACCGTCGTCTGGTCCGCCGGGCGATAAACTGTTCCCTTGCCCACTTTCGCGGCTGCGAGTAGGATGGGGCCGCGTCTGGTCCCTCGTGACGGTAGCAACAAGAAGGAGGCGGTGAGATGGCTGTTGATACTACTACCCTTGTTACCTTCCTCGGTTCGCGCTATGTGCACCTCGTCATACAGAAAGGATGGTTTGGAAAGCAGTACATTCGCTTCTATCACTATTTCGAGCTGGGCAATTTCCTATATGGGAAGGGGGCCATCCTCGGTCGCGCTTTTCATGACCGCTTCGAGATATTGGGCGAGATGTTGGGGAGCCCGCCGCACGACACATGTATTCTGCTACAGAACGAAGCCCGTGAGCGCCTTCAAAGGTACGGCAAAGAGCCAGAATCTTGGATTGACTTCTTCATGACTACCGAGCTCGTGAAGTTCGGATCGAGCTACCCCGAAGGTCTACTGCTAAAGTCTCAGGAGAAAATACCGGTTGAAAAGGCGTACCCCAAACTCCAATGGCTCATGCTGGAAGGCATGGGCTTCGGGTCCTCGTTCCCAGAGCTCACCGAGAGGATGTGGAGGCAAACTTACGAGACGCCTGACCCTGAGATATGGGCAAAAGCACGGCGAGCCGGAGTAGACATACCGGAGGAACAAGAGTCCTTGCCCTTGGAAGAAAGCGAGCATGAGCTTCTACTTGCCGTGGCTGCGTATGCTCATGATAGACACCCCGAGTTGATTGAGCCGCTGGGCCTACGCAAGGTAGAGCAGGAGGTTGCCGAGCTACTCGATATCTCCCAGGAGGAGCTTGCCAATAGGCGTGAGCGACAAGGACCCCGCTGACCAATCCCATCGTCTGGTTCGTGGTGGCGATGGGCTGGCCGTAGCTCTCCTTGCCAGCCCTCGCGGCTGCGAGCTAGGATGGTTGCAGCGCTAGGCGGTAGACTGACAATATGCTTCAACGGCTAGTCCTTCTCGCCCAGTGGGTGGGTTTTGTCATCGGGCCCGTGATCAACGCCGGGTCGCTGTACTTTGATAGACAAGACGCCCGAGAGCTTGGTTGGTCATGGCAGGTGTGGGCGATCATCGGGATGGTGGTTTTTTTCGCCTCTGCTGTGGCAATCATCGCAAGGCTGTGGGGCGAGAATTCAGAGTTCAAGAAGCGGCCGCGCCCGAATGTGGTTTTTGATGGATTCAACGACAACCCTGCTCAGTACCAGACTGAATGGTCCATGAATCTGCCCGATGGTTCGCGAAACCAGCGTTTTCTCTTAGCTGAATTTCGTAGGGCTCGCTTCACGAATTGCCCGGTCAAGCGCGGCGAAGGTGCCGGCGCGAATCAGGTATGCGGCCGAATAGAGTTTTGGGACGAGAGTGCGCAGAATAGGCTGTTGGAAGTTCGTGATGGGCGTTGGTCCGATGTGCCAGAACTGCATCAGACGGGAGCAAACATCAAGGGCATTGATCTCTCTGCGGCTGGCGAGTCGGGAACTCTAGATATCGTAACTAAGGGTCATGAGGAGGCGGAGTGCTACGGATGGGATAATTCAGGCAGAGTCGGCCCCGGATTGGGACCAGGAACATACCAAATACGTGTCCGCATTGCTGTGGCCAATGAGGGGGTCGATGACAGAGACTTCTGGTTCATGCTCACGAATCCAGGGGAAGGCGAGATGATGAAGCTTCAGGAACGAATCGGGTTTGAAAATCCATGCTCTGGGAAATGGGCCGCTGAGAAGTCAGTTCCGAATACGTAGGGCCATCGTGTGGTTCATCATCGCGCAGGGCTGGCCGTAGCTCCTTCCCTTGCCAACCCTTGCGGCTCCGGGTAGGATGGGGGCGCCAGGGTTGCGTCCAGGCACGACCAGGCCTAGCGTACTCAGGTGGAGCGGGAAGCGGTGATATGATGGTGGAATTGAAGACAAACGTCCTCTACTATGGAGAGAACCTTGACATCTTGCGGGACCACATCCCAGATGAGTCGATTGACCTAATCTATCTCGACCCGCCGTTCAACTCTAACCGCTCTTACAATATCCTCTTTCGTGAATCTACAGGGGCAGCCAGCGAGGCACAGATTGAGGCCTTTGAGGACACCTGGCATTGGGGCACGCCCGCCGCTCTAGCCTACGAAGAAGTGGTGACCGGGCCGTATCAGAACGCGGCGCGGATGCTCAAGGCTATGGTAGATGGCCTGGGCCACAACGACGTTACGGCTTACTTGAGCATGATGGCAAACCGGCTGGTCGAACTCTACCGGGTGCTGAAGCCCACCGGCTGCATCTATCTCCACTGCGACCCGACGACAGGGCCGTACCTACGAGTGTTGATGGACTCGGTTTTTGGAGCCAAGAGCCTTGTTAATGAAATCGTATGGAAACGCTCTTCCGCCCATAGCGATGTGGTTCAGGGTGCAAGGCACTTTGGGAGGATTCACGACACAATTCTGTTCTACAGCAAAAGTGCAGGGCGGAGTTGGAACGCAGTCTACACCCCATACGACGAGCAGTATGTTGAGCGCATCTACCGATATGTGGATCAGGATGGGCGGCGTTACCAGACGCAGCCTCTGCATGCAGCAAAACCCGGCGGCGATACCCTATATGAATGGAAAGGTAAGAAACCACCACCAGGGCGCTACTGGGCGTTCTCGAAGGGGAATATGGAGCGCCTGGATCGTGAGGGGCGAATTGTCTACAGCAAGACGGGCGTACCCCGGTACAAGATATATCTTGATGAATCTCCAGGCGCGCCCGCACAGGACCTCTGGCTTGATCTGCTGCCGGTGCATTACCAACCGAAGGAGCGCCTGGGCTATCCCACGCAAAAGCCTCTGGCGCTCCTTGAGCGTATCGTGAATGCGTCGTCGAATCCCGGTGATGTGGTTCTTGACCCGTTCTGCGGGTGCGGCACGGCGGTGCATGCCGCCCAGAAGCTGGGACGGCGATGGATCGGGATTGACATCACGCATCTCGCTATTGGGCTGATCCGGCGCCGCATGCAGGACGCGTTTCCGGGCATACAGATCGAGGTCATAGGGGAACCCGTCGATCTAGCGGGGGCTCAGGACTTGGCCGACCGCGATAAGTATCAGTTCCAGTGGTGGGCTACTGATCGCCTGGGGGCGCAACCCGTCGCTGGCAAGAAGAAGGGGAAGGACGAGGGCATCGACGGCGTCATCCCTATCCTCGTGGGCGGCACAGCCGAGAAGCCACAGTACGAACGGGCGATCGTCTCGGTAAAGGGCGGTAAGCACGTCAACGTGCAGATGGTGCGGGATCTAGTAGGCGTCCTGCAGCGAGAGAACGAACCCATAGGCATCTTGCTGACCCTAGCGCCGCCCACCAAGGACATGATCAAGGAGGCGGCGGCAGCCAGGTTCTGGGAAAGCGAGTTCTGGCAGCAGAAGTTTCCACGGCTCCAGATCATGACCGTCGGGGAGATGCTTAGCGGCAAGCGGCCGAATATACCTTGGGGCAAGGTGCCATTCTCCAAGGCCCCGAAGGAAAAGAAGAAACCCCAGCAGGAGAGCTTGCTCTAACTGGGGCCGATCCCTTCCTCCACTGACTGAAGAGTGCATGAAGGGCTGGCTTCTCATCGAGACCCTGCTCGTCCTGCTGGTGGGTAACGCCATCGCCTGGTTCATCGTGGCCCAGGGCTGGCCCAAGTAAGGGGGTGCGCCCATGAAGATCGCGATAATTGCTCTGATTCTGGCGACTGCCGCTCTGGGACTAGGTAGTTTCGCCACGTTCAGGAGCTTCGACAGCGAAGACACGGTAGAGGCCACACCAGTCGCCGCGCAGCCAGGTTGGTCGACCGCTAAGTGCCAAAGGGCCAATAGCAGCCTTGGTGCCTTAGAAGTTGGTTGTATCAAGGGCGATTGCGCTCCATACGCCGATATGATCCTCGCCATCGCTGACAACTGCCCGTAAGCAGGAGGTGCGATATGAAACGAGGTTTCTTCTTCGGCTTGGTGGCTGGCAGCATTGGGGCCTTGTTCCTGCTGAGCCTCTTTTCCTTTCAGGAGCGAACAGATGCCCAAACCTTGAGGACAGTTCAGCTTCATCAAGGCTGGAACTTGCTCGTCTGGACAGGGGAGACTGAACCGGTGGACATCGCATTGAGTGACCTGGTCAGTAGCAATCTCAGCCTCATCTACGGCTGGCAGCCCGACACCGGCACATTTACTCGTTACGTCCCGGGGAGGCCCGAAATCAGCACGATCACCCACATTGAGAGAGACACTGGATACTGGCTGCTGATGCAGCAGACCGTTATCATGAACGTTCCTACAGCATCTGCTGAGTGTCCTCAGCCCAGCCCGTGCCCTCAAGTCACGTGTCCAACAAGCACTCCTTGTCCTACCCCAACGGCCTGCCCGACAAGCACGCCCTGCCTCACAGGCAGATGTCCGCCCGCCCCGGTCGACAACAACAAGTGCGCCGATGCCTTGTATGAATGGGCACAAAGCTACTATTTGTCGCCATCCGCTGAGCTTTACATTGAGTTGTGGTGCGGTGAATGGCCCGAGATGTACGTCAAATGCTCTTCGATGCCGATCAGCCGGGACAAGTGCGCTCAGGCGCTATTTGATTGGGCACAAAGCGGCTTCTTGTCGCCAATAGCTGAAATGGATGTAGAGCTATGGTGCTAGCGAAAGCACGGAGTGGAGAGCCTGAGCCTTCCTGCTGCCGCTGGCCAACGCCATCGTCTGGTTCGTCGTCGCCAATGCGCTAGTCTCTTCCCTTGCCAGCCCTCGCGGCTGCGAGTAGGATGGGGTCGCTATGGGTTTGAATCTGCCAAAGGGCCCCGAGCTAGTGACCTCATTCATGCTTACCTGATGGCTCCACCTGCGGACGCTCAAGCGTCCAGTGGTACACGAAGAATGATTAGGTATTTTGCATACGGCAGCAATCTCTCACCGCGGGAGATGGAGACAGTCACTCGGCATGCCAGATTCTATGCACTGGCAAGACTCCCCGACCACGCCCTTGACTTCACCCGCATGTCACAGAGGAGGGGAGGCGGAGTTGCCGACATCGTACCCAGACGTGGAAGCGACGTCTGGGGGGTGGTGTATGAACTGCCGGAATCGGCTCTTCCCGATTTGGATCGGAAGGAAGGGGCACCGAGCGCGTATCGGCGAACAGACGTACAGGTCGAGATGGAGCCAGGTATCGTGGAGGAAGTGCTCACGTATGTCGTCGCCAGCAGAGAAGGACCCTTCACCCCGAGCGAAGACTACAAGCGTCTACTGGTCGAAGGGGCAAGGCATTGGGGATTGCCTGAGTCCTATCAGCAGTTCTTGGAGTCCATTGCGACCCATACCGAACCGATTGGCGGTCGAGAGCTTAGGGTGGAGGCTACTCGTGACAGGCGGGCCTCTCAAGGTGAATACGTTGTCAGGCTATCTCGGGACGCGGCCAGGGATATCCTGGGATCCAGGGATCGCCATGTAGCTGTGGTGCATGAGGGAAAGGCGGCCCTGTGCAAGCTCGTGAGAGTACGAAACGACGCACTCCCCTTGGACGTGTGCGAACTCGACCAGACCGTGCGGGGAATCATTGGCATCGGAAGAGACCCGGAGGGCACAAGGGTCACGTTATTCCGAGTTCGCGGGCGACTAACGGGCTTTCCTGGGGTAGCTCCTCGACATCTGCTGCTAGAGTCCTCGTCGCCTCTCCGCGAAGAAGCAGAGAAGAATATTGTACTCCTGGCTGAACAGAACCTGCGGCTGATAGGAGTTCAGGAAGGGGAGTATGTCAAGCTGACTGCGCTGGTGGAGCAAGAGGACGGGTATCGAGTGAGGAGCATTGTGCGCAGGGCGTTTGTGCCAAGGTTGAGAGAGCATCTAGAGCCCGAGGAGCCACGCAAGATAGCCAGAAGCGTCTACCTCGATGCTGACGCAAGGGATGCTCTGGGGCTGAGCGGAGGTGTCTACGAGCGTCCGGTGCTTATCAGCCCCGCGGTGTGGAGCCTATTCTCGTCCCGAATGATATTCTACGGAGTCTCCGCGTTCCTCGGATTCGCTGCCCTCAATGCCATCACTTCCGTCGTCTATGAAGGCAACGACTGGCTGACTGTGCTGGTGGCCGTCGTGTTGGCCCTCGTTTTCACCTCGGTCTTTGCCTGGCTGGACCTGCGTGGAAAGCTGAGATACTAGAGCATTTCACTTTTCGGCCAACGAACTGGCATCTGCATTCAACTTTCTAACATTTTGCCAAGGAACTCTTAGCAACTGGCGGTACAGGACGGCACCAGACGGGTGATCAACCGCCCCTCTCAAATGCGCAACGAAACATAACGCCACCCCCTGGCACTGTCCGAGACGAGGGGTTGAGGATTCGTAAACCGCGTGTCACCTAGCGCGACGGCTACTACCCATCGAGCCCCTACTCGTCCTGCTGGTGGGTAACGCGCTCGTTTGGTTCGTGGTGGCACAGGGATGGCCCAAGTAAAGGAGGCACCCATGGGCACTTACACGTTGAACGTCGTTGGTGAATCTTACAGGCAGGATGCGATACGACGTTGCCGAGAAGGCCATCGGGTAGTTCTGAAAAGAGAGCCAGAGAATCCACACGACGCAAACGCGGTGGCCGTATTGAGGGAAAACGGAGAGCAGATCGGGTACTTGTCACGGGATAACGCCGAGTGGGTGGCGGAAGTGATGGATAAGGGGAAACAGGTCGAAGCCAAGATTAAGCGAATTACTGGGGGCACGCGAGATAAGCCAACTCGTGGTGTGGTCATCGAGGTAGACACAGCGCCACATGGATAGGGGCCAAGGCGCGGCAAGGCGGGGCGGCGGCTGGTATCGCGCATTTTGCAGCGAGGTCGAGGAGGCCAGGGCACTCCATGTCGAATGAGTATCGAGAGTTTTCGGAGGCAGTAAAAAAGGCAGTTTCGGCAGGCAGTAAGAAAGACCGAGGCGGACATATTTCGAGAGTTTTGGGTGGAGGTTCAGCGAGCGAGGGCCGAGGCACCACGATGACATATAGGGGCCGTCCTGGGTCCCGACGGCACACCCTACCAGACGCCCCAGGATGCAATTCTGACGGCCTACTCTGCACGAGGCTAGGCTTCCCTCTCGTCTCCTCGTAGTGCCTGGCCCAGAAGGGCGCTACAGCCGCACTCTGGAAGGCCCCTCCCGCTTGCAAGACTAGGTTTCGTACTTCTCCCAGGCCGCCTCCACCTTGGCCCACGATGCGCTTCGCAATGCACTCACGACGCGCCGGAAGCGGTGCGCGTCAATGAAGCGTACGAGTGCCTCCACCTCTATGCGGATGGCCGTACCAATGCGCACAACCGGGAGATCCCCCGCCCGAATAAGGCGGCGCAACGTGGACGGGTGAAGGTGCAGGGCATCGGCGGCCTCAGGCACAGTGAACAATTGAAAAACAGGGCGGTTCTGCTTCCTTTGAGTCACGTCAGCCCTCCCACGGTCGCCCTAGCCCTCGCAACAGCAGCCAACAACAGGCAATGATCGGTTCCCAGAAGCCTGCTATCAGGGAGCGTCCTGCCCCCGCTCCTGCGGCGGCCAGATGATGGTATACATCCCCCGACCGGGGTTGCGCTCGATGGTCTCCCGTATCAGGGCCTGCTCCTCTTCTTCCGACGGCGGCGGCTCGTTTCCGTTTATATAGAAGATGATGTGGGGGTTCTCGCTGCCGCCGGATAGCTTCTCCAAGTTCTCTAGACGCCTTTCCAGGCTCATCTCGGCCTCCTACCGTTGCCGCTGGCCCTGGCCTCCTCCAGCCGCCGGACTCGCTCTTCCAGCTCGCCGCTGGTCAGCACCCGCACCATCGCCCCCGCCAGGGCCGCCATAGCCGTCGCCACCCTGGGGTCTAACTCGCTCTTGTGCACCTGCCCTAGGGCCTCCTCCAGGTGGTCGTAGACGGACATGAGGCGCGGCGGCACCAGCTTGCCCAGACGGGCGACGCGGGCTTTCCCCTTGCCCCCCAGCCTGGCGGCCTCGCGGCGCTTGTCGGCTAGGGCAGGGTCGTGGGCCATGCAGAAGCCGCTCCTGTTGACGATGCCCCGACAGGGCTGGCCGTCACGTCGGGTAGCAGGGCAGGGCATGAGGTTAGCTTTCGTTACCATCGCCGACTATCCGCCTTTCTCCACCAGCGTCGCCCCCATGTCCAGGGCCAGGCGCGTCATCAGTCATCACTCCTCAAGGCCCACGTCCTGGCGCAAGCCGGGCGATATATTGAATCCCAGCGCAATCGTCGCCTCCAGCAGTGACCGGAAGTAGTCAGCGGCTGCGTCGCGAAGCGCGACCACCTCACCATACTCGCCAGCGTGATCCTTGATGAACGCGACCAGTTCCCGGCAGCACCGCCCGTACACGGCCCGCCGCTGGTCGGCCACGGATGCGCTGGCATACGCCTGCCACCAGTCGAACTCACCGTCGATCATGATTTGTTTCCTTCCCTGCGCGTCATCTCCACTCATGGCGTCGCTCCCGTTAAGGCACCTGATAAGTGTTGTGGCGATGTATGCGCAACACTTATCCTGGGCCTCCAATTGAGGTTGAGATCGGCTTCTGCCAGGTGGCGCAGCCAGGGAAGGGCCGGATGCCAGCGGGTGGCCCAATGGTATCCCCGGCGCGACCTGCCAACCTGCGAAACTAGGCCCCTCTTCTGCAGCCCTAGCATGGCCCGCTGTACCGAGACATAGTGCTTGGGGCTGACATAGAACTTGCGTCGGCGGGGCATTGCGGCCACAAGTTTCTGGAAGCCTTCAAACCAGGCGCGATAGCCAGGATCGGCTTCGAGTCTGGCCTTCGTTTCAGCGCTGAGTTCGGGTGGCTTCGGCCAGAAGTGGGCCACGATGTCGATGACACTCGGCTGACAGCGCTTGCAGGGCCAGGGTCTCAGATGGCACCTGTAGCACTCAATCCAATAGCCATTGTCGCGGCCTACCTTCCCACAACGACACGGTCCCGTCTGGGGCGCATCTGTATACTTCCGATAGCACTCTTCTTCCCGCTGCCGCATGGCGAGGAGAATGGCCACCTGTTGCCGACTCAGACCCCTACTCATTGCTATGCACCTTCTTCGCGCCCAACTCCACAGCCAGCCTCACGAGGTGGCCGGAGCCTGCCTTCGCTTGTCGCCCGTTGCGGCAGACGGAGCAGAGGAAGTCGGCATGCCACTGCTCGGCCCGCACTGGCGCACCGCAACAGCCGCAGGCGTGGGGATCGTCGCCAGCGTCGCCGTGCTGCCAGCGATCCTCCACCTCGCCTGGGGGTCGATGGGGGCAGGTCGGGGCACCGTCGGCGGGGGTATCGGCGGCATTTTCGGGGGGCGCGTGTATCCCCGAATTAGCCGCAACAGCCGCAACAGCCGCAACGTTTTCCTGGCTCAGGTTCAATCTGGCGTCCTCATTTGTTGCGCTTGTTGCCCTTGTTGCGCTTAAATCCGGGGTAGGAGAGTAGCGGCCCCAGGCGTCATCGAAGTCAGCGCGGGCATAGCCGCGAGGTGTGGTATCGCCTACCCTCATGACATAGGGCCTTATCCCGTAGGGCCGGAGCCGCCAGGCCAGGGCGCGAGCGTCCAGGGGCTTGCCCCTCAGATCGCCCCAGGGTGCTTCCTCCATGCCCACTAGCGCCGCTACTATGTCGGCGCTAGGCAGCCGATCCACCTGCCGGTTCTGAAAGACGGTCCGAATGTCTTGTAGTAGCCGTACCCCCAGGCTGTCGTCGTCCCTAGTGTCGCCCACTGACAGGGCCAGGGCCGCCCTATGTGCCCGCCTGGGCCAGTCGCCCCCGGCGGCGTCAGCGATTGCTAGCAGCGGCTCCCAGCCGTCGGCGGCGCGGTCGTCAAGCTGGGGCGGTATGTCGGGCCGTGCGTCTTGTAGTACCTGGATGTTAGCCGCTGCCCAGAGCCTCAATCCCTCAGCGACAAACTCGGCTTCTTGGCGAGCCTCGCACCACCTGAACCGGGCGACAGACTCGTTAGGTGCCCGCCGCTTCATTCGGATGGGGATTGACCTGTCCGTCACGGTGTCCGGCAATTTACCGATACCTGCGATGGCTTTAGGACCGAACACGGGGAAGTCCACCAGCTCGAAGTCGGCCCCCTTCTTGACGCACAGACTAGCCACGCCGCCTCTTCGGTGCCCGGCGTTCAGGACGGCGCGTAGAGCCTCTGCATAGTCCTTCTCACCTCTGAACGCCGCGTCGCTTTCGTCCAGCAAAAGCGCGGGCTTCTGGCCTGCCACCTTTCGCACGAGAACCGCCGCCGACACGCGGCCCGTATACCACGGGCGGGCCACCAGCAGGCTCAGCGCCTCCAGCAGGCGCGTCTTGCCCGAGCGCTTCTCCGGCGATGTTATGGAGATATAGGGCGTCGTCTCAGCAGCGTCAACCGCATGGGTGTGACATAGCCACAGGGCCAGGGCGTCGGCCTGGGCGTCCGATAGCACCACGTAGCGTCGAACGAGCGCCACTACGTCGCCCAGGAGGTCGGCCAGGGGGGGCGGCTCTATCTCAGGCTCAGGGGCCGCCTCCTCCTCTGCTGGCAAGTAATGGGCGACGCTGGTGGCGATGCTCTCCACCTCGCGCTCTGGCAGGGGCGGGTCACAGCGATCCTCGTTCTCAGCCAGAAGAGCGGCGGCTATCGCCCGCTCGCTCATACCTCTGCGTCGCATAGTCCCGGCCAGCGATACGAGGATATCGTGCCGCTTGCCTTCGGGTATACACTCGCCTATCTCTTCGGCTGGCTTTCGCTCGTTCTTCTTCAGACGGACAGCGATGGCGTCCGGTAGTGGGGCCAGCGCGATCTCATCGGGGGCACGGCCAGACTCCCATTCATAGCGGCGGCCTGAGACGTGCTTTGACGGAGGCGCAACAACATACGCGCCCGCGCATTTAACGTCCAGGCCGGGGCCGAGCGCTCCGGCCTTGCTCTGGCAGTCCTGAGAGACACCGAAGAGGAGATGCTGGCCGCCCCCGCCTGTCAGCGCCGTCACGGTGTCCGGCAGCTCGCCCAGGTCGCGCAGGCTCTCGTCACCGCCGTTTCGGGGGTCAATGTCGACCACCAGCAGCCCGTTGCCAGTGGCGACGCCGATGTTGGCCTTCGGCCAGCGCCTCCACCACTGGCGGATCGTGTCGGCGTCGGTGGTGGCGTCGTCCTTGCCGTGCTTGACCAGCGGATGTTTGGCGGCGTTGTTGCCGCAGTCCTCCCCGCATGAACACCGGCCCCCGTCCGGCCAATGCAGAGGGATCACGGGCCAGCCGCGAGCGGCATAGTCCTGGGCAGCGGTCAGCATCGGGTTCCTAGCGGCCCCCTCACCCGCTGCGGTGGTCATCGGGTGCCCTCCGGTACGATCACGCTGTCAACGGCCACGTGCACCACCACCCCTTGGTGATGTCTTTCCGCCGTGCTCTGGACTCTGCTCGGCCAGTTGGGCAGCATCTAGAAGCCTCTGTAGGGCCGTCAACTGGCGCTCCACATCTGGCCGGAAGTAGCGACGTAGCATGACTCGCCGCCCGCGACTGCGCCGCTTCTGCGCCTGCATACCAGCCGTCCTAGTCTCGCGTGACTCTCTGGTGGACATCTGTGCCTTCACTACCACGCCGCCTCGCTTCTCGATCCAACACATCGATGATGCGCGCAAGGTGCGCATACAGTTCCAAAAGGGATCGCTCATCGGCTGCAGTAGAATACAGAGTCCGCTGTATCACACCCGTCCGCCCCACCTGTATCTGCACGTAGCCCATTGCTATCAACTCCCTCTATTAGATACAGAGGGGTCGTGCGGGCCAATTTATTCAGGCGGGGGGCTGTGTTGAGGAAATTTCAGCGGGGGCTACTCTTCGCAGTACTTGTGCACCAACTGGCGGAGTCGCTCAATGCTGCGGGAAACTGTGGGTTGAGAGAGGCTGCGTGCTTGCGCGATTTCACGTTGCTTCAAACCGCTCGTGAGCATCGGCAGAAGTCCCTCCGTGTCCAAGCGTTCCAGGTCGAGGCGTCGGATCGCGTCGTCCTCGAACTCCTCCGTTAGGGCCGCTTGGTTCATCCGGTCTAGCGTTTCATCGTCCAGTTCGTCGGGCAGACGCACCACAGACAGGCGCTTCTTCGTCAAGACAGACAAGGCCGCACGCCTAGCCGCCTGAAAAGCATAGTTCGCTGCGAGGCGAGGCAAGAGACAACTCAAGAATGGCAATGATCGAAGGGTCTGCACGAAGGTCAGGGAGTACTCCCCCATGACTTCATCACGCTCAGCCTCAGATATTGCACGCAGTTCTTCAGAAAAGGCCTTACTACCTATGCGTGCCACCACACCCGCGTATGCTACTGCTCTCCCTTCACTCAAGCTCTCATTCTGAGTTCCATAGACAAGCCGCTGAATAGCCTCTCGGTACATGGGGTCTCCTGGGTAGTAGTGCTCATGCATGCCACCAACGTAGTACTGGCGAATCAGTGCGTAAAGCCCTTGAGGAAGCAGAACCGAACTGTGCAGGATGGCCAATTCCGTCTCCCGCCAGAAGCAATCCCTCGGTTTCCCAGACTCGTCCTCTGGCTCGTCTATAGGCATGGATACGCTCACCAATTCAGGGTGGAACATCAGCTCAAGGGAGCTTTCCGGATCGTCCCAGTCGGCGTCCGTCACAGAACCCCCCAGAGGCGCACCGTGGCGCACCAGAAGGCGGTAAGCCGCCCGTGCCCGCCAGTCGCGCTCCTGGCGGAAGCACTCACCAAAGTTTGCGAGAACCCTGGGGTCCGAAGCCATCTCCGTCATCTCTTCACCGTTGTCGGCAACCAACCGCTGATAGGACTTGTCGGCGATCCAGTCCGACCTGAAGAGAAGGTCCCATTGAACATGCACTCCTGTGACCGGCGGCCCCAGCCAGCGAAGCCTCTCAGCTGCACGCGCTAGATACGCTACCCCCTGCGTGTCATGCGCATCCCACGCCTCGTAAAGTTCATCCAGTCTTGCTCTTAAGCACGCCATCGCCATACACCCGTGCCAGGCAACCCCGGCTCGCCCGTCGTACACGCCTTGCCAGCATCATACTAGTGTGAAACACCCCAACTGGCAACGATGCGCCCACCAGTGTCACTCAAGATGACTCTCGGCGACCACCAGGTAGTGATCTCCAGACCGGACAGACTTCACCCGCCCGACCTGCGCCCAGTGTGCCACTGTGGACTTATGGACGCCAGCGGAACGAGCAAAGTCACACGACCGCTGCAGGCTCCAACTGCGCTCTATCGACACATTGCTCGTAACGCATCCTCGAGCGCTACGACGTGGACCAGGTGCTGGCGCCTGCTATGACCAAGGACTCCCCCGCCTTGGACGCCTGGCAGCAGGCCATCGCCGACAGGGATATCCCCGCGACCGAGGCGTTCGTCGGCCAGTGGCTCGACCTGGGCGGCGGCGCCACGCTCTCCGTGCTCCATCCGCCGCGCGACGGCCTCGCCGCCGACGACGAGGACGACAGCTCGCTGGTGCTCAGGGTCAGCCTGGGGGACGCCGCCTTCCTACTGACGGGGGACATCGGCGCAGACGGCGAAGCGTACCTGCTGAGCAACCACGCCGATTTATTACATGCGCCGGTGCTGAAGGTGGCCCACCACGGCTCCGGCGAGTCCACCTCGACCGCGTTCCTGGCGGCGGTGCAGCCCCTGACGGCCGTCATCTCCGTGGGCGAGGACAACCCCTACGTCCACCCTTCGCCCCGCACGCTGGACAGGCTGGGCGCGCGGCCCGTCTTCCGCACCGACCTCCACGGCGACGTAGAGATCACCACCGACGGCCACAAGCTCTGGATCAAGACGGAGAGGGAAGGGGAGCAGTAGCGAGACTGACGGCTGCGGCGGATATGGCAGACCGCCGGGGGTGACAAGACATATGGACAGTCGATGCGGCTGGTGGTACACTAGCATTTGCGAGAAGGGGGTGCTCCGATGAAACGGCCTACGCGCGATTTCAACCGCGCTCTCTATGAACAGGTGAGTCAGTTCGAGCGCGACAATCCCGACATCGCCGAAGCTATGAAGGTATTTGGCATGTCCATGAAATCATACGTCATGGCCGTGCAGGCCACCAACCCAACGAAGTCCACCACATCCGACTCCACGTCGGTTAGCGTTGGCCATGCCCATCTGGACGGACATTCGTAGCGAGATTGATCAGGAGCGCCAGCGGGACAACCGCAACGCGCAGGATATCGTTCGTCGGCGGAAGCTGGCGGAACTTGAGAGGGCGACGAGCCGCCCTCTCATTGTATATGCCACAGACTTTACCAACGCCCAGAAGGTGCGCGACTCAGGCAACGAAATCACAATCTCCCCCTACGACAAGGATGGATGAGTTGAGGTAACACAGAACCTCCCCGACGGGCCGCTTGATCTGATGCTGCACAGCCCAGGAGGTTCACCGTTCACCGCCGAGTGGATCGTGTCTATGCTACGGTCACGATTCCGGCCCATACGCATCATCGTGCCTCATTCGGCAAAGAGCGCAGCCGCCATGATTGCGCTTTCTGGTGAAGAACTCCTCATGGATGAACGAGGCGAGCTTGGGCCCATCGATCCGCAGATGATTGTTCCTCGCGACGAGCAGACGGTCGCCTCTCCAGCCCAGGCTATCCGCGATCAGTTTGAGAAGGCACAGAAGGATGTTCAGGACAACCCACAGCGACTTGCTGCCTGGATTCCCATACTGCGGCAGTACGGCCCCTCGCTTCTCGAGGAATGTGCCAACGCCATTGCGTTATCGAAGCAGTTGGTGCGGACGTGGCTTAGGACCCACATGTTCGCGGGCGACCCAGATGCCGTTCGGCGCGCGCAACGCGTCGCGGCCTGGATCGGCAATCACAACAACTTCAAGGCCCATGGGCGCCAGATTGGCATCAGGGACCTTCAGAAACGAGGCGTCAAGGTCATGGACCTGCGCACCGATACCGCGCTACGCGACGCCGTCTGGGCCGTCTGGACCGCCTACCGAGTGACATTCGACACCACAGGTGCTTACAAGATATTCGAGAACAGCAGGGGCGAGGCATACATCCGCAACGTCGAGAGCCGCATCGTCCAAATTCCTGCGGAGCTAGTCCCCCAGCAGCCCCCGCCCGCTCAGCCTACACCGCCTCGCGCCGAGCGGCGTAGGCAGCGGCGTGCACGGTAGACGATCCCCACCGCCGACCCCCGACACTACTCGATGAGGCGAATACCGGGCGGGCCGCCGATATCCACGTAGTCCCCGGCGGTAAGGGTCAGGGTTCCGCTGCCCGTCTTCTCGAATTCGTCCACGATGAACTGTGCCGCGCCCATGTCGCCGCTACCGCTCACGTCCAGCTTCGCCCATCGCGCTGCAAGCCGGCAGAAACATCTCGAACGACGGCGAGCCATGTTATACTTCCCCCTGGTGATCACGCCATGACCGCTCTTCGCCCCGACGGCCGCCAGCCCGACCAGATGCGCCAGCTGCGCATTACCCCCGGCTACCTGGCCCACGCCGAGGGCTCCGCCCTCATCGAGCTGGGACAGACCATCGTCCTCTGCGCCGTCACCGTCGAGGACCGCCTGCCGCCCTTCCTCCGCGGCAAAGGCTCCGGCTGGGTCACCGCCGAGTACGGCATGCTCCCTCGCTCCACCCACACCCGCA
>Ga0209979_1002046_pt1 | contig 20191 bp, 23 predicted proteins | sample AnhtaG_FD_183114 | JGI IMG/M metagenome (GOLD analysis project Ga0209979, IMG submission 183114) | Deep subsurface microbial communities from Anholt, Denmark to uncover new lineages of life (NeLLi) - Anholt_01485 metaG (SPAdes) (version 2) | ecosystem: Environmental > Aquatic > Marine > Oceanic...
AAATTTATGCCGCCTCAGGGCCATATGAATACCGGGCAGAAGATGTGGTGGTTCATTGTGATTGTCTTTGGGTTACTCTTTCTCATAACCGGGGCGGTGATGTGGTTCGCGAAGACGACAGCTCCACCGGCAGTTTTGCAATGGATGGTCTTCGTACATGATGTCGCCTTTATTGTCAGTGGCGCGATGCTTTTCGTCCATATTTACCTTGGATTGATACATCCGCTTATGACCGAAGCCTGGAAGGCAATATATAAGGGTACGGTATCAGTTGAGTATGCCAAGAAGCACCACCGCAAGTGGTATGAGGAGGTTGCCAAAGGTAAAGAGGTGAAAAGCTAATTGCCAGTAAAGACAGAAGCCATTATTAGCCATCTGGAGGAAAAGGAGAGAAAAGAAGGGACACTTCCTCAACTTTTGAAGTTTTATCAAGAGTTGTTACGCGTCCAAGCTAAAGTAGAGCAAAAATTAGCCTCGCGACTCGAACCCAGTTTGAGTCGCGAGGCTATTAATGAGCGCATAAAGCGCGGCTTACCCCTTATAGACTTTGACGAACTTGCCCTGGATTGGTCACTGCTACGTGATACCTTTGCCAAAGTTACGGCTATCTTTGCTGAGTACCCGGAGCTTTTCGGTGAACCTCCCCAGAGACTGAAAGAACCTTCGGCTGGTCAACTGCTTACCAAGAAGGCAGTTAAGACATGGTTTAAGGGAGCCAAGTTACCCCCCTCAATATTAACCGATGACGTCAATGAAAATCTTTTGGTGGCTATAATCCATGCCACACTAAAGCCTTTCCTGGTAAGCCATGCCAGAACCCTGATTGACTATATTGACCAGGAGCGCTGGCACCGCAGCTACTGCCCAATTTGCGGAGGTAGTCCTGATTTTGCTTTCCTGGATAAGGAGCGCGGTTCAAGGTGGCTGTTGTGCTCTCGCTGTGATACTGAGTGGCTTTTTCAACGTTTGCAGTGTCCTTACTGCGGCACTCAAGACCAAAATGCCCTGGCCTACTTCACCGATGATGAAAGTCGCTACCGACTCTATGTCTGCGAGCAATGCAGACATTATCTGAAAGCAATCGATTTGCGCCAAACCGAAGCCGAGGTTCTGTTACCTCTGGAGCGCCTATATACCTTAGACATCGACCGACAGGCCCAAGAGCAAGAATATAGCCCTTACAACAAGGCTACCAAGGCAAAAAAAGATGAAGATACCACCGGACCTGCCAAGAAAAGCTAAAAATGACGGTGGTCAAGCAAATTTTGTTTTCCGACACAATAAGTTCTACAATATGTAGCACCGTGTAACCAGCTATACTGCTACCTCTAAAGTTATTGTAGACCCTTTACCTGGTTCAGATTGTACCGTTAGACTGCCACCGAGTAGTCTGGCTCTTTCCTGCATCCCGGCCAGACCAAGCTTACCATCCCTAGCCAGGTCATCTGTTGTCTCAGGAGGGTTAAAGCCTTGGCCATTATCACTGACAGTTACGCTTGTCTTGTTTTCATCAAATTGCACTGTAATCTCCGCCTTAGTTGCCTGGGCATGTCGCCACACATTTCTCAGCGCTTCTTGAGTAATACGGAAAAGTACCAACTCTACTTCCTCAGGGAGGCGGCGTTCAGTACCAATGACATTGATATTGGTTGCTATTCCTGAATATTCCGTAGCGTCAGCGGCTAACCATTCCAAGGTGGGCAACAGCCCGAGTCGGTCGAGCGCCGCTGGTCGTAGGTCCTGGCTTAAGCGGCGAACTCCCTGCATTATATCGTTAGTCTTCTGCCACAGTTCTTCTAAGCGGCGTCGATTGTCTTCTGATAACTCTTTGCCACCGGAAGCGAGGGTGTCAAGCTGACGTGATAGTGCCACCAGAGCCTGGATAGTTTCATCATGTAGCTCCCGGGAGATGCGTTTTCTTTCCTCTTCCTGAGCTCGGGTAACCTGGTGTAAGTAGAAACGGAGGTTCTCCTGCATTCGTTTTTGCTCAGTAATATCCCTAGCAATGTGCTGAAATGCTACTGGTTCATCTTGGCTGAGGACCAAACTGGTTGACAATTGGACAACTGCCTCACTTCCATCCCTCCTGATTAGACGTTGCTCGTATGGTTGCTCCACCGGTTCGTTTTTCAGCAGCTTGCTCCGAATCTGGTGGGCTAGATTGAGGCTTTCATCAGATAGGAAACTCCTCACGTTCATTGTAGATAACTCTTCTACCCTATAGCCACTAAGTTTCTCAGACGCCTTATTAGCGGTTATAAAATTGCCCTCCAAGTCATGAAGCCAGATAGCATCGTGGGCATTCTCAAATAGCTGCCGATATCTCTCTTCAGATGTTTGTAACCCCTGATGAGCCACTTCGAGCTGGGTACGATATTTCCGCTCCTTACGGAGTGAATCGAAACTAATGGCGAGTACATTGCCGACGATGAAAACAGCGCTGGTTTCAAAAAGAGCATCTACAGGGTGCAGGGAAATAAAAAGAGCACGAGGCAACATACAGACAAGAGCGGCTAATGAAGTGAGAACAGCTCCTCTCCAGCTAAAAAGGAAACCAGCCCAGACTATGGGTGCCAGATACAAGATTCTCTCAAAAGCGTGCCGGTCCAAGCCAAGGTTGGTAATCAGGGGAGTTAGGAACGCCGGATGCTTCAGTACTTCATGATAGTGAGGAAGCGTGATAAGCACAAGCAGAGCTAAAATAAGCCAAAAACCCGGATTCCTAAAGACCTTTTTCGTCCAGCCTAGCGATAAATAACTTGCCATACCCATACCCTAGCTACCAGGCGGGGATGTTCAGGGGACATCATCAAGGGTAACCCAGCCCTCTTTCAAGGCGCGCACCACGGCTTCAGTCCGGGAACTGACCTGTAGTTTATTAAAGATGTGGCCCAGGTGAGCCTGAACAGTGCGTAAACTGAGACAAAGGCCATTGGCGATATCCCGGTTGCTTAAGCCTTGGGTCGCCAGTCGGAGAACCTCTATCTCTCGCTCGCTGAGTACTTCCGTAGGCTTTTGCCCCTGTGGCTGGCCAGAAACGGGGGCAAAACGGTTTAGCACTTTACGGGCAATTACCGGGTGGAGCACTGATTCACCAGCGTATACCGCGCGTATAGCCTCAATGAGTTCATGGCTGCGAATACTCTTTAAAAGATAGCCAGCCGCACCTGCCTCTAAAAGATTGAACACGAATTGGTCATCATCATAGGCAGACAGTATCAACACGGCTATACTAGGATATAGCGTCTTGATTTGTTTAGTCGCTTCGATGCCATCAACCTTGGGCATAGCAATATCGACTATAGCGACATCAGGCCTAGCGCTGCCAGCCAACTTTACTGCTTCTTCTCCATCACAAGCCTCACCAACCACCTCTAAATCCGGTTCCTGCTCCAGAATCTGACGAGTGCCTTCCCGCACCACAGCGTGGTCATCGGCGATGAGAATCTTGATCTTATCCAAGGGAGACTCCTTCTTGCTTAGCTATTTCTATCATACCCTTTTTTCGTTGAGGTCTCAACCGACTGAAACCTGAGCCTCTACTCAGTTTATCATACAGGCTCAGATTAAGGCTAAGTCAGCAGAAATTATCAGAAACCTGCCTAAATGGCTTACTTACGTTCATTTTTTTGTTTATAATATTATGGTATATTTAAAATCTGAGGTAAGCAAGGTAGTGGCTCCAGAATGGTATTTGGCACTCGTCTTGTTCGGCATCCTGCATTGGGTGCTGGCAGTAATGTTACTACATGATCTGGCAACTAGAAAGCGAGTGTTAGGGGGACGAAAAGCACCGTGGGCGATAGTGATAGCGCTGGTTACCTTTCTTGGTTCGCTGGTTTACCTGTTGTGTCACCCCAAAATTTTTTATGATAGAGATTATAAAGAGGAGCCCTGATACGAGGAGGTCTTAAAGTGAATTCCTTACCTGTGGGCAAGCTGCCGAGTACTCTGCTCAGAAAGTTTATCGGTAAGATCAGGATAGAAGACGAACAGGTAGTCCTCGGCCCCTCTATTGGCGAAGACGTCGCCGTAATTAGGTTCGGCAACAAATTGTTGGTGGCTAAAACAGACCCGATAACTTTCGCCACTGACCTCATTGGCTGGTACACAGTCAACGTCAATGCTAACGATATCGCAACCATGGGAGTGAGACCGCGCTGGTTTCTGGCAACAATCCTCTTGCCCGAACAATGCACCGACAAAGAAGCGGAGAGAATCTTTGACCAGATTCTTGCCGCATGTAACTCCCTGGGGATTACGCTTGTGGGAGGTCACACCGAAATAACCTACGATTTCAAACGCCCTGTCGTCGTTGGCTGCATGCTGGCCGAGGCTGAAAATCAGTCGATAATAACCACATCTGGAGCCAAATCAGGCGATGACATTGTAATTACCAAGGGGATCGCAATAGAAGGAACAGCTATACTGGCCCGAGAAGCTGGGCAAACCCTCCTCTCCTCTAGGCTGAGTAAGGATTTGGTTCAACGAGCGGCTGATTATCTTTTCTCCCCCGGCATCAGCGTACTCAAAGAGGCGCTAATTGCCTGCTCAAGTGTAGAGGTGCACTCTATGCATGATCCTACTGAGGGTGGACTATCCACAGGGCTTTGGGAGATAGCCAATGCTGCTCAAGTTGGTATTTGGGTGGAAGCAAAGAAGATTCCTGTTCTCCCTGAATGCAAAGATATCTGTGAGCAGTTTGACCTCAACCCTCTCGGGCTATTAGCATCCGGGGCTCTAATCATTACGCTGGCTCCCTCCGAGACTTCCAAGCTTTTAGTAGCGCTAGACGAGGTGGGAATCAATGCCGAAATCATCGGAAAGGTGGTAAGGGCAGAGGAAGGACTAAAGATGCACACCACAAGAGGAACTCAGGAGTTGCCTCTATTCGAGCGAGATGAACTAGCCAGGTTCCTAGATAGTCGGGATTTGCTTGCCCGTACCGAATAAAAAGGAAACTTTCAACCTTTGTTTAGGGAAAGCACCATTCGCCTACTTCGCCATTGCCATCAGTAACTTAGCAGCTCGAGCGGGATTAAATACTCCGCAAGCACAATTTGGCATTAAAACTTTCGCCGCCTCTTCCGGAGTCTTAGTTCCGGCTTTAATTTCCTTCACCATGGCCTTAACCAGATTGGGAGCAATGAGGGCATGACCGCACATGGTAGTGACCTCAAGGATGTCATTACCGGGGAGTTTTTCGGTTTTCCCCCAAACCCCCAGGGAGAAGTTAGCCGTGTGGTGCTTGAGCCCGGCTTTCTCGAGGCACTCGTCGACGTTCTCAAAAATGCCACCCACTATCACCGATATTCCCAGGTCTGCCTCTTTGAGCTCTCTTAAGACCTCCGTTACCGCCTCTTTATTATCAAATACAGCATGGCCAATCTTGCTGGCATTAGCGATAACCTCTTCTGGCTTGTCGATCATGCCCCCCATGGTGAGACTACCTATGTTCTTGGGGTTGTGGCGTAACGCGATGCGTAAGAATTCTTGTATTTTGGGGATGTGGCCCTCGTCATTTATACCAACTGACTGCAACATCATCACAGTATAGTCTTCACTCAGGCTCTCCTTGGTTCCTCGGCGATGTAAAGTATGCGTCATTAATCTCCTCCTTAAACATTGGCAAGGGGCCGACCCAGGCCAACGCACTGCTTTCCGTTTATGTAGTAGGGAATACCCATTTCTTCCAAAAGCTTTCTCAGTGGATACGACCCATCAGGGTCAGCCCGGTTGATGACCTCAACACTGAATACGGTATCAACCTCTTTAGACACCTCTTTCAAAGCGGTGATAATATCCTTAAATTTTTCAATGGGGAATATGCACTCAATTATGGCGGAGAGTACTTTTTCGTTCAGCACGTCTTCCCTGAGCTTGCCCGTCTTTTTATCCTCCATCAGGAAGGTAACCGGGTTCTTGTCCTCGAATTGCACGCCGTGCTTGGCCAGCACCTGGGCCACTTTGTCTACATCGCGGAAACGAGCGCCAATTCCCGGTCGGCCAAATTCACAGCCCATGCCAACCCACCCCCGCTTAAACCGGCCGGTAACATCGTTGGTTTTCATTTCTTCCGTCCCGCGCCCGGCTATCTTCGTCTCCTTGTGCTCGGTCCTTGGGTCGGAGAAAGTAGTGCGCAAGGAGCGGGGCCAGGGGGCTGGCTCAAAAATGATGCAGTCCACGGGGCAAACTCCGGACTTCAGGCAGACAGCGCAGTCAACGCACTCGTCCTGGTCGATTACGGCAACGTCATCCATGCTGATTGCTTCCATTGGACAATAGGGAACACACAGCTCACAAGCGATACAGACGTCTCCATCAATCTTCATGCATTTCACCTCTCTTTCTAATTTTATTTGCTTATCCGACTATGAGGCCGGGAAGCCACAGAGCTAAATTCGGGAACATAACAACTAGAAATAGCCCAACCAGTATCAGGCAAATAAAGGGCCAGACACCCCTGATAATATCCCCAACTTCCACTTCCGGTGGAGCAACACCCTTCAAATAAAAGATGGCATGGGCATTGGGCGGACTCAGGAACCCCGTCTGGTACATAACGCAGACGCAGACGGCAAACCAGAGGGCGTCAAAGCCGAGTGCTGCCGCCACCGGGGTGAACAGCGGGACAACAATGAATATGGAGCCAATCCATTCAATTAACATACCCAGGATAAAAATCATGAACATCATTACGGCAAAAGAACCCCACTTGCCGCCGGGCACTGAGGCTAGAACTTGAGTGGCGAACTTACCGCCCCCCAAATATTGAAAAACGCTGCAAAAGATACCTGCCCCTATCACCAGCAAGAAGATGAAGCCGGTGACCTTCATCGTGTCATAGGTGGTATTCTTCAGAACTTGCCAGTTTAATCGGCGATAGGCAATAGCCAGCATAGTGGCGATAAAGGCACCGGCACCGGCCGCCTCGGTGGGGGTGGCTATCCCGGCGAAGATTGAGCCCAGCACGCCCAGGATGAGAAGTATCGGGGGAACCATCTGGGCAAACATCGCCGTAATTTTCTTGTGGGTGGGCACGGCTCGTCTTTCCTCCATTGGCAAGGGGGGACCCAGTTCAGGCTTTAACCCACACCTGATGGCGATATAGCTCATATATAGTGCCGAAAGGATAAGCCCGGGGACAAAGGCGCCGGCAAACAACTTCCCCACTGAGATAGCGGCCATGGGTCCATAGATAACCATCATGATGCTGGGAGGGATGAGGATGCCCAGGGTGCCGCCGGCACAGACCGAACCGCAAGCCAGAGACTTATTATAACTTCGTTTGAGCATGGGGGGCAGGGCGATTATCCCCATTGTAACCACGGAGGCACCGATGATGCCAGTGCAGGCGGCAAAGATGGTGGCCACGAAGATGGTGGCCATGGCCAAGCCACCCCTGAGACCTCCCATGATGAGGTGCATGGTACCAAAGAGTTTTTCGGTAACTCCGGACTGCCCTAACATCGTCCCCATAAAGACGAACAAGGGAGCCGCCAGAATAATATAATTGGTCATCGTCTTGTAGGTCGAGGCGATGGCGATACCGTAAATCCGGTCGCCCATGAAGAGAATCCCGAAGATGAAGCCCACTCCGGCCAAGATGAAGGCCAGGGGAAAGCCGGAAAATATGCCTAATGCCAGTATCCCGAGCATCAGGATAGTAATCATTGCCGGGCTTATGTTTATGTCTAACATCACTTCCCCCTGACGATAGTTCTCAGGTCACGAATAAACGTAGCCACCAAGGCCAGTAACAGCAGGGAAATGGCTACCGGCGCCACGGTCTTAAAGGGATAGATAGGGACCCTCCAGGCACTGTCTGAACTCACCTCGTGAATTGCCCACGACTGCGAGGTCCACTCTATCATTCGCGGCATGGCGACAATCCACAGTGGGAAAACCATAATTAGTGTGAAGACGACGTCGAGAATCGCCTGACCACGGGGTGACAGACGCTTGTATAACAGGTCAACCCTAATATGAGCCTTTATGATGAGTACATAGGCGAATCCCAGAACAAAGAGGCTGCCGCCCAACATGCGGGCTATCTCAAATGCCCATATCGTTGGCGCATCAAAGGCATACCTTGAGACCACTTCATAAACAACAACCAGTATGAGAAATATCACAAGAAAAGAGGCAAATTTTGCCACCCGCTCACAGATAAAGTCAATACCTTTTAAAATGCGTTCCAAAACAATCATGGACAACCAACCTATCAACACTCACCCCCACCTCCCATAAATTTAAGTTTGGTGGGGGTGAGTGTCTGGCTATAACCCTACTTTAACTAAAATTTGGGCGTCTGGTAGTTCTCAAAGCGCTTATACTCTGTCAAGAAGTCCAACTGGCTCTGGTACACTTTGGCAAAGAACGGGTCTTCAGCGCTCTTCGTCTTATAGAGGTCGTCGGCTATCTCGAAGAACTGCTGCTGCAGCTTATCCGGGATGACGAGAATCTCCAGCCCCGCATATTCCTCGAAAAACTTAAATGCCTCAGCGTCTTCAAGTATACCTTGAGCGTACGCCATATGGTGGGCAGCCTTGTTGCAGGTATCGAACATTGACTTAAGGTCGTCAGGCAGCGCTGCCCACGAATCGGCATTGACCACCTCGGAATGTACTGTACATGGCTGGTGTATACCTGGAACCATAACGTATTTGCAGATTTCGTAGAAGCCAAGGGCGACATCGGTTGCCGCCTGGGAATACTCGGTGGCGTCCAGGATACCCCTCTCCAGTGCCGAGTAAAGCTCACCACCGGCCAGAGTAACTACGGAAGCACCGACTCGCGGGTCTTGGAGAACTTCAGCCCAGAACCCCTTGGTGCGGAATTTGACTCCTTTCCAGGACTCCAGGGTGTCCATCTTGACATTGGACCAGCAGAAGTCTTCCGGAGTGGAGACAAACGTGTAGCCGGCATAGCCGAAGTTGAAGTCCTGAAGCAGCTCCTTCACATACTCCTTCCCACCATAGTGTTCAAACCAGGCGACAAACTGCGGAGCCGTGAAACCAAGTGGTCGAGCGGAGAACAGTGGCGACGCAGGCATTTTGCCAATCCAAGTGTGCAGAGTGCCGTTAAACAGGTCAATCGTGCCGTCGTTGGTGGCATCAAAGCACTCTTTAGCCCCCATAATGGCTCCATCCGGGTGCGTCTCGATAATAAAGCGACCGTTACTGGCTTCCTCAAGCATTGCGTTCCGTATGTGAAGCGCGCGCTGAGATATCATAATATCTGTCCACGGTGTTGATTGCACCCATTTGATAACTTTCTCAGGTTGTGCTGGAGCTGGTGCTGGAGCCGGCGCGGGAGCTGGTGCTGGGGCCGGAGCAGGGGCTGGAGCCGGCGCTGGGGCTGGAGCCGGCGCGGGAGCTGGTGCTGGCGCGGGTGCTGGGGCGGGGGCGGGTGCAGGTGCGGCACAGCCAGCAGCAACTAACCCACCAACCAATGCCACTAATATAACCAGCGCTAATATCTTTCTTTTCTTCATCTTCCTCTCCTTTTAAAATTTTGGATCGCTGCGTAATATTCTTTTCTGTCGAAAGCAATCACCCCCTCTTTTTAGGTTGTTTTATTTCTCCTCAAATTGGAGCGTAATGACTAATAATTTTCTTCTCCTTCTCAGAAACCATCCTCCCTTCGTAAAACAAAAACCAACTTTTCAGGGTCGGTTTCACTATTGGCTCCCCGCCACTCAAGTGACCAACTATGGATGACGGCTCAGTGCCCCCTGAATTTTGGGGACAACTGCTTCGACTAATACTGTATTCCCTCTATTTCACTACTTGAGCTTTACTCGCTCAACAGAATAGCATTATTTTGTTGCTTGAGGCAAAATTATAAATGACTTCTTTTAAAATGTCAAGAGTTTTTATTGCTTTACGCAATTGAGCCACTAAAAGACTATGGCCGCACCGGGTATCTGTAGCTACAGTTTTCAAATTACAAAGCTATCTGTCTCTTGTTACCACCTGGCTTATTTCGGGGCTACAACCTTATTCCTGAGAATACCAATGCCCTCAACCTCGACTTCTATGACATCTCCTACCTTAACTGGGCAGGCCCCTCCCCTGGGTGTCCCTGTCCAGATTACATCCCCGGGGCGTAGAGTCATGAAAGCTGAGATGTAGCTGGTGAGCTTCTCGATGCCGAAGATCATGTGGGCAGTATTGCTGTCTTGCCTAGTTACTCCGTTGATCCTTCCCTTGATGGCTAGGTTATTAGGGTCGAGCCCTGTAACCAGAAAGGGACCCAAGGGGCCAGAAGTATCAAAACCCTTGGCCCTAGCAAGAAACCCGTCCTTCTCAAACAGGTCTATAGCTGTAACGTCATTACCACAGGTATACCCCAGAACATAGTCCAGCGCCTCTTCCTCAGCCACGTTTTTGGCCTGGCGCTTGATGATGAAACACAGTTCTGCCTCGTAGCGGAGGTCTCGAGATACAGCTGGATAGATGATATCATCCTCAGGACCAATCATGGTGTTAGTCGGCTTGAAGAACAGAGAAGGCTCTTCGGGAACGGGCCAGCCCATTTCCTTGATATGGTCAATATAGTTCCTTCCGCAAGCAACTGTTATACTGGGCTCCACCGGTGCCAGCAGTCTGACATCTTGTAGTTTACACATTTCTTTGCCCTTCCCGAAGTCACCGTAAAGGTCACCAACCAGGTTAAATATGGTGTCATTCTCGAGAATGCCCCAATTCACCTTTCCCTGCCACCGGAAACGAGCAATTTTCATCACTCCTCCTTATTATTCATTATTTCTATTATACATATGCACATGGTAAGGCACTATTTTATCATTTTGCCGGGTAACCAGAGAATAAGCTCAACCGAAATCGTGATAAGAACTTGTTGCCTTTTAGTTTAAAGACTAGAGTTGGAAGTCGTCAATACTTATAATGGACAGGAGTTCATCATCAATTTGAGGGTATTGACAGTTACAAAGCGAAGTGCAAAACTGGGGTCATTACAAAGTGTTTCCTGTTCTAGCTGATACGGAGCGATGTTGAGATAAGGAGGAGTAAAGAGAGTGCTAAAAAAGAATACGACCAAGGAGAAGATAAAGGCAGGGCAAGCCGCTATTGGGTTTAGTATGGACTTTACCTCACCATATATTGTTGAGGTTTTAGGTAATATTGGCTTCGACTTTGTCTATTTCGACTTAGAGCATGGGCCAATGAGCGAAGAGTCATGCCAAGAAATGATCAGGGCAGCCGAACTTGTTGGTCTAACTCCGCTGGTTCGAGTACCAACCAACGATTCTGGAGTAACCCTACGTTTGTTGGATTCAGGAGCTATGGGAGTTATCGTTCCTCATTGCAACACTATCCAAGAAGCCCAAGACGGGGTAAAAGCAATTAAATATCCTCCAGAAGGGGAAAGGGGAATTGCGGGCAGGGCGTTAAGCTTGAGCGGCATGTCCCCGGCTGATTACATCATAGCAGCCAATAAAGAGACCTTGGTTGTCGCCATGATTGAGGAGGTAGAAGCGCTAAACAATTTATCCGAGATTCTTACCGTTGGTGGGCTTGACATCCTCTTCATCGGCCGGCTCGATTTCTCTCTAACTGCCGGCATCCCGGGGCAAGTCAACGCCCCGGTAATTCAGGATGCAGTAAACAGGGTAATAACTGAGGGCAGGGCTGCAGGCAAAGCAGTCGGTGTGGGTGCCATCAATGTTGATGATCCGGATAGCGTCAGAAACTTTATAAAACAAGGTGCTCAATTTTTTGCCCTGAACACGGCTAGTATCCTCAGGAGTGCCGCTCGTGACTTATTGAAAAGGATCAAAGCTGACTAGAACAAGGGTTTTTGTCTAAATTTTTGGGTTCTTATCAGCGGATAGCATCCTGCAGCTTATTGACAAAATCACGTCGTTTCAGCTCGTCACCTACTATCTCCTGCTTCAGCTTTTTCCAAGCGGTAGGGCAATCTTTGTAGGTAACCTCAACAATGTTATGGATAGCCCTGTCGATTTGTTTCTTATTGCTGGGAGTAACCTCAATGCCGGCTTCAGCTAAAATATCCTTCAGATGACGAAAATAACAAGACATGATGTATTACCTCCGTCTGAGTATTCCCCTCTTCAGCCCATATATTAAGCACAAGCCCAAAGGTCTGCCAAGGCTAGCGCGTCTTACATTGTTTACGCGTGGAGTTTAGGGAAAGTCACCGGATTCGTCCTGATTTTATAAAGACATAAGTTTTCCGCGTGCGCAGCAGTGCCCAGGCAAACCAGATGATTATCACTGCTCCCACTAGCTCTGGTACATAAATCGTAGGCTCTGTAAACAGGGCATATAATATGTTACCTACCCAATCACTAATATCAGCCCTCTCGAAGTTGAGACCGAATAGCGGCCAGAATAGAGTCTGAGGGATTCGCCACATCTGGTCACATATGTGATGGCTGAGTGTACCGAATGAAAAAGCGAGGAGCCAAGTTTTGCCACGCCAACGATAAAGGTAAAGTCCAGTAACCGTTATCAAGATGAGAAAAAGAAGGGTATGGCAAAATATTCTGCCGTTACTGAAGGTCTCTCGGAAAAAGAAAAGCCCTACAGGTTTATCAATGATGTCTGGCAGAAGAGAGCCTACGAGGAGGAGCCTTATATCTAGGCGACTTCCCAATGAAGTAAGCCACGATGTCTTGTTACTTGGAGTTTGAGGGTTTTTGAATGACTGTGATGAAGGCTCTATTTCTTTCTTTACCGTAATTTTAGAGAAACGTCCGCTTCCTAGCACACTAGCCAGAAGAGTTGCCGCCCCGAGCGTAATTCCAGCGTGTCCAAAGACTAACATCTCATCCTCAACTTGTCTAAAATGATAACAGGTCAAGCTCAAACTGGCAATTCAACGAGTAGTATGAGTATAATTAACTCTTGACAGCTCGATAATTATCGCCCTAAGTTTGATAGTCACCATCGTAGATGCTACAATGTCCATCTGTAGTAGTTGATTCGGCGGAATCAGGGCTTAGCAATGCAGTCCTTAAACCAAATAGTAATGATTCACCTAAATTAAATCTTTGAATATTAAAAATGAAAAATAAAAAATTCAATGTCTTAGAGGCTATTGGGAATACTCCCCTTATTAAAATAAGTAACGTTTACGCTAAGTTAGAGAGTATCAATCCCAGTGGCAGCATAAAAGATAGAGTTGCCTTAGAAATAATTGAAGCTGCCGAAAGTGAAGGAAAATTAAAAAAGGGCTACACAATAGTTGAAGCGAGCAGTGGAAACACGGGGATATCTCTGGCGATGTGCGCCCTCGTCAAAGGCTACAAGATGATTGTCGTCATGCCGGAAAACATGAGTGAAGAGAGAATGCAAATAATGAAGGCCCTTGGTGCTGAATTAGTATTAACTTCTAAAAGTGGTAGTCTCAAAGAAGCTATCGAAAAGGCGGAAGAGATTGCCCAGAGACCTAAAACATTTATTGCCAGACAATTTAGTAACCCCAATAATATAAAAGCACAAGAAAAAACCGGCGAAGAAATTTTAAGAGAAATTGGACCGGTAGATGCCATTGTGGCTGGTGTTGGTACCGGTGGAACACTGATGGGTATTTCCAACGTGATGAAGAAAGTCAATCCAAATGTAAAGGTAATTGCGGTAGAACCGGAAGAGGCCGCGGTTATGTTTGGAGGTAGTGATGTCAGGATTAAAGAGCACCAGATTCAGGGAATTGGTGACGGCTTCATACCCCAATTAATCGATATGGGTAAAGTGAATGAAGCTATTACTGTTGGGAGTGAAGAAGCTATTGATATGGCAAGAAAACTTTCTAGAGAGTACGGATTATTAGTTGGCATAAGTTCCGGAGCAAATATGCTTGTTGCCCTAAAAGTAGCCAAGAGATACGATAAAGTGGTTACGGTTTTACCAGATAGAGCCGAACGATATTTAAGTATGAATCTGTTTAAAGGCTAAATTCTTTACTTCGTCAGTCTCCCCTTAAACCCAAGTACGCAAGGTACCGCCTATAAGCACATTAAACCCTGATTATCTCAGCATTTATCTCATTGTTGATAGTCAATAGCCCAAAAGAGTCTCTGGCTCGTCCGGGGTTGAACAAAAGAGTTCCCTGAAAGTACTGGTTACAAGGTTCATGAGAGTGACCAAAGATGATAAGGTCGACATCAGTAAACATCTGCCTTATTCGGTTAGCTATCCCCCAGGGACCCCCCGAACCGTGGGTTAGACCAATCTTCTTCTCCTTAACCACGAATAACTCCTCCTCCGGTAACGTTCTCTTAAGTTCACCCGAGTCCATATTACCGCAGACGGCTCTCACCTCCCCTAATGTCCTGAGCTCCTCAAGCACCGCGCATTCAGTAAAATCTCCAGCATGGACAATGAGGTCGACCTCAGCCAGCGCGGCCCGAATTCGCTCCGGGATTTCACGGCCCGACTTAACATGGGTATCAGAGATTACGCCGATCCTCAATATTGGCCTCCATTTTTAAGCTTTCCACCATTTGTCTGCCTAATTTTCGGGCCTTTTCCAGTAGGGGAAGGTTATTCTTAACCTCTCCGGGCCTGTCAGCATAGCCGCAAGTGACGAAAATCTTGTCCTTTTCCACATTAAAGTCATCAGTGAATTGCCTTAAGGTGTGTAGGGTATCCTCAATCCCTATTTGCTCGGCCACTATGATGATACCCAAGACTTTTGCCCCATATTTCTGGTCATGTTTGTAGAGGAAGTAGTTTCGGTCGATGAACGCTTTCATCTGGGCGGAAACATTGTAGTAATAAACCGGGGTTGCCAGGATAACTCCGTCTGCCTCACGGAACCTGTCCAGAATCCAGCCGGCATCATCCTTCTGTTGGCAAGCGTCGAAGGAAGCGCAATCCTGGTGACCAAGGCAGGGATTCACCACGTACTGGCTGAGGACTATTTTTTCGGTCTGGGCCCCCAGCTTGGCCGCTTCTTCAAGCGCCTGGTCTACCAGGTAATTGGTATTGCCCCGCAGTCTGGGGCTACCAACTATGGCCAGAATTTTCAACTCTTTCCCCTCATAATGTTCGTCGGAAAGCGGGAATACCGGTAATGTCCTGTCCCAGGATTAGGGTATGGATATCGTCCGTCCCTTCATAGGTATAAACCGACTCAATATTGGCCATGTGTCTGATGGGAGAATAATCCAGAGATATGCCATTAGCGCCAAGAATTTCCCGTGCGGTTCTGGCGCACATACGGGCTACAGCGACATTGTTTTTCTTCGCCAGAGAAATCTGGGCAGAGTTCGCTTTCCCCTCATCCATGAGCCTGCCCAGTCGGTAGACCAATAGCTGTCCTTTGGTAATCTCAATTAACATGGTGACCAGTTTTTCCTGAACTAACTGGTATGAGGCAATCGGGGCACCAAACTGCTCCCTTTCCTTAGCGTAATTCAGCGCCGTTTCATAACAGTCCATAGCCATCCCAATGGCACCCCAAGCTATGCCATATCGGGCCTGGTTAAGACAACTAAAAGGAGCACTCAAACCTTTTACTTTCGGTAGCATATTTTCAAATGGTATCCGACAATCGGAAAAGCCCAGCTCGCCCACATCACTGGCTCGCATCGAGCCCTTGCGAGCCTGAAAGGTCTGGCTGAACCCCTCGGTACCTCGTTCCACTAAAAAGCCTCTCACCCCTTCATCTGTTTTGGCCCACACCACGGCCACATTAGCGATTGATGACTCGGTTATCCACTGCTTAGTGCCGTTAATCACCCAGCCATCAGCGTCCTTTTTGGCAACTGTCTCCATGGCGGCTACATCCGAACCATGATTCGGCTCGGTTAAGCCAAAACAGCCTATTTTCTCTCCTCGGGCAATTAAAGGTAACCATTTCTGTTTCTGCTCCTCTGAACCGAACCGTAATATGGCATACTCTACCAGACCAAATTGAACCGCAATAAAGCTTCGCAAGGTGCTGTCAATTCTCTCAACCTCCTGACATATAAGCCCAAAGGTAATATAATTTGCCCCGTTTCCCCCGTATTCTTCGGGGAGACAAGTGCCAATCATGCCCAGCTCCCCCATCTTAGGCGCCAGTTCTTCCAGATTTAATGGCTTTTCCTGGTGAAAGGCTTCAGTAATCAGCGGTTCAACCTCCTTTTCCAGGAATTCTCTCACCAAATTCCGGGTCATCTTCTCTTCTTCAGAAAGTAACTCGTCTATATGGTAATAATCTACGCCTTGGAACTTCATGGCAAATCACCTCTTTACTGAGATAGTTTTCCCCACCGGCTTTGAAAGTTCTCCTTAACCTCAGGGTTAATCAGCCATTGGGGCCACTCTCCGTTGGTCATCCGGGTAATTTCTTCGTAGGGTCTCCTTCTGAGCTTAACCAAAGACTCTTCAGAATAATAGGCGACATGAGGGGTGATGATTAAGTTTTCCAGTTTGAGCAAGGGATGGTCTAAGCCCATACTTTCTCCCTGCACCACATCCAGTGCCGCACCAGCAATGTAGCCTTGAGTAAGCGCCGTGTACAGCGCCGGCTCATCAACAAACTCACCACGAGCACAATTGATAAGATAGGCAGTCGGCTTCATTCGCTTAAACTGCTCAACTCCCAACATATGCTTGGCCTCAGCAGTGAACGCAGCGTGTATTGAGACAAAATCCGAATTTTCCAGCAAATAATCAAGTGCCACTGGTTCAACGCCATACTCCTCAAAGACACTGGAAGGGACATAAGGGTCAAAAGCGATGACTCTCAACTCAAATCCTTTGGCTTTGGGGACAAGTTTTCTGGCAATCCGGCCAAAGCCGATTAATCCCACAGTCTGTCCCTTGAGCGGAAACATCGGTGGTAATATTTTGAACCGTATTTCTCTTTTTTCATATGAATCCCACTTTCCCACTCTAACCGCATTATCCAGACGCAGTAGTTTTCGGGCACAGGCAAAGATAAGTGCCATCGTGTGTTCGGCCACTTCCTCACTGCAGTAGGCATCAGGATAGGAAACGCAGACACCGTGCTCGGTTGCGGCTGCCAGGTCGATGGCTTCATAACCCGTGCCGATGTTATAAATCATTTTACACCGATTTAGTTTCTCAATGACCTTCCGTGTAAAGGAACGCTTAAAAGTAAGCACAAAGTCGGCATCCGCGGCGGCGGCAATGATTTCACCTTCCGTCTGACAGGGCTTGGTGATAAATTCAGCACCAATCTTTCGGTAATCCTCTTCATCGTGTGGTATCATGGGATTAGCAACCACCATGACTACTTTGAACGGCATTTTACCTCCTTGTTTGGGTGGCAAAAAGTAAGGAAATTCACTATTCCTCTAACACCATCTTAATCGCCTCTTTGGGGCAGAAGGCGACGCAAATGCCACACCCCTTGCAGTAGTTATAATCAATCTCGATCTGACCTTTCTTTCCGTTCAGGGTTATGGCTAAGTCAGGACAGAGCACCCGACAAATTTTACACTTATTACACTTCTCACGGTCTACTATTGGTATATGTGTTCTTCCTTCTACCGGCATGTTAGTCTCTTACCTTTCTTTCCCCAGCTTAAAACCAATGTCAACCGCCTTTAAGTCCAGCTCCCGGAGTCTTTCGGAAACAATTTCGGCTATCGCCGACCTTAAAGCATCTTTAGTAACTACCTTGGTTATTTCCACGGCAGCACTCAAAATGATGACATTGGCAACCATTCCACTATTGAGTTCCTCAATCGCTGTCCTAGTCGCCGGAATAGGCACATATTTCAAGCCGTTAATCTCTTCCGGAGAGACAAAGCCATCGTCATAAATGACTACGCCTTCGTCACACTTGACCTGCCCGATGTATTTGCGATACGCGGTCTGATACATAGCGATTAAAATATCGGCTTCAATCACGTGCGGGAAAATTATCGGTCGGTCAGATATCACGACTTCGGCCCGGCAAGCCCCGCCTCTGGCGGCAGCACCGTAAGAATTGGTGCTGCTAACCCACTTCCCATCCCTAAATGCAGCTTGACCGAGTATTGTTCCAGCCAGGACAATGCCCTGCCCACCAAAACCGCAGAGTACAACTTGCTTAATCTGAGCCATTGGTAAACTCTCCGGTTATTACCTTGTCCTTTAATTCCTCGGGGCTTAATTTTTCGGCTTTTCCCTTCATAATGCACCTAGCCATTAAATCTTTGAGCATATCGGCGGGCTTACCAAGATTGTTTCGCCTGCCAAACTGAACCGGACATGGCGTCACCGCTTCGATGAAAGAGAAACCTTCAGTCTGCAACGCCTTCTTAATACTTTTGATTAGGGCAAAGGGCTGGGTAACGGCGTATCTGGCGACATAAACGGCGCCGGCTGCCTTCACCAGCTTGCACAGGTCGAAAGGACGAAAGGGATTACCCTGGTGCGTTGTCATGGTGAGAGCACCCAATGGCGTAGTAGAACAAACCTGTCCACCGGTCATGCCGTAATTCATGTTATTAGCGCAGATGACGGTAAGGTCTATATTCCGGCGGGCGCCATGGATAAGATGATTGCCTCCGATATCAGCCAGGTCGCCATCGCCACTGATAACCATTACTTTTAGTTTCGGATTGACCAACTTGGCGCCGGTGGCAAAAGCAATGGTTCGGCCATGCAAAGTATGGAGCGTATCCGCATTGAAATGAGGACTTGGTATCCACGCCGCACAGCCGATGCCGGAAACAAACAGCATGTCATCCATGTTTAACTGGAGCTCATCTATAGCTCTTAGAATCAGCCCCATCAAAATAGCCTCACCACAACCGGGACAAAAAGTGGTGACCCCTATTCCCGGCCGCAAATATTGCTCCAAGTCCCTTGCCATTACAATAGCCTCCTCAACTGCTCCATAATTGTGTTAGGGGATATCACTTCCCCATTCACTTGGTTGTAGGGTACTACGTCACAAGAGGCATATTTCATTACCTCACCGACCACCTGCCCCATGTTCATTTCAGGAACTAATATCTTCTTTGCCCTCGACCCGATACTCCTTATTACTTCGGTAGCAAAGGGCCAAAGCGTCTTCAATCGCACCACCCCGATTTTCTTACCTTCATCTCGCATTCGCTCAACGGCAAACAATGAACTCCGGGCGGTGAAGCCATAGCAAACGACTACCACGGCGGCGTCTTCTAGATAGTAATTCTCATACTGAATAATTTCCCGGCTATGATTCACTATTTTGTTACGTAGCCTGTTAACCAGCTTTTCTTGAATCAGAGGATGAGTTATTTTCCTGATGCCATATTCATCGTGCGTGGAGCCGGTCACCAGCAATTTCTCTCCTTCGCCGAAGGCAGGCATAGGTGGAACTCCGTTATTCTCTTCGGTACCAAAGGGAGGCGCACCCGCTTTTTTCTCACGACTGAACAGTTCTACCTCCCCGCTTACCTGCATTCTCTCCCGCAGATGGGCAGTTGCCTCCTCCGCCATGAGCAAAACCGGAGCCCTAAATCTTTCGGCAAGATTGAAAGCGTTAATTGTCTGGTCATATAGCTCCTGTACCGACCAGGGAGAAAGGGCAATGATTTCATTATCCCCGTGTGAGCCCCATTTGGCTTGCATTATATCCCCGCTGCCGACTCGAGTAGCCTGACCGGTGCTGGGGCCAGCTCTTTGCGCATCGACAATTACCACCGGCGTTTCCGTTATCACCGCATAGCCAATCCCCTCCTGCATGAGACTAAAACCAGGCCCCGATGTAACCGTCATCGCTTTTGCCCCAGCCCACGATGCCCCGATACAGGAACAAATAGAGGCAATTTCATCCTCCATTTGCATAAATACGGCCCTAATCTCTCTAAATCTCACCGAGAGTCTCTCCAAGGTTTCAGTGGCGGGGGTAATGGGATAACCAGCACAGTACCCACACCTTGCCGCAATGGCACCCTCAGCCACGGCTTCATCCCCGGAGAAATAGTAACTTCCTTCCGGAAGAATGCTTCTTACTTCTTGTAATCCCATATAAAATTAACCTCGCAAAATCAAGAGCATTATACCACTGAGATTTTATACCACGAAAACGAATTTTACCAGCACGGATTTGGCCAAGGGTTATCCAAAACGCCAAAGTATTGCCTCCTGATCTAGTTCAGATAGATAGGTGACACTATAATAGTGTTATTATGAGAATAATAAGTGGAACGGTTCCTGGAGTTTCTCGTCTGGCAGGGCTTCAGGTTGAGCTATCCAAGAAAGCCAGACAAAGA
>Ga0209979_1002047_pt1 | contig 20178 bp, 15 predicted proteins | sample AnhtaG_FD_183114 | JGI IMG/M metagenome (GOLD analysis project Ga0209979, IMG submission 183114) | Deep subsurface microbial communities from Anholt, Denmark to uncover new lineages of life (NeLLi) - Anholt_01485 metaG (SPAdes) (version 2) | ecosystem: Environmental > Aquatic > Marine > Oceanic...
GTAGGCAATATATTGACTGGCGGCGAAAATCTGGTTCCAGTGTCGGTGGAATCCTCTCTCCGGCGATTGAGAAGCAAGGACAACGAGTTGGCTCTAATGCACTTGACCTCCTTACCGGCCAAGAGATCCCATTTGCCCGGCTATCATGCTATGGATGTTTCAAGGGAGGTGAAATGGTGGGTGATTATACCATCAGCAGGGACGGGATATTGTTTGCCTGCGGCGCTATCAAACGGGCGGTTGAGAGCAAATGCGACCTGGTGGTAATCGATGAGGTCGGCCCATTGGAACTGCGCGGCAACGGGCTTATGCCCGCAGTTGAACTAGCCCTGGCTTCACCGGTCAACGTTCTCATAGTAGTAAGGAGTTCGCTAAGAGAAGCACTGCAGAAGCATTTTTCTGATTACGAATTTACAGTCATCGCTGATCTGATAAAGTCTTCTTTGAGCACGTCGAGGCATTCGAACTGAAAGAACCACGTGATTGCACGTCTATAGTCCAATTCCACAAGGTTAACAGGCTGGAAAAACGAAAATAGTGTCAGAGAGATTTCGCTTCTTGCTTCCTATACAGATATCGAGCACTCTAGAAGTCAACTCAGTCCTTCCTTCTTGAGCTAGTAATTTTTCCTGTTCTCCCTGTATCTATTATGCTAAGGCATGCGCCATTCGGCACCAGTTTCAGGAGACAAGGATTCTGAGGCAAGGAGAAGTTGTCGAGGAGCGAGCAAGTTGTCCCGTATCCAATCTTCCGAATTGCATAGAATTCCCTTTCAAGCAGTAGATGCCGGCGCCCAGCATATATTGGCCTGCGACATTGTGGTTATCGGCACGCCCAACTACTTCGGCTACAGGGCTGGGCTGTTTAAGGACTGCTTTGATCGTGTCAGGGCTACCATCCGAGATAAGGTGAGAGACAACCCTTACGTGACCTCCAGCAGCAAAGGTGGCGGCGTAGCACAAGCTTTGGATAGTGTGGATAGGATCTGCAGCAGTCTCAAAATGGCCAAGGCCTTTGAAAGCATCCTTGTCACCCGTAAGCCAATCGAAGAGGACCTGCCCGAGTGCATGGAGCTAGGCGAGAAGCTGGCCCGACTGGAGAGGACAGAGAAGCCACAAACGATACAGGAAGCGCGGCTGTAATGCGCCAGATGATTAGCTTACGACGAGAATCGACGCTTGATCACACTACGCAGAGCGACCATACGCAGCCAATCTGCCCGCCAGATCATATTGGTCCACATAGTGCGGCTGAGGCAACAAAAGCCTGTTTTGTTACCTAATTGCACAGACCGTCAGGTTGTTACATCGCCCTCTGTCTCTGGCTCTAGAAGTGACACTCAAAGAACTACTGCAGGCTAAGGTAGCCAGAAGATTCGCTAGGCCTTTCATTTCTCTCGCCCAACCGTTATGCCGCCAACTCTTCTCGTCTCCTGCGGTAGTCCAGGTCTATCCGCTCAGCCTCGCCCATCAGGCCCTCCCATTCGGCCGTCAACCTCGCCACCTTTTCTCTTAGCGTCCTATATTCACGATTCACAGCAACTACGTTCCGGGAATCCTTGTAATGGGAGGGGTCAGCCATTATAGCTTCGATTTCTTCAATTCGCCCTCTGTCCACTGCCATCTCCTGCTCTATTTCTGTGATGCGTTCCCTTACCGGCGATATGGCGTGGTAGTATTCGTTCCGCAGCCGGCCCTCGAGTGCTTTGCGCCGGCGCTTTCTCACGGCCGTTGGTGGCTGACGTAACTGCCCTATACGAGGCTGGGTTTCCATCATTTCCGCTTGACCGTCTGGTAACCTGTTCTGCCATAGATAATCGTCGTAACTACCGGGGAAAACTGTTACCTGGCCATCCCGCACCTGAATGATTTTATTGGCGATCTCCCGAATGAGGGTACGGTCGTGAGTGATGAAACACAAGGTCCCTTTGTAAGCATCCAGGGCATCGGTCAAAATCTCGCGGGACGCAATGTCCAGGTGGTTGGTTGGTTCATCCATAAGAAGGAGATTGGCCGGCCTTGCGAGCATCCTGGCAATAGCAACGCGAGTCTTTTCCCCACCCGAGAGCACCGATATCCTCTTCGTCACATCTTCACCGCTGAAGAGGAATGCCCCGGCTAGACCTCGCAAGCGCTGTTCATGCTCATCCGGTGCTACGCTCCGTAATTCCTCAATGATGCTGTTGTAGGGGTTGAGAGATTCTATATAATACTGGGCGAAGTATGCCGTAGTCACATTGTGCCCGAGTACGCGCTGCCCTCTTTCAAAGGGCAAAACACCCGCCAGCATGCGCAGAAGGGTTGTCTTCCCGGCCCCATTTATGCCTACTATGGCAGCGCGATCTCCCCGCTCCAGTACTAGGTTAAGATTCTGGTATACAACATGCTGCCCGTAAGACTTGGCAAGGTGCTTGAGTTCGATTACGACGCGACCGCTCCGCGGAGGCTCTCTGAAGTTGAAGCGTATCTTCTTCGTTACCCGAGGAACCGTAATTCGCTCAATTTTGCCCAGTTGCTTGATACGGCTCTGCACCTGAGAAGCCTTGGTATTCTTGGCCCGGAAGCGCTCAATGAAACGCATTTGCCGTCTGATTTCTACCTCCTGTCGCTGGGCGGCTGCCTGGCGAGTCTCGATATTCTTCTCGCGGGTACGAACGTAGCTATCATAATCTCCATGGTGGAAGATAACGCCCTCATCCTCAATAGCTATGACCTTGCTCATAACATTGTTGAGAAAGGCTCGGTCATGCGACGTGACCAGGACGGCACCGTGATAGCGTTTCAGGTAAGTCTCAAACCAACGCTGCGTCTCCAGATCGAGATAGTTTGTAGGTTCGTCGAGCAGCAGGATATCGGGATTAAGGAAAAGAAGCCTGGCCAGTTCAATACGTGTCCGCCAGCCGCCGCTGAATTCAGATAACGGATGCTCGAAATCTGACCGGGCAAAACCCAGTCTAGCGAGGACGATCTTTGTCTCGTGTTCGGAGTTATAGCCACCCTTCGCCTCATAGAGCGACTGCAGCTCACCCAGCTTTCTCAACAGGCCATTTACGGTTTCTTCGTCCCGTTCCTCTGCCAGGTCTTCCTGTACCAGCCCGATCTTATGTGCAAGGTCCCTAACCAAATCGGACGAACAGGACACATATTCCAACAGACTCCGCTCCGATGATGGTTGGACATCCTGACGAAGATAACCGATAGCGGTGTCACGTCGTACAGACACGCTTCCGGAATCTGGGATGATGTTGCTGGTTATGATTTCGAAAAGGGTGGTCTTCCCCGTGCCATTCCGCCCGATGACCGCAATGCGATCGCTCATGCCAACGGTGAAGCTAACCCCGCTGAAAAGCTCATGGTCGTTATATGACTTGGAGACGCCAGTGACAGTAAGCATATAATCCTTTTACCGTTACATCAAATTGTACCAAGACTTGTCAAATGATATGAAAAACGATTTGGCTGAAATAATAGGATCAACATTAGGAGAAGCCAATACAAAAAGGGCCTATTCAATCGCCGTTTGTTCGTATCTACCTCGTCCAACACCAGGTGATTCAGAAGGCAAGATTAGGGGTAACAATCAGCCGAGATGTTGTCCGGAGAAGGCCCGACACAATTATCATCTCTTGCTCAGTTTGGTTAGTGTGAGTGTGACAGATTGTGGAGTGAATCCATCACATCAATTACGTTGCTAATTCTTCCCCAATCCTTAGTCTCACATGCTTTCTTCAGTTCAGCGATTACCCATGCATCGGTATCGCTTAAGAAACTGATCAGGTCTTCCTTCAACATAGGCCACGATTCAAGGATGGTATATTCAATATTTGACATTTCTTGTTTCCTCCAGGACTATCAGTTTTTAGTATTCTAAATTATCCGCCACTAATGCACAATTCATCGTTTTGTTGCCTGGAGAGCATATCACCAGAGAGTAGTCTCATCCTACGTCGTTTACCGCTCTGTCGCTCCACCGCTCTGCCGCTCCGTCGCCCCGTTACATGGGAGGTGCCTTGCTCCGTGCCGCACTGCTGCAGGGACCGGAGCGTGCAGAGCGGAGAGCGGTGCATGCAGAGCAGAGACTACAGAGCAGAGAGTGGAGAGCGTAGAGCGGAGAGTACAGAGCGGAAGTGAGGCGCCACAGAGCAAAACGAGGCGCCACAGAGCGCAAACTGAGGCGGAAATCAAAGCGGAAACCGGGAGGCAGATCCTGAAGACACAATTTGGCTTATTGTTGATCTAGAAGTGAGGTTCAAGTCCTTTTGCCAAGGCTGAACTCTCGAAATACACTCTGCCAGCCAATGAGATAGAGTATCGAAAACCTGAGGTCTAACTTCAAGATACTCTCTTTGACAAAAGTGTCCAGGTATGCATCATCCACAATTCGTCTGAAAAACAAATCATCGTCGAAGACTATGATTAACGATGTGTTAATGGGATAATACTTGGCTGCTTTTCGTCTTGCTGCATCGAAAATTCTTTTCAGTTCATCTCTCGCAACTTCATCGAGCCTAACAGCTTTGGGAGGTATTGAAACCTGTAATCTGGTCTTTTTGGTGCCTTTCTTGATGACGGGACTGTGACCAAAGGTAAAGCCTTGCCATTGTAGAACGAGCCTGCGGAGATAATCATTTTCTCCTTCATGAGATTGGGTTATCTCAACATAACTTTCAGAAGCAGGCTTACTTCTTAGGTCGGTTACTACTGCATCGTAGCTTTGATTGCCAATGATTGGCTGCATAAGTATTTGGTCGGTATTACCAAACTTGCGCCATCCAAATATCGCTAGCGGATAGACTTCTTCCAAAAGCTGCTTTGCAAGTCCCTCATGAAGCCTTAGAGCTCTCTCCCCCTCATCAGTAGACCCAATCTGATCCATCTTCCATTTTACCCAGCTCAGTAATTCCGAAGGGGTTCGTTTCTTGGTCAGTTCCTCTATGCTGATGCCTTCATTTGACATGCTTAACCATAGCAATGGGACTATCAATTGATTGTAACAGAAAGATTTCTGCAATTATACATTGTGACGTTTTGTGACTCCTGAATTCCAGGGACACCATACCAATCAGGCTTGCTACAAATTGAGTAGTATGTCCCCAGAATATTTCGTTCGATGTCACATTAACTCATTCTGTAATATCTCTATTACTTTAATTTTTCGGAATATAAGAAGGGCACAAGACCAAATATGACTAGTATGCCTTATGCCCTTCCCTTCTGTGGTTGAAGCTCACCAATTTCCCAATTAATTACTTAAATTAGGGTTCATAAGGTTCAAAGGAATTATTGGGGAATTGATAGTCAATGCCCGGCGTCACCGAGTGAGTATACGGAGGAGAAGGGTTTCCTCCCCAGTATGCCGGTCCTCGGTCGAGTGTGAAGGTTGTTCTCGCGGTATGCTTCAGCCAGAGCACTTTGGTTGGATGCAACTCACCGTTGTCCGCAGCAACCAGTTCATGATAGTGGACGTATCCTCGGGAGTAATACGATTCCGCCTTCTCCAGGGTCCATTCGTCTATGATTCCATGCACCACATAGAGAAGTTCACCATCGGGTGCATCAGATGACCATCCTTGCACCGCAAATGGACCTGGACCGGTATTGTAGTGCTTTCCAACCAATTGGTCCATCCCAGCCTGGACCCAGTCGTGCCCGGGAACGTCCGTCGCAGGAGGCGGCCCAGCAGGAGCTCCGGCCAGGTAATAACCTTCTCCGTCCACATCTACGAGGATTCCATGGGTAAAACCTTTAGCCGCAACTGGTACCCCGACAACAAGAACTGTAAGTAATATTGCTACAATGCCTGAAACTAATAACAAACGTCTTTTCACCATTTCCTCCTTTTTTAAGATTAATTATTGTCTTCTGTAGTTATTTTAATTTCTTGAAAATAGCACCTCCTTTCTCAATGACTAATGACGATATAATCGCTAGTAAGCAGAAGTGTATGTGACATAAATCACATAAACCCCCAGATATCCAACTTCATATTGGACGCACGGAATAAAATAAAAGGGCACCTTGTATCGATGAGATTAACGATTCGAGCGCCCTTTGTTTCATCTCTGCACCTCCAGACGATTATAGGGGGATTTCAAGATGTTGTTTTTTCACTGTTGGTAGCCGAATTATAGTTCTTAACAAAGATTTGTCAATAGTCAGAATTTCAAAGATGAACCCGTTTTAAGATTGCCAGAAGGAATCGTTCAGAGATTCATTAATGTTAACTGATAATTTCCCAATAAGTAACCTAATGAGAAGGGGCATGTTCCATTATCGATTGAACAAAGAAGTAGATTGTTGGGTAACAATTACTTGGATTGTTACCCAACAATTCTGACATTTGTACAATTCGGCAAATTACACAGAGACTCAGATTGTAAAATGACCGAAGCTATATCTATTAAGCATTGACCCCTGCTAGACACAGATGTTGTATTAGAAACACAGACATCTCGAAGAAAACGTATTGGCACCATCTGAAGAATCAAATTCGGGGAGCAGAAATACCCCCACATTACTAATTTTAGCATAGCAGCCGCTTGTTTACTGTGTTACTCTGCAATTAGTCATGTCCATTATAGGTAGAGAAACGCCACGTTTTTCTTTAACAGAGAGCTTGATGGTCTATCTATTGTTTGATCATCTTTACAGATAGATATATAATCCATTCACGCTCTATCATACACTCAATAGGATGGAGGTACTTATGCAAGAGAGGTCGCTTTTGAGAAAGCCACAGTTCTGGCTCACTTCTTTACTAATCATGGCAATCATTATCCTTTCCATTGGTAATTACTCACGCTGGTGGGACTTGCATTTTTACATCGGCCCTCTGTATTTCCATCACTGGCTTAGCTTTATTGGTGCTGGATATATCGCTGTTTTTACCCCGATATATGCTGTTATGAAACGCCGCTCTCCCCAACGCTTTGGCACATTGCTTAAAGTCCATGTTTTCAGTAACCTCGTGGCTTTTCTATTCATATCTATGCATTTCACCCAGCACATGGGCCGGCCCTCACAGTTTGCCCCAATACTGGGCACAGGATTAACGCTATATATTGTTGTTGCCCTTATGGTGATAACCGGCTATATGCAGAGGTTCCAACTGGCGAGTAAATTCTTAAAAACTTGGCGATTTATACATGTCAGTTTAAGCGTTTCTTTCTATATCATCATAGTAATTCACGTGCTACATAACCTGGGAATCATATAGCCAACGGTAAAAAGCCCCACTATAACTTAATTCCTGACTGGTGAATTTCTATAAAAAGGTAGTTGGAATGAGTAATCAGGATCATAGTATGCATGTACAACATCAAATGGACTAGGAAAATCTGCCTATGAAACATAATATGTATACCGGACATAAGAAAGCGGGTAACCACCAGGACCATCATGCCCATATGGTTGCCGATTTCAGAAGGCGGTTCTGGGTATCGCTGGTAGTCACTGTTCCGGTTCTCCTGCTTTCACCTCTTATTCAGAGTCTTCTCGGCATAGCCGATGTTATCGGCTTCACGGGGGACACGTATGTCCTGTGGGCGCTGTCCTCGGTTATATTCTTTTACGGCGGCCTGCCCTTTCTTAAGGGACTCTATGACGAACTGAAGTCAAGAAACCCAGGCATGATGATCCTCATCGCCTTGGCCATCACTGTTGCCTATGCCTATAGCAGTGCTGTTGTTTTCGGGCTGGCTGGCATGGTGTTCTTCTGGGAACTGGCGACCCTGATCGATATCATGCTGTTGGGGCACTGGATCGAGATGAGGTCTATTATGGGTGCTTCGAGAGCACTGGAGGAACTGGCTAGATTAATGCCCTCGGACGCTCATAAAGTAATGCCGGACGGCAGCTTAATGGACGTACCTCTGAACGAACTTGTAAAAGAGGATAAGGTCATCGTAAAACCAGGAGAGAAAGTGCCTGCGGACGGCGGGGTAATTGAAGGCGAGACATCGATTAACGAGTCCATGCTTACCGGAGAGTCAAATCCGGTTCTCAAGCAGACCGGTGCCAGGGTAATCGGCGGCTCAATAAACGGCGAGGGGGCAATTACCATTGAAGTGCAAAAAACGGGTGAGGACTCCTATCTTTCACAGATGATAGCATTGGTCAGGGAGGCACAGGAAAGCAAATCAAAGACTCAAGACCTAGCCAATAGAGCCGCAAGATGGCTTACCTTCATTGCTATCGGCGCAGGAGTAATTACCGTTGTGTTATGGTTGTTCGTGTTGAACCGGGATTTCGCCTTTGCTCTGGAGCGCATGGTAACCGTAATGGTCATCACCTGTCCCCATGCGCTTGGGTTAGCTGTGCCACTCGTGGTCGCCGTTTCTACTGCCATCTCAGCAAAAAATGGACTATTAATTCGAGACAGGGCTGCTTTTGAAAGGGCCAGAAATATTCAGGCCATCCTGTTTGACAAGACCGGCACCCTTACCGAAGGTAAGTTTGGCGTTACTGATACAGTGGTATTAGACAGCAGCATGGACGAAAAGGAACTATTGAAATACGCCGCTTCTCTCGAGACCTATTCCGAACACCCGATTGCCCAGGGTATAGTTACCGCTTCCGCAGAAAAATATCCTACCGAAGACTTTACGGCTATTCCCGGCAAGGGAGCCAGGGGTAATGTCGGTGGCAAAGAGATAATGGTAGTCAGCCCCGGGTATCTCAGGGAAAACAGCATTGAGTTTAACGACGAGGGAATTGATAAACTTACTTCCCAGGGTAAGACTGTCGTTTTTGTGATAATTGATGGTGAACTGGCGGGAGCCATTGCCCTGGCGGATATCATCAGACCTGAGTCTAAAGAGGCGATTACCAGGCTCAAGGAAATGGGCGTAAGATGCATGATGATAACCGGGGACAATGAACAGGTAGCTAAATGGGTGGCCGAAGGGGTCGGTCTGGACGAATACTTCGCCCAAGTTCTGCCAGGGAAGAAGGCCGAAAAAGTGAAGGAAGTTCAGTCGAGGGGATTATTGGTCGCTATGACAGGTGATGGTGTTAATGACGCTCCAGCTCTCGCTCAGGCTGATGTAGGTATTGCTATCGGTGCCGGGACAGATGTCGCTATGGAGACAGCGGATATCATCCTGGTAAAGAGTAACCCGCTGGACGTGGTGGCTATTGTCGGGTTGGCAAAAGCAACTTATAAAAAAATGGTGCAGAACCTTGCCTGGGCCACTGGTTATAATGTGGTTGCCATTCCACTTGCTGCTGGTGCGTTATACAGTTTTGGCATTCTGCTAAGTCCCGCGTTGGGTGCCGCACTTATGTCGCTCAGCACGGTAATCGTCGCAATAAACGCGAGGTTTCTAAAGGTCACAAAATAGTAACTTATTAGGTAACAAAAGCCTGTTTTGTTACCTAATCACACGAGCCATCATTTCGTTGAATTTCAATTGGGCAGAGCGATATAGATTAGCTTTCCTTTTGACTGCTGAAGTCTTTGAATCATGTTATCGAGAGTCCCAAGTCGTTTTCCTTGCAGAGTTTCCGTTTTTAAGTCACGGATAGCAGCGATTAAGCTCTCTAGTGTAACCCATGTTCCTTTCGCCGGAATGGCACTGTAGGGCACGATGACCAATTCCTTCTGTAATGACACTGCCCATCTTGTTTCTCCAAATCCCTGCAACACACCATTGAAACCTGACAGCCCCGCGTTCAAAGCAGTATCCTTGTCCTTGGCTATTAATCCTCCAAGAATTGACGCAGCCGCAGTCACGGCCAGGCCGGCTCCCATCTTTTTTCTGTCTCCGATAAGCAAGGCGAATCCTCTCTGACATGCTACAGCCCTTCTCTGTTTTTCCAGACAATATTCCAAAAGCTCTATCTTCAAGGACTCAGCTTCTCGTTGTAGGATTTCATAGCGTCTACCAACACCTTGAGAGCTACTTTCAATGTAAGCTAGTTCCTTTCTCAAATCGGCTATGGTCTTGGCCCACTTATTATCTGACATCAGCTTCTCCCAGTTCTGCTTTGCACTTCCTCGATGAAGTTGCTCAAACTCTTTTCCGACTCCTCGCCTCTTTTCAATGCTTGCCTCATCTCACCTATAGCTTCTCCTGCTTTTAAGGCATCTGCCAACAAAGCATTGAGTTGGTCCTTAATATCTGCTACGTGTTGCTGTATTTGTGAAGCAGCATCTTCTCCTATGGCTCTTACTTTTTGCGATGTTGAGGAAATGATACCGACAATTTCACCCTCTAAAAGTCCCTTCTTCTTGTTCAGCTCAGCAATTTCACCGCTTAGAATAGATTGCTGTTTGGTGAGTTCACTTAGTTGTTGTATCTCTGCTTTTCGTCGATTTTCAAGACCAGTTATATCTTCAAATAGGTCTAATGCGGAAAAGAACTTCTTCCTGAGTTCGTTGCCGCTAATACCCTTGTTCTTGCTGGTTCTTTCGATGAAGTTTGTGATCCGCAAAAGGTCTTCGTCCGATAAGCCAATATCATTGAGCCTTCTTAGTGACTCCTCTCTGCCATCAACTTCTGAGGAGAGCTTTGTTTTTCTTCTTTGAAGGTCATTTGTTTCCCTGCTTAATCGGGACTTTTCTTGCTCGGTTTCTTTTGTCTTTAACCTCAGCTCATTTAACTTTGCGGTTTGTATCTCAACAGCGTTCTCGAGCTTGTCTTTGGTTCTCTCCAGCGATTCGAGTTCTGAGCGCAGTGGCGCTGCCCTTTTGATGAGCTCTTCCTTATTCTTAACCAGAGAGTCCACTTCCGACTTAAGCTTAGCTACACCTTCTTCTAGCCTCACATACTCCACAGCTAGTGTGGCAAAAGGTTTACCCTCGCTTTTTTCTAGCTCGTCAAGTCTTAACGCTGCTTCAAGGAAATCCTTGGCTGGGAAGTCAACGGGAAGAAGTTTCTTGGCTAGTTCTGACCACTTGTCCACGAATTCCGGTGTTATTTCCAAGGCTCGGAGCCTATCAAATAATAAGAGCCCAAGTAGCGCCTGAGAGGGTTCCAGCCCTTTCTTTTTAAGCTCAAAAGACAATTGACGAAGGTCGTTTACTTGGTCAAATGAGGTACCAGGTATAGTTAGTTTATCGCATTCCAGTTCCTTGACGATATTTACGATGCTGCCATGCGACACGCCCGACCGATTCTCTATATCACTATAGGGATAGCCTAAGATGTAATACTGCGCTACTTCTAGCTTTTTTGCTCTTGATATTTCCTTCATTCTGTACCTCCTGTACTGCAGAAAATTTCCGTCACTTGACTATTTGACTGACTGATTGACCAACCACTTGACTGTACATCTGACTTTTTGACCAGAATCCTGACAATTTGACCTGCAAGCAAGTGTTCACTGTGATTGTCAAATAGTAAGGGCGAAGGAAAAGCTAAAAGTTCTGTCTATTGTCACCCCAGCTCCACCATTCAGGACAAAAGGTAAAACCTTCCCGAAGACCTTCGCTCTAGTTTTCTAACTTCTTCGCGAAACGCCGATTTAAGAGAGCCTGCACTTTCTATATCGCGAAGAATCAATCATCAACCGTGGTATAATGGTAAAGCAGTTGCATGCTGCATACTCAAATGGTCTAGAGTATTGCCATGAGAATTTTAAAGCCTCTATCCGAACTTATCTCCCTGAAAGGTAAAGAAGCCTTAATAACTGGTTCCGCCCTTGGTATTGGTAAGGCAATGGCCTATAGATTTGCAGAAGCAGGTGCGGATTTAGAACTTGTAGACATGAACGAACGGGGGCTAAGGACTGTAGCCAAAGAGCTTTCAAGGTTCGAAGTGGAAATCAACATTCATAAGGTAGACCTTTCCTCAAAAGAGGAGATAGTTGCTTTGTGGGAGAGGTTAAAAGGGGAGGAGCCTGACATACTGGTAAACAATGCTGGGATATACCCCTTTAAGGATTTCTTGGAAGTAGACGATGCTTTTTTCAGCAAGGTGATGGACATTAATTTGAAATCAACTCTCTTGATGTGTCAGCATATGATAAAGAGACGATTGAAGAAAGGCGGAGTCATCATCAACATTGGCTCTATCGAGGCAATCATGCCTTTCGTAGAAGGCATGGCGACTTATAGCATAAGCAAGGCGGGAGTCATCGCTCTGACCAGATCTCTTGCCAAGGAATATGGCAAAGGCGGTTTCAGGATAAATGCCATCATACCTGGCGGAATAATAACTCCGGGAACAAAGGCCGTGGCCAAAGAAATCACCCAGCTCCGGCTGAGTCTGCTTAGAACTGGCGTATTGTTTAGCACCAGGCTGCCCCTCAAAAGGGGCGGGCAGCCGGACGAAGTGGCCCGTATTGCTGTGGTCCTAGCCAGTGATTTGTCCAGTTATGTTCACGGAGCGCTGATACCTGTTGACGGAGGATTCCTATCGGCATAGTGTGGGCGGAGATCGAGGTCGTTTAGCAACTCGAATCGTTATTGTAGGCCGTTTTCTCCGTTTGTCATTGGGTAGTTGTTAAACGCCTCATATTTTGCCAAAACGGCGCTGGCGGCGTTTATATTCAGAAAGCGCTTCCTCAACGTCTTTATGACCAAAATCAGGCCATAACACTGGAGTGAAGTAAAGTTCACTATAGGCAGCCTGCCAAAGCAGAAAGTTGCTCAGGCGGCTCTCACCGCCAGTGCGTATGACCAGATCAGGGTCGGGGATGTCAGGGAGATATAGATACCGGGCAAACACAGACTCATCTATATTGTTACCAGGAATACCAGCGTCAGCGATACGTCTGGCTGCCTGGACAATTTCATCCCGCCCACCATAATCGAAGGCGAGGCAAAGCGTAAGCCCGGTATTATTTTTGGTGAGTTCAACTGCTGCCTGCACCTTTTCTCCCAGTTTCCGAGACATCCTATCCAGCCTGCCGAGGTGTACCAGCCGGATATTTTCTTGATGAAAAGCCTGAGTTTCATGGTCAATCTTCTTTGCTAGAAGGCCGAGTAAGCCTGCGACCTCTATCCTCGGCCGGTTCCAGTTCTCTGTAGAGAACATATAGAGGGTCAGGTATTTTACTCCATAATCGGCAAAAATCTTCACCACCGGGCGGATATTCTCACCACCAGCATTGTGCCCGGCAAGCCTGGGTAAACGACGTTTCTTTGCCCACCGGCCATTGCCATCCATGATGATGGCAACATGCTGGGGAGGATAATTTGTTTGAATCATGAACTGACTTCACGAGAAAGGAGATGCCTCATTTTCATCAAGGGATAAGCGGAGCTACGTCTCAGGCCAGCCAAAATTAATCTGCTGTGCCAATCGAAGGAGAATTTGCCTGAGTTGAGCAAAGCCTCAGCCATGCCATCAGAATTAAACATGTTGAATATTCCCTCGATTTGTCGGTCGCTTAGTTTGGCATAAGCCCATCTAGCCCAGTAGCCACGGGAGAGTTCCTTGCCCATTTTTGCCTTCCACCGCTTTTGATAGCGCAAAAGCTGGCCAGCGGTTAAATTATCACTGCTGAGAGCCACATCAAGCACCTCGGCAGCTATCCGGGCACCAAGATGCCCGAAGTATATTCCTCCGCCGGTAGTTGGCTTTACCTGCCCAGCAGCATCCCCAATAACCAATACCCTGTCTCCGTAGCTGCGAGCTAAAGTTCCTACGGGGACAGCCTTTTGCTCGATTTCCGCCTCCCGACTTGTTATTCTACCCTGGCCAATAAGATTGTTGAGGAATTTTTGCAGATGTAGCTTGGCTTGAGATGTTGCTAAAAGACCAACATATGCTTTATTTATTGAAGTGGGCACAAGCCAGGCAAACGCTCCCGGTGCTATTTTCTGACCAAAGTATACCTCGAATCCATCCACGTTTTTCGCTTCAACTTCGGCCTGAGCACCGACGAGGAAACTCTTGATTTTGCCCAGACCTAGCTTCCGGGACAGCTTGGGCCTGAATCCGTTAGCCAGAACCACAGCTCTAGCACTGAATATCTCCCTGGCACCGAAGCATAAAGTTTCAGCCTGTATGCTATCCTTCCCAGGTATAATGTCAATCACTGGGGAGGAGAAGAAATATTGTGCCCCCTGGGATTGGGCTTTGGAGGCTATTGCTTTATCAAGTAAAAGCCGATTGACAACGTAAGCCTGAACATTTTCAGTCTGCAATCTAAAGCATCTTCCTGAAGGGGAGAAAAACTTGGCTGAGTTTACCTCGGTTAATATTATATCTGAGCCGGGGTCCAAGGACTGGAAACATTCGGTACTGATTATTCCTGTGCAACAGACATTGAGTCCCGACGCACTTTTTTCTTCAAAAACAGCGACATCGTGACCTGATGAAGCGAGTTCATAAGCTATGTAGCTTCCGGCTGGCCCCGCCCCTACTATGATGACATCGTAAAATTTGTCCGACAATTCCCTGCCGCCTTTTTAGATTTCTACTAGATTATATAACATATCGTTCAGCCATACCTATTTGTCGGTTTGACACGTACCTTACCGTGTACCGGGGAACAGCATATTAATGACAGCGGTGGCTAAGGTGTTTTACCTGTGGGTTGAAACGAGAAACATGTTTCGTTCTACCGGGATTATTGCGAACCCTGCGGAACTGCTCTACGCGAGCTAGCATAAGTTGACTTAATTGACTTCGTCATTCGGTCTTTCTCTTGGTCTCTCTTCTCCCCACCCTGACGTTTGACTTGAGGAGTGGAGGGCAAACCGTACTCGTTCAGCCATTCCTTTACATTGGCCGCTTGCTCTAACTCATTTCTCTTTACTTCTTCTATATCCACTCCAGGATTGAGATACTTTAGTATCTCATATTTCATCGTCCCGAGCAGACTGAGAAGGGTACTCCTGTCCTCATATGATAGTTGCAACAGGATTTTCCGGATAATCTCAAAGCTTCCCTTAGTTGCCGGTTTAAAGGCATTCTCTCCCTTGCTGGTGTTAACCACGTGTACTACCCTGCGGTCACTCCTGTCTCTTATCCTTCTGACCAGACCAGCTTTGACCATGCGGTCGACTATCATACTGATGCTGTTCGTGCTACGTTCCAACCAGTTGGCTATGTCAGTTACCTTTGTAGGACCAGTGAAGTAATCTATAGTCACAAGCACTGAGAATTGCTCCGTAGTAAGCCCATATTCATAAAATATTTGATCCTCACACCGCTTAAGCAGGGCGTGGGTTTGGTGCAATTGGCGCCACAATTTCAAAATATCAATTTCCGATTTAAGATTTGTTTTCATATTTAGCCTCTCCTTATTATTTCAATGGGAACTTTGCTCGTTTACAAAACGCGATATTATAAACGCTTTTATTATTTACGGCAAGTCAGGATGGCTCAATAATAGCTTTCTCCAAAATAGGTGGCGGCGGGAGGTTTCCCTGCTCCCGCCGCCTGTATTAGAAGAAAGGAGGTAAGTGATAGAAAACTGGTTAATTGCTTCTCTGTATTCCGTATGCCGGTTGCACTAATTCCTTGCTGGATAATAGCCCTGTTCGCGCCTTGATGAATCATACACGAGATATTATTATAAAGAGTAGCACTTCTTCAAAGGGATATCAATGGCCTAAATCAACTAAAATCTAGCTGAGAGAGAATTGTTAAATCACAAAAATCTGACCCAAAAACTATCATGATTTGTCCTGGTTAAAACTTTAGAAGGAAAGCCAGGCTATGAAGAAAATGAATATGCATTCGAGGTGTCATTCGGAGTGAAGCAAAGAATCCAGCCCTTTCGCTATGCTCAGGGTGACAAAGTAAATAATCTCTTTAATGATTATATAAAACAATTATATAACGTTGATATAATAAAGATAGGTCTTCATTACTTCGCTTGTTAGGAGTGGTTGCTGTTGAAACAAAGCCACGATGTAATCGTTGTTGGTGCTGGTCCGGCCGGGGCAACACTGGCTTACGAGCTAGCCAAGAAGGGGATCGGGGTATTAGTTTTAGAAAAAGAGAAACTGCCCCGCTATAAGTGTTGTGCTGGCGGAGTCACCAGCAAGGCGGCAAAACTTCTGGATTTCGATATCTCCGAGGTAACAGAAGACGTAATCTATGAGCTTAGCTTTACTTTTAAGCTGGGCAGACCTTATCTGGGACAACATAGCCAGCCACTGATATATACCGTAATGCGTGATGTATTTGACTATTTTTTGGTGAAGAGGGCACAGCAACTGGGAGCTTTGCTTATGGATGGGCAGAAGGTAACGCAAATACAGGTGAGCGCTGATTGGGTTGAGGTTTCCACTGCTGACAACATTTTTCGCTCCCGGCTTGTGGTCGGAGCTGATGGGGCTTATAGTATAGTGGCAAGAGAGCTGGGCATGGTAAGGAGCATCGAATATCTCGTGGGTATAGAGTCGGAAATTGTTGTGCCCGAGGAAGAGCTGGCAAAATGGAAATCGCGGGTCCATATAGACCTGGGGTGCATTCCTGGAGGTTATGCCTGGGTGTTCCCCAAGCGTAACCATCTCTCTATTGGAGCTGGATGTCTTGTCTCCAAGGCAAGATATTTGAACCGCCGCCATCAAAAGTTTCTAAACTCACTTAGTATGGGTAATTACACTATCGCCAGGTCAAGTAGCCACTTGATACCAACGTGTACAAAAGGGAGGCTTGTTTGGCAAGATAAAGCTTTGCTTCTGGGGGATGCGGCTGGGCTTGCTGACCCATTAACAGGTGAGGGGATTTATAACGCCATCCTGAGTGCCCAGCTTGCCGCACCAGTTATCGAAGACTCTCTAGTGAAGGACAAAGTCGGGTTGCAGGATTACCAACAGATTGTAGAGAGGAAGATAATGTCCGAACTGAGAATAGCGCGTACGCTGTCAAGAAATTTTGTCCGCTTCCCTCGTCTGGCGTTTGGAATGTTCAACCAGAGTGATGGGGTGTGGAGGGCTATATCCAACTTGACGCTTGGCGAGATAGACTATGCTGCTGTCAAGGGAATGACAGGCGGATTTAAAGGCATATTAAATCGCCTGTTGCGATTTTAGAACAGCAACCTTAGCGGCGGGAGCATACGTAAGAGTAAAATTTGTTATAATCTAAAGTGGGAGAGTGAGGTGTCTAAGATACTGGACAAAATAAACGGCCCCAGCGATGTTAAGGGGCTGAACCAGGATGCACTGGGTGAACTTTGTTCCGAGCTCAGGGAGTTATTGGTAAGCAGGGTTAGTGAAAACGGAGGGCATCTAGCATCCAATCTGGGGGTGGTGGAGCTTACTGTTGCCTTGCACCGGGTATTTGATAGCCCGAAAGACAAGATAGTCTGGGATGTGGGACACCAAAGCTACGTTCATAAGCTGCTAACAGGAAGAAGGGAGCAATTTCCCTCCCTTCGCCAATACCAGGGACTCTCAGGATTTCCTGATAGAGATGAAAGTCCTCACGATGCTTTCACTACGGGACATGGTGGCACCTCCATTTCAGCCGCCCTGGGCATGGCTCTGACCCGCGACCTTGCTCGCGGTAACCAACACATAGTAGCTGTCATCGGCGATGGCTGCCTTACCTGTGGCATGACTTATGAAGCGCTGAATCACGCCGGGCATTTGGGCACAAGGCTTATCGTGGTACTTAATGACAACGGCATGTCTATTGCGCCCACAGTAGGAGCAATAGCCAGGCGGCTAAATGTAGTGCGCACAGCCCGCGGCTATATGCAGGCTAAAAAACAGACAAATCGGTTTCTGTCTCTCTTGCCTGGAGGAAAGAGGCTGCAGTGGGCATTGCGCCGTCTTAAGGAAGGAGTAAAAGCGGTAGTCATGCCCACTATGATGTGGGAGCAGCTTGGCTTTACTTACCTGGGTCCGATAGATGGACATAACACTGCTGAACTGGAAGCAGCTCTGGCTAACGCCAGGGATTACTACAAGCCGGTCATTGTCCATGTCTTGACTACTAAGGGCAAAGGTTACAAACCAGCAGAGGATAATCCCACACACTTTCACGGCCTGTCTCCTAAAAGCGAGGGCTTGGGCACAATACCTACTTATAGTCAGACATTTGCTCGAACAGTCGGTGGACTGCTGAGGGACAACCCCAGGGTGGTAGTGATAAGCGCTGCCATGGTTGAAGGCAATAGCCTATCCTCTCTGGTCAAGGAGTTTCCTCAACGCATCTACGATGTCGGGATTTCTGAGCAGCATGCGGTTGCCTTAGCCGCCGGTCTAGCTACCCAGGGCGTTATCCCTATTGTAGCTATATATTCCACGTTCTTGCAGCGTGCCTTTGACCAGGTATTGCACGATGTTTGTCTCCCTGATCTGCCTGTCATTTTTGCCCTCGACCGCAGCGGCATTGTCGGAGAGGATGGCAAAACACATCAAGGGATATTCGATTTATCCTATCTTAGTTTGATGCCCAATATGATTGTTTGCGCACCTAAGGATGGGAATGAACTTCAAGACCTGCTCTATACTGCCCTCAATACAGAGCATCCTATGGCAATTCGTTATCCTCGGGGTCTTGGAACAGGCGTTCCCCTGGCCACCGAGCTTCATCAACTTCCTGTAGGCAAAGCTGAGATAATAAAGCAAGGTGAAGATATAGTAATAATAGGCATCGGCTCCACTGTCATGCCTTCTCTGGAAGCAGCGGAACATTTAGCTCTGGGGGGCATTGATGCCATGGTAATTAATGCCCGATTCGCTAAGCCCCTGGATACAGAGCTTATTTTGGATGTAGCCAACCACACCAAAAAGATGGTCATAGTAGAGGAGAATATTCTTAGCGGCGGCTTTGGTGCCGCGGTGCTGGAGCTGCTGGGAAAGGCTGAAGCCTCAGATGTCAAAGTGAAGCGGTTAGGCATTCCTGACGAATTCGTAACCCATGGAAAGCAAGATTTTCTTCGCTCTCTCTACCATCTGGATGCTCTGGGAATAGCCAAGGAATGCGCTGATTTCCTAGCTCACGTCCAAGCAAAGGCGGAGGGAAAGTTCCCCACCACTGTCCTTTAATAGTAGCGTCTGGTCTCATAAAGGCGAGTCCTTATTCTCCTGAGTCATTCGCTTGAGCTCATAAAGCTTGGTGATTGCTTCCAGAGGAGACATGGAGTCAATATCAAGCCGGGCAATTTCATCAACCAATAGTGAGTCTTTATGGAAAAGAGGAATCTGGAGCGATGCTTTACGGCGAGGGACTTTGCCTTTTTTAGCAGTGTGGCTTTCCAGCTCAGCTAAGACTTCCTGAGCCCGGACGATTACCGATTTGGGCAGGCCTGCTAGCTGAGCCACATGGATGCCATAGCTCCTGTCAGTGCCCCCGGGGACAATCTTGTGTAGAAAGATAACTTTGTCTCCTTCCTCCGCCACCGCCACGTTAAAGTTTTTCACTCTGGGCAGGATATCAGCCAGTTCCACCAATTCATGATAATGAGTGGCAAAAAGGGTCTTCGCTCCAAGCTCAGGGTGATTATGGATAAACTCGGCCACTGCCCAGGCAATGGAAAGCCCGTCATAGGTGGAAGTGCCTCGCCCAATTTCATCCAGGATGATAAAAGAGCGAGGAGTAGCGTTATTCAGGATATTTGCCGCCTCAGTCATCTCCACCATAAAAGTGGATTGGCCAGCAGCTAGGTCCTCCTGTGCGCCAATGCGAGTAAAGATGCGGTCAACAATTCCAACATTCGCTGAATCGGCAGGGACAAAGCCTCCTATCTGAGCTAAAAGGATGATGAGGACTACCTGCCTGAGATAGGTAGACTTTCCCGACATGTTGGGACCTGTAAGTATGATGAGTTGATTATCCGTATTACATAAATAGGCGTCGTTAGGAACAAAATTATCGCTGCCTATGCTCTGTTCCACGATAGGGTGGCGCCCTCCCTTAATATCTAGGACGTCCTCATTGGTCAGTATTGGCCTGACATAACCGTGACGCCCTGCTACCTCAGCAAGGCTGGAAAGGGCGTCAATTTGAGCGATGGCTCTGGCGGTGGCTAAAATTTGCCCACCGACAGCGCTTATCTGCTGGCAAAGTTGTCGAAAAATGGCAGCCTCCAGGTCAGCGATCTTCTCCTGAGCGTTGAGAATCAGCGATTCGTACTCCTTAAGTTCGGGGGTGAAGAACCTTTCCGCCTCCGCTAAAGTCTGCTTACGAATATAGTCTGGGGGAACTAAGTTGAGATTAGCCCGAGATACCTCGATATAATAGCCAAATACCCGGTTGTAGCCTACTTTTAAGGATTTAATCCCTGTACGCTGTCTTTCCCTTTGCTCCAGGCCAGCCAGATA
>Ga0209979_1002049_pt1 | contig 20168 bp, 15 predicted proteins | sample AnhtaG_FD_183114 | JGI IMG/M metagenome (GOLD analysis project Ga0209979, IMG submission 183114) | Deep subsurface microbial communities from Anholt, Denmark to uncover new lineages of life (NeLLi) - Anholt_01485 metaG (SPAdes) (version 2) | ecosystem: Environmental > Aquatic > Marine > Oceanic...
GTAATCAGGTCTCTGGGCCCGTGAACTAGGCTCCTGGGCTTCTGAGCCACCGCATGAGCGCGACCATGTGGCAGCAAGCCCACCAGCAAGGGCAGTACTTATGAATTTTCGACGATCTGTTCTCATGATATAATCCCCACTTTCTGTAACAGTTAAGGACTCAATCGCTTTGAAATATGCTTTACTGCAATAGCTTTACCTTTTTGCCCGTCGGTTAAAATTGCCTGCATATCACAATTTTTAGGCCACCCTTCATTATCACACTGAAAAAGAAGAATGCGGTCAGCAATCTTTATAATCTCTGTTTCTTTATGTCACCGACAGGAGTGATTATACTGAAAGGGGAAAACGATTCAAGGAGAAAAATCAACCCGAGACCGCCTATTGGGGCGGTGCCTTTATTCTACTGGATCCGGACACCCGCCCGCTTCACAAACACTTCTGATGTTTCGGACATTTGAACTCCTACAATAGGTCTTAACCAACATTTGCCTTTTGTTTTGATAAGCAATGCCCCTCCACGCCGCAGTATGCCATTTTACTTGAATAATCTGTTCCATTTCAATGCCCTTGACGGTAAAGGAAGTATGTCAAACCTTACCCCGACCCGCGACTGCCGGGAGGCGGTTTGTTGAAGAGACTGACCGCCGTGGCCCTTAAGTGCGGAAATAGGATGACTGAGTGATTTTAGACCTTCTCGTGGTGCAGCTCAAGAGAAAACGGGGCGAGGGCAAAATAACAAGTACCTTCACACAGAAATATCTGGTAATATGGTATCCTGTTTGGGTATGCACGCGCCGTAATGGCTGGGCGTGCTGATCGCGTCATACGCCGGTATGATAACCGGTAGAATATTCTTGTTTAGGATTAATATGAAACGGAACAGCCACTCTTTTGCATTCGTACAGGCGATTGCCTCTCTGGTCGGCATAATGAGCGCGGCGTCGGCGGCCGAATTGCGCGTCCCTGCCTTCACCGCCTACCTCGACCCAGACGTGCGTGGGGCACGCGTTTCGCCACGCTCTGGCATCACCGGTTGGAACGATCCGGAATTGAAGGTGCTCTGGTTCGGTGAGATCAAGACCCTAGGCAAGCTTTATTGCTCTGTGGTCCTGCGGCTGCCGACAGATGCAACGTCCAAGTTGCGGCTGACCGTCGCGGGCCAGTCGCATGAGGCATTGGTCAAGGGTGTCGAACCTGACCTCGTTAACGCGGACTTCGGTTTGTTTGACATCGCCAAAGCCGGCTACCACAGTTTTACGCTTGAGTCGCTCAATCCGCAAGGCCAACTATCCGGCGACCTTGACGCACTATTGCTCGATGGCCCGGCGGCACAAGACGCGCATTTCAATCTCCAGCCCCGTCGTAATGCTGCTTCAGTGCATCTTGTCTATCCCGTGGACAAGGACACAAAAGTTGAAGCATTTTACTGCGAGATGACCGGCCTTGAAGATCCGATCTGGACATACTATATGGCCTGCGGTTGGCATCGTGGATACTTCGGTATGCAGGTCAATAGCCCCATCGAACGCCGGATCATCTTCAGCGTCTGGGACAGCGGCAATGAGGCGGTTGACCGCAACAAGGTCGCCGAAGATAATCGTGTGAAGCTGATGGCCAAAGGTAAGGGTGTTTATGCCGGTGACTTTGGCAATGAAGGCACGGGGGGGCACAGCCACTTGAAATACATGTGGAAGACCGGCCAGAAACAGCGATTCATCGTCACGGCCAAACCTACCGATGCCAAGCACACGACCTACTCGGGCTACTACTTTCACCCGGACAAAAAGCAGTGGTTTCTTATCTCCAGTTGGAAGGCGCCGAAGGAGGACGGCTACTTGCGCCGCCTGTACAGCTTCAGCGAGAATTTTGGCGGCAGCAACGGCCACGTACTCCGGAAGGCCCTTTATGGTAATCAGTGGATTCGCACGGCTGAGGGTCAGTGGATCGAGCTGACCACGGCCAGCTTCAGCCACGACCCGACAGGCAAAGCGGATCGGCTCGATCGTTTTATGGGTGTCGAGAGCGGACAGCTCTTCCTCTCCCACGGCGGTTTTGTACCCGGCTTCGCAGAGTATGGCCAGAAGTTCACGCGGCCAGCTACAGGCAATGAACCCTCGGACATCGTTTTGCCCTAATGACCTGATGTCAGATTTCATCAGGCCAAAGTCTTGACCATGCATTCCATGTATGTGAGGCGTAAGCTAATCAGATATCTTGACGTACATGACACACCTTGTTTATACTAACAACTGAAATAAGGAGATTTGCCATGAAAACGTTGTACCTACTCCCAATCATTATATGTTCGTCTTTCACAGTGTATCCCTTGGCGGCGAAAGAGCCGCCCACTGTGTACGTCACATTCTGGTTTGATACGGAAGATTTCATCTTGCCTCAAGCTGACGACGCGGCGAAACGGCTGGCCGAGATGTTCATCAGGAGGAATGTCAAAGCCACTTTCAAAATCGTGGGCGAAAAGGCCAGAGTGCTGGAAGAACGTGGACGGGATGATGTGATTTTGGCGTTGGCGAACAACGACATCGCCTACCATTCCACATACCACAGTGTCCATCCCACACCTTCGGAATACTCCAGGGATTTGGATTGGCACGAAGGCGTGTCGGAATTCATACGCCGGGAGGGAGCCGGACTTGAGACGCTACGACACGTGTTCGGTGTCAACGCCTCGTGCTATGGCCAGCCGGGCGGATCCTGGACCCCGCAGAGTTATGCCGCTCTCCACACATTTCAGATTCCTCTCTATCTGGATGAGACCTCGCACGTCAATGTGAACAATCGTCCCTTCTGGTATTGCGGCATATTGACGATCCTGGAACTTGGGGACTGTGTTATGAGGACCGGCTGGACGGACGAAGAGGTAAGACAGGCCTGTGCCCAATTTGATCGCGTTCATAAGAGACTAATTCAGGAAGGCGGGGGTATCATCAGCATCTACTATCATCCTTGTGAGTTCGTGCACCGGCAGTTCTGGGATGGTGTCAATTTTGCCCGTGGTGCAAATCCGCCGCGATCGGAATGGAAACTGCCCCCCCTGAAATCGAGCGAGGAACAAGAACAGGCTTTCCATGCCTTTGAAACCTACCTTGACCACATTGTCAACCATTCAGGTGTACGGTTGGTGACGGCAAGAGAAATCTCTTCCTTGTACCCAGACCGAGTCTATTCCCAGCCCTTGACGCGAAGCGATGTTCGGACCATTGCTAAAGCCTTTCAGAAGCGGCTTTCCTATGTTGGTCTGGACAGAAGGATCGTCTCGGCGTCAGAAGGCCTGTTGGCCCTGTCACATTTCGTCGCCAAGATTGATAAAGACCCTCAACCGGAAGAAATCACATTGGAGTTCGCCTACGGTCCGGCTTCCACGCCGCAGCGGTTTGTGACCGAGGGCACGTTCCGCTGGAATGCGATACAGCAAGCTGCCCAGGAACTCCTTGATACTGTTTATGCAACAAAACAATTGCCGTCCATAATATGGGTGGCTGGCGAGCCTATGCGACCGGAGGATTTTGCCGTCACATCGGCATCGCTGGTTACAGCAGAATGTTATTCGGGAAATATTCCGATGCGGCAGGGAGAATTGGAGGCGAAACAGTATGTTGCTGACGATTCGCCTCGCCTGTGGGGATGGGTAATCTTCCCGAAAGGTTTTGACGCTCCCCGTATGATGGAAATCGCCAGGCTGTAAGCCTGGACGATCAAGCCGGCGGCCTTGCGGAAACAGAATTGAAATCAGGTAAGAAACCAATATTTATCCTCAGAATCCATTGGATACCACGTTGATGACATCGAAAGAACGCGTTCACCGGGCGCTGGAACGACAATCTACGGATCGCGTTCCCATTTTCATGTGGTATCACCCCCGAACCACCCAAAGGCTGGGAAGACTACTGGAAATCCCCTCTAAATATGTACCTCTGGCTATGGGGGATGATATCCGCCAAGCATGGGTTAGTAATAATCATGCGATGGAAGGGATTGTACACGAGCACGATGGCGAATCACATGTCGATGACTGGGGAATAGAGTGGACTCGCATCGATGGCTTCAATCAAATCTCCAAATACCCTCTTGCCGATGCTGACGAACAGCAACTCTTGCAGTACAGGTTTCCATTCGACCGGATTGAGCCACTCGTAAACCTTATGAAGCCAGTAATGAAATTCAAAGACGACTACTTTGTGGGCTGTGATGTTTCACCCTGCGTTTTTGAAATGTACTGGCGCCTGCGCGGCATGGAAAAGACATTGCTGGAGATCGCATCTAATCCTGATCTGACACAAGAAATGCTCAAGCGATCCACAGAGTTTTCTGTGGCACTTTCAGAAGAAGCCTGTCAGCGATTTGACTTGGATTGGCTTTGGCTTGGTGATGATGCTGCTGGCCAGCAGTCTATGCTGATGAGCCCTGATACCTGGCGGCACATGGTGAAGCCCTTTTTGAAGCAGAATGCTGAGGTGGGCAAGAGACACGGTCTTTACGTAGCGTTCCACTCCTGCGGTGCTATTCGACCCATAATCGGAGACCTGATTGAAATCGGCGTGGACGTGCTGAACCCAATTCAATGCAACTGTCCCGGCATGAATCCTCTGGAGTTGAAGAAGGAATTCGGTAAAGATCTTGCGTTCATGGGTGGCGTGGACACGCAAGGAATCTTGCCCAACGGCACAGCGCATCAGGTCCGCAAAGCGACGGCCGAATTGCTCGAAGGAATGACCACTCATGGTGGCGGCTACATTTTTGCCGCTTCTCACACCGTACCTCCGGAAACACCCGACGACAATATCTTCGCTATGTATGATGAAGCTGGCATTACTAAGGAAGAGATTTTCGACAGAGCCGCCCATATCCGCAAATCTTTTCGTCCATCTGAATACGGTTAGATCGATAATGCTGAGTGCGAAAAGTCTGATTGTCCTGTTTTGGCAATGGCCTTCATGTAGTTCCCTGAGACCGAAAACGTCTCCTTCTTCCCGCCCATACCCCAAACAGTAGCCCGATCAGCTCCCCCCACCCCGATCCGCGACAGCCGGGAGGCGGTTTGAGTGAGAGACCTGGAGCGGTAGCCTTAACCGTTGCCCTGCATAGTGCCGAGAATTTACGGCGGATGATGCAAATCCTATTCTGTTTGTGAATTCCGGTCTTCCCTCGCTCACCAACTCATTGGGGCCGCCGGAAAATTGTTGAAATTGAATGGGGATTCTGGTATTGTGGGATCTTGAGCGCGTAGAATTGCTTTTGTGAAGTGTATCTGGGAAGTCTCTGCGAAAGGAGCTCATATGTCAATGTTGCGTATGCTGACGGCCCTGACCCAGATGGCGTAAAGGGCGCGGTGGCTACGCATTGCAGTCCTGCCAGAAAACGCTATAATATGGTCAGTTGCCTCAAACAGATCATAACTTGGGCAGGACAGGAGTTATCATGGAATCAAAATATCTCTCCGCAATCTGTGCCGGGTTCTTGTGCATGGGCACAGCAAATGCCGTTCCTGCCACCGGTATATACCATATTCCCGACTCCGGTGCCGAATCCCGCGGCGGTTTTCAGAATATTGCTGTGACGAACTGTGCCGTCTGCTCGCCTCGCTATTCCCAAGTTTTTTACGGCCGGCAACGGGGACTCGCCGGGACCGCACTGGAGATCGTCGATGAACAGATTCGCCAGCCGGTCTCCGTCACATTCGTGCCCCCGGCGGGCATCGACATCGCGGACCGATGGCAGGTGCATTTCAACACCACGGGTGATCTCGGCGGCATGGTGAGTAACAAGCCCTTGGCGACGACCGTCAGAATCGAATCGCAATATCCTTCGGAGGAGAAATGAAGTCATGAATCGCCGTGAATTCCTCGGGGATCTGGTCCTTGCCGGGGCCGCATTGCCGTTAGTGAAGAGTGACGTGCGCGGCGCTGCCAGGGCGGACCTGACTCAGGATTGGCTCGCCCGATGGGAGAAGAACATTCTGGGCAGAGCCCGCTCGCGCTACTGCGACAAGGAAATGGGCGAACAACTCGGCTGGCTCGTCAGCCCGTTTCTGAACGGCTTCTACTATGGGTATTTGGCGACGCGCGATCCGAAGTGGGTCGAGATGCTGATCGACTGGATGGACTCATGCGTTCGCCGCGGCATCGAAGAGCCGGACGGTTTTGTCGGTTGGCCCAAAAGCGGAATGGACGCCACAGAAAGCTTCTACACGGATAGCCTGCTGGGAGAGGCGATGGCTCTGCGCCCGGTCGTCCTGACGGCGGATGAGATCCTCAAGACCCCCGCGCTCAAGGGCAAATTCGACTCGCAGGCCCAGGGGTATCTTAGATTGGCCGAGCGGGTCTTCGAAAAGTGGGATTCGCGCGGCTGTTGGCGCGAGATCGCCAAAGGCGGACTGTGGGTGGTTCCCCTTTTCGGTATCGACCCGAAGACCGGACAATGGACCGAGGGCTACGCCCGGCGCAACACCGACGGTTTCTCCAATCCCGACAACAAGGAGAACCACATCGCTCGCTGGCTGATCGCAATGTACGATGTGACGAGGAAACCCGTTTACCGGGAGCGGGCGGAAAAATGGTTCCGGCTCATGAAATCGCGGATGAAGACGCGCCAGGACGGAACGTACTTTGTCTGGAACTACTGGGACCCCGCGGGACCGTGGGACTACAAGGCCGACGGTTCACCCAAGCACTGGGTCGGTGTTCATCCGAATGGTGGCTATTACGGGATCGATGTCGAGGCTATCGTCACGGCCTTCGAGCACGGGTTGGTCTTCACCAAGGAGGATATACAGCGGCTCATCGCCACGAACCGTGACTTCATGTGGAACCAGCAGGTGACTGGCGCCAAGTTCCAGCGCATCGACGGTGGTCAGCCGGACCCAAGATGGAGAAACTCGCCCGGCGTGCTGTGGACAGCCCTGGTGCCGTACGACGAAACGTTGCGAAGGGTATTCCTGACGAACCACAACCCATCCGGCTGGGGTGGACTGTCTGCCACGCCCTGGTTCCTCGCTCTCGAAGGGATAGGGTCCACCGGTGCACTATAGGCCAGAGGATTCACAGCCTGCAAGCTCGGCGTGGGAAGCAGAAACAACGGGTGGCATCGTCGCCACCCACCATAACAAGAAGGAGTAGAATTATGAAGACTCGACTTGATTTGAATCGCCGTCAGTTTCTCCAGACCGCCGCGATCGCGGCTTCCGGACTGTCACTGTCCGCGACGGCAGCAGAACCGCCGTCACGCCCGCAAGGCAAGCCCCAAGTTGGCTGTCTGAGTTGGTGTTTTCACAATCTGAGCCCCGCCGCGGACCCCGAGCCGGCCCTGGATGTCATTGGTGAGCTGGGCTTCGACGGCGTCGAATTGATCGTGACGGCACGTAGAGACCTCAAGGAGTTCTGGACGGACGCTCGGATCGCTCGGCTCAACCAAAAGCTCCAGCGAAACAAATTGCGTGTGTCGCAGTTCGTCCTCTTCCAGCCGGTAGTCGAGGACCTCTCAAGCACGGATCGAGCCGCTCGTGAGCAGGCACTCGCCTACTTCGAGGCGGGCTGCCGAATCGGGAAAGAGCTGGGCGCGCCGATCATCAATATCGTAGCTCCCTGGGCGCGCGAGCTGAAAGGACCGACGGAGTATCTGCCCCGCTACTACGAGATCGCCAAGCCCAAACCAGGCCAGAAGTATCACATCGACATTGCGGAAGGATTCGATTGGGACCGGGTGTGGAACGCCTACGTGGAGACCACCAAAGCCTGCCTTTCACGGGCGAAAGCCCACGGCCTGAAGTTCTCCATCGAGCAGCACACACATTGCTTAGTCCCGGATGCGGCGTCGTTCCTGCGGCTGTGGGACCAGATTTGCGACGACGATCTGGGCTACAATCTCGACGCGGGCTGGACGCTGCTCCAGCGGGAATACCCTCCAGTCGCGATCCATAAAGTGGGCAAGCACCTGATGAACGTGCACATGCGCGATATCGACGGCTTGATGCGACAGTTCCCGCCGTTCGGTCGGGGCGTGATGGACATCCAGGCGATTGTCACGGCCCTCAAGCAGGTTGGCTTCAACGGCTTCGCCTCCATCGAGCAGGACCAGCATCCCGGCGACCCCGACATGCGAGAAACCTGCCGCGAGTACCTGCGGATCATGAGGGAGTGGATATGAAAGATTGCATATTCTTCTCATCTGTGAATTGCCTTGGCTTACTGGCAGCACTTCTTGCGTTGGCTGATTGTGGATCGGGTGGGCCGCTAATTCGCAATCCGCAATCCGAAATCCGCAATTGGGAGTCCGTAGGCCTGTCCGGCGGAGGCGGCATGTTCAGTCCCGCGATCTCGCCGGCGGATCCCGATCTGATGATGATAAACTGCGATATGAGTGCCGCCTACATCTCCGAGGACGGCGGCCACAACTGGCGGATGATTCACCAGGCCCAGTTGCGGACCGACACCCAATGTCGGCCGGGCTTTCACCCGTCCGACGCCAACGTAGTCTACGCCTCCTCCTGGGGCCAGCTGAAGATCAGCCGCGACCGTGGCCGGACCTTCACGCCCATCGGCGACCTCAAGGATTCCCTCTCCGGCGAGATCGCGGTCAATCCCTCTAACCCAAGCATCATGCTAGTGGGCACGCGCAATGGCCAGTGCCGGCTGTCACGCGATGCGGGCGTCACCTGGACCGCCTGTCCGGGTCCGCAGGGCCGAGTGATCGGATTTCACTTCGACCGCACAAACAACGGCCGCTCGATGTTTGCCGCCACGGACAAGAACATTTGGCGATCTGATGATGGCGGGCAGACCTGGGTGGAGAGAACCGATGGGCTGCCTTGGAAGGAGATCAAGGGTTTCGGAGGAGGCTCCGATTCGGCGGGCACCATGCTCTACTGCACCGTGACCAGCAAACTGGAAAACGGCGTCTTGCGAGGGGGCGTCTACCGTTCCCGGGATCGCGGGCAGACCTGGCAGTCGGCGATGGACCGCGGCATCAATGTAGACACGACGAAGGCCGACCGGTGGTCTTACGGTCCTATCGCACAGTACAAGCAGGTTCTGGCCACAGACGCCAGGCCGTTGACGGTGTACGTCACGAATACAAGCACGGGCTTTCATCCGCCACATCATGAGACCGTCTATCGCAGCGATGACGGCGGCGACACCTGGCGAGCGACTTTCTTCCAAGACCCGCGTTTTCAACAATACAACGTGGCTCCCAGCTACGTCACCGCCTCGGCGGGACAGTCGTACAAAGGAGGCGATACCCCCTTCGGCGCCGCGATCTGCAACAGCGACCCGAGCCGGTTGATCTTGGTGTGGAGCCAGTCCTACGTTACCCATAATGGGGGCGACATGTGGTTCAATGGTGATACCTACCCCGCTCCCGGCCAACAACCCAAGCCAGGCAGCGCGTGGGTGTGTACCGGCCTTGTCGTCACCACGACGTGGAACTACTATATCGACCCGTTCGAAACCAACCGTCATTACATCGCTTACACGGACATCGGCTTCGCTCGGTCCATCGATAGCGGCAAGACCTGGAGTTGGTGGGACAAGAACACCTGGGCCCCGTGGCGAAACACCTGCTACGAGATCGCGTTCGACCCAGACATCCCAGGCAAAATGTGGGGTGGGTTTTCGGACGTGCACGACATCCCCAACGACAACATCATTTCCGAGCGTCACAGCCACAACGGCCCCGGCGGCGTGTGCATCTCCCATGACTTCGGCGCCTCCTGGAAGCCGGAAGCGCAGGGCCTACCGCTGCGGCCGGTGACCTCCATCGTGCTCGACCCCCGCAGCCCCAAGAACACCCGCACGCTCTACGCTGGCCTCTTCATGGAAGGCGTGTACAAATCGACCGATGACGGCAAGATCTGGACGCTGAAGAAAAACGGCCTGGGCCACCCGCTGAACATCCGTGTCTCCCGCGTGATTCTGCACAAGGATGGAACGCTCTTTGCGATGATCTGCGCCATGCGTCCCGCCCAGGGAAAGCCGCTCATTAGCGAGGGAGTCGGGCTGTACCGGTCCAGGGACGGCGCCGAGACCTGGGAGAAGGTCAACGCATCCCAGCTTTTCCTGTATCCCAAGGACTTTGCGGTCCACCCGCAGAACAGCAACATCATCCTGGTGGGCGTTTGCGACGCGGGCGGGGGCGATCAGTCCGGCGGCCTCTACCGCACGCAGGACGGCGGCCGGACCTGGCAACGCATTAGCCGCCAAGCCAGACAGACCTTCGGTGGCTATTTCCACCCAAAGCACGATGGATGGATTTACATGACACTCACCGAGGGCGCTCCCGGCGCAGGTCTGTGGCTTTCGCAGAACAACGGTCAAACGTGGCAGGCGTTCGACGATCTGCCCTTCTCGAACATCCAGCGAGTGACATTCGAACCATCCGACGACGGTCTGATCTACGTCACCACCTTCGGCGGCAGCGTCTGGCGAGGCCCGGCCGTGCCGCACCGTGAATGAAAATCTCCTGACCATAGAAAGGATCCGGTGAGATATGCTTAAGAGAATACGGGGCAGTTGCTGGGTGGTTCTGTTGGCAGCCTTTGGGCTGTTGAATGCAACAGGTTATTTCTATTGGACAGGAGGCAGAAACGTATGCCCATCCCCCAGATAACCTCAGGTCCGCCGGCGCCTCAGCCGCGCGTCTCGCGACGAACGCTCCTGAAGGGTTCGGCCGCCACGGTTGTGGCGATAGGGGCGGCGGCACTGCCATCGGCGTGCGCGGCCGTCGAGCAGCCTATACCTGGTACGTCGAGCGGCCCGCTCCGCAAAGGCAAGGTCATCGACTGTCATGCGCACTTGACTCATCGGAGCCGCGCGACATGGGAGGCGGACGACCGCAAGCTCATTAAGGCGGCGGACAAGCTGGGAATCGACCAATTGTGCTGCTCGATCCTCACACCGCGCCGGCCGGCGACCGCCGACGGTTTTCGGGAATGCAACCGGTGGACGGCCGACGGGATGCGCCGGTTCCCCGGCCGGGTGCTCGGCTACTGCTACGTCAATCCCGGCTACGGCCGAGAGGCGTTGGAGGAAGTCCGCCGCTACGTAGGAGATCGTGGGTTTATCGGCATCAAGCTCTACAACGAGTACACCTGCACGGAGCCGGTGGTCTTTCCCATCGTGGAGCTGGCGACTGAGCTGGGCGTGCCGATCCTGCAACACGCGTCGCACTCCCACTACTTCGTGGAGGACCAGCCGCGAATGTCCGACGGCGGGCACCTCGCTGAACTGGCTCGCCGCTACCCGGAAGCCATGCTTATCTGCGCGCACATCTCCGGCGGGGGTGATTGGGAGTGGACGATCAAGGCCCTGCGCCACGCGCCGAACGTCTTGCTCGACACCAGCGGCAGCGTAACGGATGAGGGCACGGTGGAGCTGGCCGCAGCAGTGGTAGGGGTGGATCGGCTCCTCTTTGGCTGTGACTCGTCCATGACAGCAGGGGTGGGCAAGATTCGTGGGGCGAACCTGAGCGCACAGGACAAGGAGAAGATCCTGAGCGGGAACATGATGAGGCTCTTGCGGAGGCGGAAATCATGATCGTTGACGTGAATGCTTATCTCGGCCATTTTGCGTTCCGCCGGCTGCGGCACAACACGGCTGCCTCGCTGCTCGCGCTGATGGACTCCAAACGGATCGACAAGGCGGTCGTCTCCAGTGCCAGCGCCATCACCTACCGCAACGCGCAGGCCGGCAACGAGGAGGTGGCGGAGGAGGTCCGTGGTCATAGTGACCGGCTGATTCCATTTGCCGTCATCAATCCGTTCTACGCTGGCTGGCAGGACGATCTGAAAATCTGCCACGAGGAGTTCGGCATGGCGGGTCTGCGCCTCTATCCCAAGTGGCACAACTATCAGCTCTCCAGCCCGTGCTGCCGGGAGATCGTGAACGCCGCGACCGAGCGAGGCATGGTCATCTCAATTCCCATCCGCGTGGAGGACAACCGGCAGCGGAGCTGGCTGCTGAACGTCCCCGACGTGCCGCTGGAGGAGATTGTCGAGTTGGTGAAAGCTCACCCAAAAGCACGCTTTATCTTGCTGAACGGCATCGGCTACACAGGGTGCCCGCTCGGGCGGAAGGACAATGGTCTGCCGTCCAATTATGCCATGGAACTGTCCCGCTTGAGTGCCGTGCTGGCTAACGAGCTTGGGCAGCTCATCACGAACCTGGGGGCCGAGCGTGCGATGTTCGGGACCGGAATGCCCTTCAACTATCCGGACCCCGCATTGTTGAAGTTGGAAGTGTTGGACGCGAGCGAGCCGGACAAAGAGAAGATCCGCTCGCAGAACGCGATGACCTGGCTGCGATTGTAGCACAGGGCGAACGCCGAAAGGATCGAGTAATGTAAGGAAAGGAGGATTGTTCAGTCATGCGATTCGCATTGATAGTTTCTCTGATCACCTGCTTGTGCGTGGCTTGGTCGGCGGTTGGGGCTGACAAGCCGCTGGTCGTCGAGATTTGGCCGGGTAGGATTCCGGACGAGAGCGGCAACATCGGCGAGGAAAAGTTCCGCATGTCGCCGAAGCTGGACCACAAGCAGGTCGAGGTCACCGAGCCGACGAAGCTGGTGACCAACGTCACCAAGCCGACCCTCACGATCTATCGGCCGGCGAAGGACAAGGATACCGGAACAGTGATACTGATCTGTCCCGGGGGCGGCTACTGGGACCTCTACTGGCAACTCGAAGGTGAGGAAGTTGCCGCCTGGTTGAACTCTATTGGCGCCACCGGCATCATCCTCAAGTACCGTGTGCCGCGCCGCCCCGACGAGCCCAAGGGCGAGCCAGCCCGACGCCCGCTCCAGGATGCGCAGCGAGCCGTCAGCCTGGTGCGAAGCAAAGCCAGGGAGTGGGGCATCCATCCGCAGCAAATCGGCATAGTGGGTTTCTCGGCCGGCGGCCATCTGGCTATTGCGACGGCGACGAGCTTCGACCGGCGAACCTACGAGCCCATCGATGACGTGGACACAATCAGTTGCCGGCCTGATTTCGCCATTGGAGTCTATTCGGGCTACCTGAAGGCGAAGGACAAAGATGAGATCGCTCCCGGCCTGCGTATCCCGGTCGGAACGCCTCCGATCTTCCTCGCGCACGGCGGGGACGATATCATCAGCCCGCCGGAGCACAGTGTGTTGATGTACCTTGCGCTGAAGAAAGCCAGCGTCCCGGCGGAGCTGCACATCTATGCGACGGCCGCCCATGACTTCGGCGTCCGCCCGAGCGACCATCCATGCTCCACGTGGATGCAGGCGTGTGCCACCTGGCTGCGGCATCAGGGATTCCTCAAGCCGCCCACACAAATGCACTGAGCCAGAGGATTCCTCTCTCAAGCCAAGCGTGCGTCTCTTCCCTCACCAGGGGGATTAGGGGGGTGTCGAACCTGCTTTTAGACGATTCGAAGCGGCAAACCGCCGTCGTTGAGCTACCCCGTAAGCCCGGAGCAAAGGAATAGGCGAATCCCCAGGCTCGGCCATGGCTCCGCCACTCATCCCGGGCGGCCATGACCACACCCCACCCCGACCCGCAACTGCCTGGAGGCGGTTTGGTGAAGAGACCCAAGCTCCCAATCCTTTGCCTTGACAGGTGTCGACACTCGAATGACAGACATACGGTGCCCCAATTTGGCCACGGATAACCAAAGGACTGCTGATGCTACTGCGAGCGATCATCTGGATGCCAAGGCTGCCTGCAACATGGCGTAGGGTACATTTATTCATATGAATCAGCTGAGGGTGAATTAACCTTTGCAAAATCATCTACTTATGCTATTCTCTGACTCTTTCGAACTCAAGGTTAGTTTGGAGGACAGTGATGGAGCCAGAAGTCTCGTCAGACCACCCAGCCAAATGGTTGGGATTGCCCGTAACCTATATGGGAAAGAGTTGGTTTCTTGATCGTATGGTCTGGCTATACGAAGACATGAAGGAAACGCATCCTGAGTATAGAAAATGGCTATATTGAAATCATGCTTTGACAGGACGGTTCAGAAGGAGCCTGAGGTGGAGCAGGTTGGCCGTTTGACTCCGCGGGCAAAGGGCAGCAATACAAAGAAGCTATTGGACGAGTTTTGTCGCGGCTTTAGGAGGGCCGACAACAATACGTTCGAGGTTTTCTATTTGAAATCCGAACAGCTTATCAATAAACATATTGCGGCATTTGAAGCGGCGGACCACGTTATTTTAGCGTTTCCGTTGTATACCGATGCAATGCCTGGAATAGTCAAAGGCTTTATCGAAGGTTTGCAACAGTCCTGCCGGAGGAAATCGAATCCGACACTTGGGTTCATTGTGCAGAGCGGCTTTCCCGAAGCAATCCACACTCAAAACGTGTCTCGCTACTTGGAGAAACTGTCCGCACGGCTTGGCTGCAAATGTACCGGAATTGTCCGCAGAGGGGGCGTTGAAGGCATTCACTACGGTTCGGCGAAAGCGGGGAGAAAACTGTTCAATACGTTTTATGAATTGGGAAGGGCTTATTCGAGCACAGGAAGAATGGATGCAGTCATCTGCAAGAAATTGGCCTCTCCTGAAGTCTTTCCGAGCTGGGTCGCTGCAATACTGAGAATCGTCAGGACGCTTGGGCTGTTGGATATTATGTGGAACCGCGAACTTAAAAAGAACAAGGCGTACGACAGGCGATTCTCTGCGCCATATTGTGATAGCTGACCGTCTCTCCACCCATCCAATTCACTCGCCACACGACCCACGGATTCGGAAGTAACCGGACGCAAGATCCACGGGAAACGTCCATTGAATCCTATGCTAAATTTTCACTTTTATATAAACCACTTATAATAAAAGGCTTACGTGGTGTGCATTTGTATCGAATTTGCAGATAACGCGTTTTCGGGTTGTAGAAGAGTTGTAGGCGCCGGCTCACGAAAATGAGGTCGTTTTAGAGGTGCTTCAAGCGTTGCCCGATACGTCTGAGGGCTAGCAGGATCGGCCCCAAAGACACTGTAGATGAAGCTCTATATCACGCCGTCAACCGTTTACATTTCGATATTATCTGATAGAATGATGTGTCGCTGTAAGGTAATTCTATCTTTCACAGGCGCGTTTAGGAAGGTTCATCTGGAGCCGTGGTATCATCTGGGAGCAAGAGCTATCTCCTTTAAACGCTGGGTGTTTCTATGATCGTGACACTGCTATCATTCATTCTTAATATTTCTCTCATTTCAAACGCAAAGGTTCAGTCGATGGAGGCCGCCGGATTGCCGTCGGCGGCACCCGTGAGCCGGTCGGTCCCGCTGTGGTTTCCAAAGGCCCCGCCGCTGGCGGCACCGCAGGCAGAGGTAATCCGCGTTGTAACTGTGGACGAACTCTTCCGCGCGGTTGAGCACATCGGCGCAGGGGGTACGATCCTTCTCGGCGAAGGTCACTACAAACTGCCCCAGGCAATCATTCTCCAAGAGAAGAAAAACATCATCATCCGCAGCGCTGCAGGCGACCCTACCAAGGTCACCCTCAGCGGCAAAGGGTGGGACAGCGAAGCCAAGGGGGACGACATTCTCCGCATCGCCCGCTGCGAAGGGGTCACCATCGCGGACCTGACCTTCGCCGACTGTCGGTCCTACGGGATTAAGGTGGAAGCGGAGAATGCACCAAAGGACATTTGCATCTATAACTGCCGCTTCCGGAACATCGGCGTACGCGCCATCAAGGGTTCGGCGGGCCAAGACCCAAATGTCCGTGCAGTGAGAGGCTCTATTAGATACTGCCACTTCGAGAACACCAAAGTCCCACCAGATCACTGGTTGTTCGGGGGCGACTACATTGCCGCCATTGACATGATGGCCTTGGAAGACTGGACCTTTAGCGACAACGTCTTTCGAAACATCAAGGGGCGCAACGGCGGCGGGCGCGCCGCTATCTTTATCTGGGTGCGCTCCAGGCGGGTCGTGGTGGAACGCAATTTCATCATCAACTGCGACCGGGGGTGGCCTTCGGCAATCCCGGTCAGTCCACAGCAAATGTCGCTGGAGAGCGGCTCATCTACATTCGCGACGGCGTCATCCGCAACAACTTCATTACAGGTGGGCCGGACTGCGGAATCGAGTTGTGGTATGCCGAGCATGTCAAGGTCTACAATAATTCTATTTGGCGACCCGATCAGAACTGGAGCCGCGGCATCCGCATCGGGACCGGGACCTCTCACACGGACATCGTGAACAACCTGGTGCACGGTGAGATCCGGTTCGACGGAGGAGAAGCACAGCTTCGCCAAAACCTTGCGGGCCGCCTGGACGGTTACTTTGTGGACCCGACATCGGGCAATCTGGCACTCACCCAGGCAGCGACTGAGGCTATTGACCAGGGTGTATCTCTGCCGGATGTGATCGAGGACATCCGCCGGCGACCTCGGTCTGGACGCCCCGACCTCGGCGCGTGGGAATTCGACAACGAAAGCAAAACCGATGGGTAGCACTGGGCAACTGGCCAAGAATCAGGCACATGAAGAAAAGGAGCCATTTTGGGGATAGTTCATGCGCGGCTCAGTGAGCCTCGGGTTGGTTGGAGGGGCTGGTCCAAGAAGTTCTAATAGATCTGAGGTCTTCATAACAAATATATGGTGCGCGTTAAGGACCGTACGAGGCGTGCTACCAGTATTTAATCCAGAGATTTTCCTTGACGGAAAGGTAGATAATTTGGTATAGATAATATTAGTGAAGCTTGTGCCTGCACAGTTGGGCATCAGTGGCTTTGAGGTCGTCCAGCAGGTGCAATTCTTTTAGTTTTTCGATAGAGGAGTAGCTATTATGCAAAACACAGAGTTAGTTGTAACAGCAACTTTGTGCTTCGTAGTGAAAATATTTTACATTTCATTTAACATCCCATATTGGGTTTTTGAAGGAGGATTATTATGTGCAGAAAATTGAGTTATTTGGTTCCTTATGTTTTGGCGCTGAGTGTGGCTCTTACGGGTACGACTAATGCAGAGCTTGTCGGTTGGTGGAGGTTTGATGAGGGCTCCGGGACCGTAGCACATGATACGAGCGGCAACGGCAACGACGGCACCTTCAACGGCGATCCGCAGTGGGTGTCTGGGTTTATAGGCGGTGCGCTGGAATTTGATGGGGTAGATGATTATATTGCAATAGGGGATTTGGACCTAACAGAATCCTTCACACTCATATTTTGGATGCGACCTTCCTCGCTCCCAGGCGAGTGGCATTCGGTGGTTATGAAAGAATATGACTATGGCTTCGAATTTGACGGAACCAATCTTCTTGGGAGAGTCGGCAACGGCGCGGGCGGCTGGGGTGCTACTGTTTCCACAACCATTTCTACACCTGCCATATGGTATCACGTTGCGGTGACGTGGAATGGATCGGACCTCGAAATGTTCATTGACGCATCCAGCGTCGGCCAAAATACGGGAACACATGTTTCAAATGACAATCCGCTACTCTTTGGCAGTTGGAACACGTCCAGCGAATTTTTCAACGGCATCATCGACGACGTCCGCATCTACGACCACGTTTTGTCGGGAATCGAAGTTCTGAGCGCTATGCAAGGCCAGATATGGCCGTATGCCTGGGGCCCTGACCCGGCTGATGGTGCAATCTATCCGGATACATGGGTGAACCTTAGCTGGTCCCCGGGAGGTCTTGCGGTCTCACACGATGTGTATTTCGGCGATAATTTTGACGATGTGAATGACGGCGCCGAGGGAACGTTCCAGGGCAACCAGCTCGAAACGTTTATTGTTGTCGGCTTTCCAGGATTCGCTTATCCGGACGGTCTTGTTCCCGGCACAACTTATTACTGGCGAATCGATGAAGTCAATGACACCGAACCGAACAGTCCGTGGAAGGGCGACATCTGGAGTTTTAGTATTCCTCCCAGGACCGCCTATGCACCCGAGCCGGTTGATAGTGCCGAGCTTGTAGAAACGGATGTAGAGCTTAGCTGGACGGCAGGTTTCGGTGCAAAATTGCACACCGTATATTTCGGCGACAACTTTGACGATGTGAACAACGCAACTGGTGGACTCCCACAGGGAATTGCAACCTATACACCCGGCCCACTTAAATTGGCCAAGACTTACTACTGGCGTGTCGATGAGTTTGATGCCATCGCTACGTATAAAGGCGACGTCTGGAGCTTTACTACTCAGGGCGCCGTCGGAAGCCCGGACCCGGCTAATGGTGCTATGGATGTAAAGCAGACAGCGATTCTTAGTTGGTCACCGGGAGTCTATGGTGCTTCGCATGAAATTTACTTCGGCCCAGATAAAGAAGCCGTAAAAAACGCCGATACGAGTTCACCTGAGTATAAAGGCGGCGGGGACCTAGGCTCTGAGAGTTATGACCCCGGGACGCTTGAGTGGGATACAAAATACTACTGGTGGATTGATGAGGCTAATAATGCCAATGCCGACAGCCCATGGACAGGTCCTCTCTGGAGCTTTACAACGGCCAACTTCCTTGTCGTGGACGATTTTGAGAGCTACAATGACCTTGATCCTACTGATCCGGCCAGCAACAGGATATTTAATGCCTGGTTGGACGGATTCGACAATCCGGCTATAAACGGCTCTGTCGTTGGTCATGCTAATCCTCCTTTTGCCGAGCAAACTATCGTTCACGGAGGTTTGCAGTCGATGCCGTTGTCCTACGACAATGCTGTTGGTAAATCCGAGGCGACCTTGACGTTGACAAACCAGCGCGACTGGACAGTGAAAGGCGTCAACAGACTGACGATTTGGTTCCGAGGTAGCGCGGGTAACGCTACTGAGAATTTGTACGTTGCTCTCAACGGCAGCGCGGTGGTCAATCATGATAATCCTGATGCAGCACTAGCAACTAGTTGGACGGCATGGAATATCGACCTGCAGGCGTTTGCAGACCAGGGTGTGAACCTCGCCAATGTCAATACTATTACTCTTGGCCTTGGTAATAAAAACAATCCGGTTGCCGGCGGTTCAGGTATGATGGATTTTGATGATATTCGGTTGTATCCACCGGCACCCTAGACCAAGATTTAGCTGCTAATAAAGACTGGACAATTGGTAAGAGGCTCTGAAAGCCTAGGATTGCAAGTCCGCTTTGTGCGGTTAGGTTGACTGGCAAAGAAGTTGAGTATATTGATCCTTGTTGAAGACAACGAGTGTTTTGGTGTGTGGCCAAAGAATTGCAATTTTAATTTTTTTGAAGGAGGATTTTTATGTGTAAAAAATTGATTTATTTGGTCTCTTTTGTTTTAGTGCTGAGCGGGTCAGGCAATGCGTCGGCTGAACTGGTAGGACACTGGAAACTTGATGGGAACCTGGATGACTCAGCAGGCTCGGCGAACGGCACATTCACAGATGGGACACCAAGCTATGGAGCGGGGATGGTCAATCAGGGTCTGGTATTCGATGGGGCCGACGACTACCTGGAGCTTCCTTCGCCAACGAATCCAACGACCTATACGATTGCCGCTTGGGTGAAACCGGCGCGCACAGATGCCACAAACATCATTGCGCGAACGAGCAGCTCAGGGCCAACAACCCATTGGTCGCACCAGTTGAGGATTAATAGCTCCGGGGTGTTCGAGCATTACACCTGGGATGGCAGCGCGCGTATAGTGACGGGAACAACCGCGATTGAAGCTGATACCTGGTATTTTGTGGTCTCGATTGCAACCAATAATGGAGATGTGCGCTTATATGTGAATGGTCAAGAGGAAGGCACCGCGACAACCGTTGGGACGCTGTGGGGCAGTGGTGACCGTTACCACGTTGGTTCTAACTCAGGCAACGCAATGGGCTGGCTTGAAGGTATGGTGGATGACATTCGCGTTTACGACCACATACTATCAGAGGTCGAGATTCTCGGCGCTATGGCAGGTGAGGTATGGCCTTACGCCTGGGGCCCCGACCCCGCTGACGGCGCTTTACATGCAGACACATGGGTGAACCTTTCATGGAGACCGGGAGGTTATGTGGTCTCGCACGATGTGTATCTTGGTGACAATTTCGACGACGTGAACGCCGGCGCCGGCGAGACTTTCCGTGGCAACCAGGCCACAACTTCTCTTACTCTGGGCTTTCCGGGATTTGCTTTTCCGGATGGTCTTGTCCCGGGCACGACTTACTATTGGCGAGTCGATGAAGTCAATGACACCGAGCCGAATAGTCCGTGGAAAGGCGATGTCTGGAGCTTTTCGGTTCCCCC
>Ga0209979_1002050_pt1 | contig 20168 bp, 10 predicted proteins | sample AnhtaG_FD_183114 | JGI IMG/M metagenome (GOLD analysis project Ga0209979, IMG submission 183114) | Deep subsurface microbial communities from Anholt, Denmark to uncover new lineages of life (NeLLi) - Anholt_01485 metaG (SPAdes) (version 2) | ecosystem: Environmental > Aquatic > Marine > Oceanic...
CCATGGGTTAATTAACTGCCTGCCTAATATCTCAACCCGAAGGGATAGGCTAACACCTATCCCAGGAATGATACCCAGCCTAATTGACCCTCCGGAAGGGTGCATCTTCAACCCTCGCTGCGAGCGTCGGATGCCAATCTGTGGCCAGGAAAGGCCAAAGGAGGTGGTGCTCTCCGGGGAACATCTTGTTGCCTGCCACCTGTATTCATAACCCCACCCAGAGAGGATACCTAAAAATGAGCAGAAGATTGGTAGAGGTCGAAAACCTGAAAAAATATTACCCGGTTACAGCCGGACTGTTCTCAAGACATATTGCTGATGTGAAGGCAGTGGACGGGGTTTCCTTCTATATCATGGAGGGAGAAACTCTGGGCTTGGTTGGCGAATCTGGATGCGGCAAGTCGAGCCTGGGTAGAACTCTGCTAAGGCTGGAAGAGCCGACGACAGGAAGAGTCCTCTATAAAGGAAGCAATATTATGGTATGGGATAAAAGACAATTAAAGGAGCTAAGGCAAGAGGCTCAAATGATATTCCAAGACCCACAATCCTCCCTTGACCCAAGAATGACTATCGGGGATTCCATAGGGGAGGCATTGCTTATCCACGGCATTGGCAATGAACAAGAGAGGTTAGGAAGAGTGGAGGAGTTACTAAAACGGGTAGGTCTAGAACCTGAGCATGCCATGAGGTACCCCCACGAATTGAGTGGCGGACAGAAGCAGCGCATTGGGATTGCCCGGGCTTTAGCGGTAAATCCAAGACTGATTGTGGCTGATGAACCGGTTAGTGCCCTAGACGTATCCGTCCAAGCCCAAATTCTAAACCTGATTATGGATTTAAAACGCGAGCTTGGCCTAGCCTATTTATTTATCGCCCATGACCTATCGGTTATAGGGCAGGTCTCAGATCGGATTGCGGTAATGTATCTAGGACAAATAATTGAACTGGCCGGCAGAACGGAGTTATTTGACCATCCCCTCCATCCGTATACTCAGGCATTATTATCCGCAATTTCACTTCCAGACCCACACCAGAAACGTAAAAAGGTTTCGCTCCAAGGTGAGGTCCCATCACCAGTCGAGCCTCCTCCAGGATGTCGCTTCCATACCAGATGTCCCAAGGCGATGGAACGCTGCCGTCGGGAACAGCCTGCCCTGCGGCCACTGGAAGTAGACCACTTGGTAGCCTGTCACCTGTACGATTAAGCCAACCTAATAAACGTATGATTGTGGCCATCCAAACAGTTAAAGTATAATAGCCTTAACCAGAAAGGAAAGAAACGGTCAAAGTACAGTTTCTATCCTTATATTTTTGAGTCAGAAATATATCGGTTCTTGGAGATTGGCATAGAAAAGACGTCTCTTTCAAAAAAACCTGGAATTTTTTATGGCTATTGGATACTGGTAGTTGCTTTTTTGGGTCTTTTCATATTTTCCGGGACTGGGGTTGGTGCCTTTAGCCTATTTGTAACACTCCTCCAATCAGACTTTGGCTGGGGCAGGGGGGAGATAATGCTCGCCTTCACTGTTTATTTCCTGCTCACGGGTGTGGCAGCACCCCCCGTTGGTGGCCTGATTGACCGCTATGGAGTCCGGGGAGTTATCTCGATCGGAGCTTTTATCGCCGGTGTTGGCTTTGCCTCATTATATCTGCTGCAGAACCTGTGGCATTATTATATTGCCTACACTTTCATCGGGGCAGGGATGGCTGCCATCGGTCAGGTGCCAGCAAGCACGATGGTTTCCAACTGGTTCGTCAAGCGTAGAGGCACCGCCATTGGCATAATGTCAATGGGGATAGGTGTCGGTATATTGGTTCTAGCGCCACTTGTCGGGAACTTTCTAATCCCTAACTTTGGCTGGAGGGCATCCTATCTAGCTTTGGCTATATTTTGCTGGGTACTCATCCCTCTCGCCATATTTGTGGTTAGGACAAAGCCAGCGGATATGGGACTCTACCCCGATGGTATAGAGGGTCCCGAAGCTGTGGCCGAAGCAGAAGCATCGCTCTCAGCTCCCAAGGGGCTTGGTCTAAAAATGGCATTAGGCACCTCGGCTTTCTGGCTACTTTCGGTTACCTTCTTAATCAACGGTTTTAGTGCACTTGGTGTCAACCAGAATCAGGCTCCTCACCTCCAGGACATTGGCTTCACCCTGGCGGTGGCGGCTAACGCCCTTACCGGTATTGGCCTAGGGAGCGCTATCGGCAAACTCATTTTTGGCTGGCTTTGTGACCAGATACAGGCAAAATACGCTTGTGCCATTAGCTTTGTCCTTTTGGCAGCTGGCACGATTATACTTATGAGTGTAAGACCAGCGTCTCCTCTGTCAGTTGTGTGGCTCTATGCAATTATTTTGGGGCTGGGTGCGGGTGGCTGGCTACCAACGATGTCAATGCTGGTAAACACTAACTTTGGCTTAACTTCATATGGCACCATCTTTGGTATGATAAGCCTTGCCCAGGCTGTTGGCGGTGCACTTGGCCCTCTCTTTGGCGGGTATATGTATGACACCATAAATACCTACCAGTGGGCTTTTACTATCTTTCTGGCTTTATATGCAGTGGCTATAACAACCATCCTGGGAGTACGCCGCCCCAAATCACGTGAATAGCTTGATAACGTAATCTCATTCAGCGCGTTGGAAATGTGACATGTCGAGTCCGGTGACAACGTCAAGGACCGCCGGTATCCCCTCCCCATTAACTTTCAAAGCTTCCTCCAAAGCTGGCTTTAGCTCAGACGGTTTTTCGATTCTTCTCCCATAGCATTTACAAGCTTCCGCCCATCCCACGAAGTCAGGTTGCACTTTGAATGTGCTCGTATCCCATCCCGCGGCTTCCGTCTGATTATGTTTTACCCATCCAAGGGCAGAATTGTTCAGCACTACCCATGTGCATCCTGCGTTATACTGCGCTGCCGTTGGCAGCTCCTTCATATACATTTGAAATGCCCCATCGCCGGTGACACATACCACATTCTTCTCTGGCTTTGTCAGTTTAGCCGCAATTGCTCCAGCTACGCCCGCTCCCATACAGGTCTGTTCAGCAACTGGCACCCATTCTGACCCATCCTGAACTTTATAATACGGGAAGCAGTATGACCAGCAATCCTGAGAACCATTCTCGCTGGCTAAAATTGTGTTCTCTCCAAACACTCTGCTCAACTCAAATACGGTGCGCTTTGCCGGAATTGGAGTAGCTTCAACCATACATTCCGCCTCTACCTCTATCTCAAACTCCTTCTTTGCCTTCACAACCTCCTGTACCCGTGGTATTTCCCTGAAATTTCTTCCCTTCTCAACTTCCCCTTTTGTGGCATCGGTCAATTGCCTTAAAACAATTTTGGCATCGCCAGCAATACCGACATCGGGTATCCAATTTCTCCCTATCTCAAATGAAGCTATGTCAATTTGGATGAATTTGGCCCCTTTCGGAAAATCCTTCCATCCATGTGTTTGGAAACTCTCGTTCCTGGTTCCAATGGTGATAACTAAATCAGCATCAGAATAAACCATCTTGCCAACTTTAGTTCTATACATACCACATACCCCGAGTGCCAGGGGATGGTCCTCAGACAGGATTCCTCTACCACCCGGAGTGGTTAAAAACGGGATACCCAATAATTCAATAAATTCGCTGAATTCCTCTGATGCTCCGGATTGCACTGCCCCATTACCAGCTACCACCACCGGCCGCCTAGCCTTTAAAAGTAGCGCCGCGGCTTCATTGATTAGCGCTGGGTCGCCTGCGGTACGAATTTTTTTGGCTGGCACATATTTCGGTAACGTAACCTCGGCAAATGCATAGCGGGAAGTCCCACTGACATCAAAGGGTATCTCAAGGAAAACAGGGCCCGGTTGTTCGTTCATCGCTATCGAAAATGCCCTGTGTATGAACCAGGGAATCCTTTCCGCATAAGGAATGCGAGCACTCCACTTGGTTACGGGCTTCATCATCGCCGTCTGGTCGGATTCCTGGAAATCTCCCAGGCCTTCCGTCTTTTGCGATGTCGCCTGACATATTATTACCAGTGGCGAACAACCAGAATATGCCTCCAGTACCCCGGCGATTAAATTTGCCACCCCCGGCCCCGGGCTGGCACTACAGACGCCCGGCTTGCCGCTCAGTCTCGAGTAAGCCATTGCCATGAATGGCGCTGAGCCCTCATACCTCAGATTTATGTTCTTTATTCCCGGAATTTTTTCGGCATATAACTGGACCGGAGTATCCCCCAGTCCAAAGACAAACTCGACTCCCTCCGACTTGACCATGTTGACAATTGCTTCCCATGAATTCATATTACTTTACCCCCTCTGCCAATATTACGTTAAACTTTCAGTGCCTCTGCAAGCACCTTAATCCGGAACCGTAAACCCGGTGTTACGTGAATGGTAGCACCAGAAAACGGTAAAATCAATCACGCCATGCCCACAATTATCAGCCTGGATTTTAAATAACTTCTGGCTAACTGGCACCAATTTTAATAAATTTATGTAAAATTTCTGGCTAGGGACTTGACAAATAAATTTTTAATGTTATATATTAGGAGTGTATTATCTTGAAAGGGGGTGATGTGATGGTAAGAGCCCGCAAGGGGACAGAGTTATTAAACTCAACAATCGCCTATCAGTAAACTTAGTCTCCATAAAAATAAGGAGTTTGTGGAAATATCTCTTTTTATGGAGATAAAGGTATATTCTAACAAGGAGGAAAAATTAAAAGTCGATGAAAAAGAAAATAACTAAAATATGGGGTGTTGGCCTAGTCCTGGTTTTGGCGGCTAGCCTGCTCTTAGCGGCAGCGCCAGTATCAGCCGGCACGCTCTCCTGGGGCGACGAGGACCTACCCGAAGAGCTTGAAGCGGGTAATATTACTGACGTGGCTGTTTCCGCTGGTGGTGGGGTTATCTACGTTGCCCATGATTCAGGTGTGCTCTTCAGGTCAACCAACACCGGCGAGAGCTGGAGCTCTATAACCGTTGTCGATGCTGACGTGATGCTGCCTCAACTGGTAGCAGTTTCCCCGGACGACGAAAACTATATTGCCGCCGCCGTGGATAACGCAACAGGGGTTATCGTTTTCATCAGCGACGATGCCGGCGCCAACTGGGACTCTCTAGGCGCAGTCGACGGCACGGACTTTGATGTCCTTAAAGACATTGCTCTGTCACCGGAAAAAAGCGGTAGGCATACCGTTGCCGTTGCCGGGGAAGACACAGGTGTCGGTGCTGAAGTCTGGCATTACGAGATTGGCAGCGTGGGAGCAGACTGGTACATGACCAGTGGTGACGACGGTTGGGACACTGGAAACGAATGGTGCGGCGCAGTGGCGTTTTCGCCCAATTTTGCGTCGGACGAGGTTCTGGTCGCGGTAACTGCTGACAGTGGAGTCGACATCGTATTGCAGATCTACAGCTTCAACCAGGACAACTGGAATTCCGGCACCTTTGCCGACTACCCGGCCGAAATCGTTGACGACACTGTAGACGCCGATGTCGACGCTCTTGACTCAGCTTCAATCGCCATGTCGACGGACTACCTGGGCAGTGATGACTCCCTGCGTGTCATCTTCGTCGGCTTGACCGCTGATAGCTCTGCTTCTGAAGACGAAGCCAGTGGCATCTTCCGCATGGATGACGACGACAGTACGGCCCTGATAGAGAAAAAGTTCATCCACAGCGTTGACTTCGACGGAACCAGACTCGTCGCCGGGCACTACGATAGCACCACGGTTCGGCGCAGTGCCGACGCGCTGGCATCATCGCCAAGCGTCAGTGGTTCTACCTCGAGGAAGGGCCCGGGCGGTGAGAACAGGACGCTCGTTGCCTTCGCCGGTAATGAAGTGGTCGCCGGAACCTCGGGTGATGAGAGCGCCTTCGCCGTCTCCACGGATGACGGCAACACCTTCAACGACATCAGCCTCATTGATACCACACTCGTCAATCTGGAGGATGTCGCCGTGACACCCGATGGCGAAATGACCTACCTGCTAACCAATGATGGCACGACTACGGGGAACACTACCGCGAAAGACCTCAGTGTCTGGCGCCTGGGGGACCGCTGGGAAAGGGTGCTCAGTCTTGCCAGTAACGACAACTCTACTGCCTTCGAAAATTATATCATCCGGATGGCCCCCGATGATGGCGATGTCATCTATGTGGCTGAGCATGGTTCAGACGCTGCCAGCAGCATCTACTACACCTCGGATGGCGGAGCGGCCAAGTGGCACAACCGCGTCTCCAGGTATGATATTTATGACCTGGCGGTAGAAGGCGACGGTGATGTTGCCTACGTTCTCGAATACACCGCAACCACCTCGGCGCATGTCTCTAAATCAACCAACGCCGGCTTTACCTGGGCAACGAAGAAGAGTCACAAGATAAGTGCTGGTGCCAATATGATTATCAGCATAGGTGAGGACGAGTTGCTGGTTGCCGGTCATGGCACGGTGTCTTACTCCACGGACGGTAACGCAAGCTGGACCAAGCTCGAGGATGGAATGCCTTCCGGCGCAACCGTCCAGGCGATAGCTTCCGGCCTGAATGACGGCGACTTTGTTTACGCCGTCACCAATACCGCCGCTGAAGACATCTACCGCTGGGAGATTGGCGAGGACGACGAGTGGGACGACTTCGGCGTTACCGCCACTGGTTACCAGGGCTCTGGTATAGGCTTATGGGAAGGTGCACTCTATGTCGTGTCATATAACACCACTGGTGGCAACAGCCAGTTACTCAGGACCCTTAACCCGACTGACGCCGATCCTACCTGGAGCACGGTGGACGAAGTTGGTGACGTCTATGATGTCGCACCGTCAGCGCTGAGGGCAAGCGCAGCCCCTGGCCTCACTAAGCTGTGGGCGATTGATTCCCTATTGCCGGCGCTTGTCAGCTACGAGGATACCCTGGCGACAGCGGCACTAGTACTGACCGGACCCCGCGACGGAATGGCAGTCCCCATGAACCCGGTGAGCGGTCAAGCCTCGCACGTGACCTTGACCTGGGAGACTCCGTCTGACGATATCACCGCATTTGACTTGGAGATTGCTCTTGACAGTGACTTCGACGAGGACGTGCTGTCCACCGCTGACCAAGATGTTTCCGGTTCTTGGGATGAAGGCGACATAGTAAGCGCCGTGGTTGGTCCTGGTGCTGCCAGAAACCTTTCCTTCATGCCGGATACCACTTACTACTGGAGGGTCAGGGTAGATGCAGCCGGTCCGGTGCGCAGCGCCTGGTCTGAAGTTCGCACCTTCGCCCTTGGGGAACTGGAAATTACCCCACCGGTTATCATTCAGCCCTCCCCACCGGCACCAGTAATCTCGGTACCACCAGCACCCGCGATAACCATCCAACCACCGGAAATAGTGCTACCACAACCTACGATAGTGCTACCTGCACCACAGATAACACTGCCACCGGCCCCCGCACCCGTAGCACCCATTCCCGGCTGGGCACTCTACGTTATCATCATCATCGGTGCTGTACTGGTGATCGCCCTGGTTGTCCTGATACTCAGGACCAGACGGCCGGTCTAGTCCTAGGTTGACGGGTAACTCTTCCGAGACTCCGAGAGCCCCCCGAAATCGGGGGGCTCTCTTTTTATCCATGAGAGAGATTTTTCTTGACCTCACTCCCTTTCCTCAATAAATGATAAGGGAAGGGGGAGAGGGAGACAGGTTTCCAAATAGAATTTCCCACGGGGCATTGACTTTTCCTTCACCGTCAGAGTAAAATTCGCCACGTGGCTAAGATAAAAACTGCCGTAGGAATAGCCCTGCTATTAAGCCTGTTCTTGGCCAACTTCACCGACCACGCGGTTGCCGCTTCCGACGAGGTCAAGTGGACTAGATTTAATATTCCCACCGAGGGCACGGCAGGTAACTGGGTGCTGGCTGATGGCTCAAGTGTTCAGCACCTGACGATGGCGAGTGACGGTACTCTTTATGCCTACGGCCAAGGTCTAACCTACACCCTGTATCAGTCCAAAAGTGGCGGCTATAGCTGGTCATACATCGGCGATGTTAAGGACGAGATAGTTGATATCGCCATTGCCCCCGATGATGAGAATACCATCTACTACGCTACTTCATCTACCGTTTACAAATCCACTGATGGCGGCAAAAGTTTCACCACACTGTCAAACCCGGGTGGGGCCGGTAGCAATAACATCGAAATCACCTCCATTGCTGTCACCCACCTCTACAGCAATATTATCGCCGTCGGTACCAGAGACACTGATAGCTCTCAATTTGGTGGCGTCTATACCTTAGACGAAGAAGGGGTCATCCCCAGTTGGGTAGATAGTAACCTCGGTAACTACGATGTCTATGCGGTAGCCTTCTCGCCAAACTTCACTGCCGACCGCCAGCTAGTGGCGGTAATAACAGATGAGACGGATACCTTCGTTACTACTAAGATTGGCGATTCTGGATGGGGCGCTACTTTTGGCAATGCCAGACTGGATAAGGACAATTCGGGAACTCCTGCACCGGTAGCCGTTGCTACCTCGGCAGCCATTGCTTTCCCCAGCGACTATGATGCCACCTCCGCAGACTATGTCCAGTTTATCGCTATTGATACTGGCAGTAACGACGGCGATGTCTATAGAATCGATGCTGGAGAGACACCGGGCAGCTCAGCCGCTACTGACCTAAATATCGGTTCTACCTATGGGCTGAGCAATGTTGATGTTACCGGGCTGGCAGTTACGGGCGATAACACTGCTGCCAACCTGCTGGCCGGCGCTGCTAATAGTGCCCAGACCTACGTTAGCGCTGATGGCGGCAGGAACTGGAAAAGGAGCCGTAAAGAGCCAACCGGGAGCTCCAGAACTTACGTACTTATGGCTCCTGATTTCAGTAGCAGTGGCAAGGCATATACCGCTACCAGCGGTACCGAGAGTGCCTTCTCGATAAGTCAGGATAGAGGTGTTACCTGGAACCAGATTGGCTTAATTGATACTTACATCGGCAATATTATTGACTTAGCACTTTCCCCTAACTATAACCGAGATACTACACTCTTTATGCTTACCTTTGGTAGTGAATACAGCCTGTGGCGGAGCCTGGATTGCGGCACCATATGGGAAAGGATTTTTACCAGCACCCTGACTAATGTAGACAGCATTGACCTAGTCGAGCTTTCTCCTCAGTACGGCAGTAGCCGCCAGGTGCTCTTTATCGCCGGAAATAGCAATGGCCGTCCTGCAATATGGATGTCAAATGACAACGGCCAGATTTTCACAACCCGACCCACCTTTGACCCTGACTCTGGTGCCCCTCTACCCATCGATACCTGGGCAACAATTGATGACACCACCCTTTTTATCGGCAGCTACGATGGTAGTAACGGGATGGTTTATCGTACTACTAATAGTGGTTTTTCCTACTCCTCCGGAGCACCAGCCGGTACTCAATCATTAACCTCTATAGTCCTATCACCTAACTATGAACAGGATGAGACCATTCTAGTCAGTAACAGCAATGGCTGGGTGTACTGGTCCAATGATAACGGTACCGCATTTGAGCCATTGCCACCGGATGCTACCTCACCACCTCTCACTGGCTTGATAACTGTTGCCTTCGACCCCAATTTCAGCAGCAATAACATTGTCTATGCCGCCAGCAATACCGCCGATAAGGGTGTCTACCGCTTTACCATTGGTACCAGCACTGACTGGGAAAGCATAGATAGCACCCTGCCCAGTGGTGGCACGCTCAATCAAGTGATAGTATCGACTGATGGTACGTTATACGCCACTAACTCCCAAACCGATGATGGTATGGAACGCTGCCTTAACCCTACCTACTCACTGGGGCCGACTTTTGAGACAGTGACTCGTGGACTCAGCGATAATGCCACTTTATCTGGACTTTGGAGGTTTGACCACAGATTATGGTCAATTGATACCACCCAGGCCAAGTTAATGACCTTTATCGACAGTTTAACTTCACCAGTTGTCTTAACCTCACCGCCTAACAAAGCCGTCGGCATAGGCAACCTTATTAATTACACCATCAGTAATGTCAGTCTTGACTGGGAAGCAATGACAGGTGCCACCAGTTATCAGTGGCAACTTGACTATGACACTGACTTCTCTACTGTTCCCACTGGATTTGAAGGTAATACCAAAGCCAGCTCAACCCGATTACCAGCCATTGAGTCCGCAACCACATACTACTGGCGAGTGAGAGCCACTGAGCCAGTATTGAGCCCTTGGTCAACTAAGTGGTCATTCACTACCAGCCTAGATACTGAGGCGACTACTCTCAAGCTCGAGAGCCCCAAAGCCGGTGCCACCGGAGTACTAATAAGACCGCTATTCCAGTGGACTGCTGTAGCCGGGGCAGATACCTACGAGCTACTGGTATCTACCGAGATTCAGTTTGCTACCCCCTCAATCATCAAGACCGGTACTTACGCCCTACCCACCACAGCCTGGCAAGGTGACATAAGCTTGAACTACGACACCACCTACTACTGGAAGGTCAGAGCTATTAGCACTAACACTCAGAGTGCCTGGAGTGCTGTTAGCACCTTCACCACAGAGCCATTCCCATCCTCATCAGTATCGACACCAGTCCCACCAATTCTGATACCAGTGCCAGCAACTCCTCCATCACCAGCACCACCACCAGTGTTACCGGCACCAGCACAACCGGTGCTACCGCCAATGCCTCCGCCACCAACCCAAACCCCAACCACGCCTGACTGGGTAATATATTTAATTGGTGCCTTATTCCTGACCATCATAATATTGGTAATTACCATTCTAGTGCTGGCAATAGGAGTAAGGCGGACATAGCCCAACTTTGCTTTTTGCCTGAATACATGGGTATGCTATAGAATATTACATTAGTAATCGGGCAGATTTGAGGTGCTAAATGGTCAGATGCCCTAACTGTGGCCAAAAAACCAGCGGTGACTACTGTCAGTACTGTAAATACCCAATACTGAGGGGGATACGAGCTAGGAGTCGAAAGGCCAAGTTACTGGCAAGAAAAGAAGCGGAACAAGCCGCCAGGGAAAAGGCAAAACGAGAGGCTGAAGAGGCCAAGAAGGCCAGAGAAGCAGAGAAACTGGCCAGGAAGCAGACCGAAGCGGCCGAGAAACAAGCTAAAAGGGAAGCCGAGCAAGCCGCCAGGGAAAAGGCCAAGGGAGAGACTGAGGAAGTCCGAAAATCCAGAAAAGCTAAAGAGGCAGAGAAACTGACCAGGAAGCAGGCCGAAGCAGCCGAGAAACAAGCTAAAAAGGAAGCTGAGCAAGCCGCCAGGGAAAAGGCAAAAAGAGAGGCCGAAGAAGCCAAGAGGGCCAGAGAGGCAGAAGTACAAGCTAAAAAGGAAGCCGAGTTAGCTGCCAGAGAAAAGGCAAAAAGGGAGGCTGAACAAGCCAGAAAAGTCGAAGAGACTCAAAAGAAGGCGGTGAAGGAGGCCGAAGCAGCCGAGAAGGCCAGAGAGGCAGAAAAACTGGCCAGGAAGCAGACCGAAGCAGCCGAGAAACAAGCTAAAAAGGAAGCTGAGCAAGCTGCCAGGGAAAAGGCTAAACGAGAGGCCGAAGAAGCCAAGAAGGCCAGAGAAGCAGAAGTACAAGCTAAAAAGGAAGCTGAGCAAGCTGCCAGGGAAAAGGCTAAACGAGAGGCTGAAGAGGCCAAGAAGGCCAGAGAAGCGGAGAAACCAGCCAGGAAGTTGGCCGAAGTGGCCGAGAAACAGGCCAGGAAGGAAGCTGAGCAAGCCGCCAGGGAAAAGGCAAAAAGAGAGGCCGAAGAAGCCAAGAGGGCCAGAGCGGCAGAAGTACAAGCTAAAAAGGAAGCCGAGTTAGCTGCCAGGGAAAAGGCTAAACGAGAGGCCGAAGAAGCCAAGAAGGCCAGAGAAGCAGAAGTACAAGCTAAAAAGGAAGCCGAGCAAGCCGCCAGAGAAAAGGCAAAAAGAGAGGCCGAAGAAGCCAAGAGGGCCAGAGAGGCAGAAGTACAAGCTAAAAAGGAAGCCGAGTTAGCTGCCAGAGAAAAGGCAAAAAGAGAGGCTCAAAAGAAGGCGGTGAAGGAGGCCGAAGCAGCCGAGAAACAGGCCAAGAAGGAAGTGGAGCAAGCCGCCAGGGAAAAGGCAAAAAGAGAGGCCGAAGAAGCCAAGAGGGCCAGAGAGGCAGAAGTACAAGCTAAAAAGGAAGCCGAGTTAGCTGCCAGAGAAAAGGCTAAACGAGAGGCGGAAGAAGCCAGAAAAGTCGAAGCAGCTCAAAAGAAGGCGGTGAAGGAGGCCGAAGCAGCCGAGAAACAGGCCAAGAAGGAAGCCGAGCAACCCGCCAGAGAAAAGGCTAAACGAGAGGCCGAAGAAGCCATAAAAGTCGAAGCGGCTCAAAAGAAGGCAGTGAAGGAGGCCGAAGTAGCCGAGAAACAGGCCAAGAAGGAAGCTGAACAAGCTGCCAGGGAAAAGACTAAACGAGAGGCCGAAGAAGCCAAGAAAACCAGAGAAGCGGAGAAACCAGCCAGGAAGTTGGCCGAAGTGGCTGAGAAACTGGCCAGGAAGCAGGCCGAAGCAGCCGAGAAACAGGCCAAGAAGGAAGTGGAGCAAGCCGCCAGGGAAAAGGCAAAAAGAGAGGCCGAAGAAGCCAAAAAGGCCAGAGAGGCAGAAGTACAAGCTAAAAAGGAAGCCGAGTTAGCTGCCAGAGAAAAGGTAAAAAGAGAGACCGATGAAGCCAAGAAGGCCAGAGAAGCAGAGAAACTGGCCAGGAAGCAGGCCGAAGTGGCCGAGAAACTAGCCAGGAAGCAGGCCGAAGTGGCCGAGAAACTGGCCAGGAAGGAAGTGGAGCAAGCCGCCAGTGAAAAGACAAAAAGAGAGGCCGAAGAAGCCAAGAAGGCCAAAGAGGCAGAAGTACAAGCTAAAAAGGAAGCCGAGTTAGCTGCCAGAGAGGCGGAGAAACTGGCCAGGAAGCAGGCCGAAGCAGCCGAGAAACAGGCCAGGAAGGAAGCTGAACAAGCCGCCAGGGAAAAGACTAAACGAGAGGCCGAAGAAGCCAAGAAGGCCAGAGAAGCAGAAGTACAAGCTAAAAAGGAAGCCGAGTTAGCTGCCAGAGAGGCGGAGAAACTGGCCAGGAAGCAGGCCGAAGCAGCCGAGAAACAGGCCAAGAAAGAAGCCGAGCAAGCCGCCAGGGAAAAGGTAAAAAGAGAGGCCGAAGAAGCCGAGAAGGCCAGAGAGGCAGAAGTACAAGCTAAAAAGGAGGCTGAGCAAGCCGCCAGAGAAAAGGCAAAAAGAGAGGCTCAAAAGAAGGCGGTGAAGGAGGCCGAAGCAGCCGAGAAACAGGCCAAGAAAGAAGCCGAACAAGCCGCCAGGGAAAAGGTAAAAAGAGAGGCCGAAGCAGCCGAGAAGGCCAGAGAAGCAGAAGTACAAGCTAAAAAGGAAGCCGAGTTAGCTGCCAGAGAAAAGGTAAAAAGAGAGGCTCAAAAGAAGGCGGTGAAGGAGGCCGAAGCAGCCGAGAAACAGGCCAAGAAGGAAGCGGAGCGAGAGAAGCAAATTGAGGAAAGTCTGAAACAAATAGAGAGTGTTTGTGAAGAATTAAGAGTTGGGAAAGTTGACACAAAGGAAGCAATACAAAAGCTTTTAGATATTTCGGAAAGGATTCCGGAGTAAATATTCCTTATTTACTGCATTTACTGCCAGAAGAGTTAGGCAGACATAAATCTCAATAGTCAAGCAAAAACACTTGCGTACTGGTAGGTAGACTTGATGGGGTGAGGGATAGCTTAGGTTGTGAATCAATTCGCTCTATACCCATTTCCCTGAGAAACTTATCCACCAAACCCAGTTCTCGGTTTAGTGCTGGGGTTTTATAGTGCATAGGAACCACCACCTTCGGCTCAATCTGGCGAATCACCTCGGCAGCCATAGACGCATTAATCGTGGACACCCCACCTACTGGAAGCAGAAGCACATCCACATCGTCTATCTCCTCCACCTGCTCAGCAGTCAGCACATGCCCTAAATCACCAAGGTGACATATTGTTATCCCATCTACTTCCATAAGATAGACAGTGTTCTTACCCCTCTTTCCGCCATCCTCCGCGTCATGAAAGGTAGTTATCCCTATAATCAAGACACCACTAATTTCATACTCACCAGGTCTGGTGACCAACTTGGGTTCACCACCAACGCCCTGAACATAAGAATGAGACGGATGCTGATGACTTACCGTTACAATATCAGCATTCAACTTGCCCAGTGAATAGCCCAAGTCCGGTGGATAAGGATCGGTAACAACAACAGCCTGTTTACCCTTGATTCTGAAGCAGGAATGTCCTAACCAGTTAATATCCATCTGCCCAAATATATCACAGGCAAACTTAGCGGTCAAGGAATGAGAATTGGATTGCCTATTAACCTCACCGGATTTCTCTTGACAAGTAGTAGCTAAAGGTGATAAATTAGATGAGGATTAGCAGTCTCGGGCTTAGACTGCTAATAGAGGCAAAGATGTTATCTGTCAGAGCAGAGACAATACTTAAATCTATAGTGGGACAATACATTGCCAGGGCAGTACCGGTACCATCACAGAGTATCGCCAATGACGCTGAGCTGAGGGTAAGCTCGGCTACCATCCGTAATGAGATGGCACACCTAGAGCAAGAGGGTTATATTACCCGCTTCCATCCTTCCGCCGGAAGCATACCTTCAGACAAGGGTTACCGCTACTATGTTGAGTCCCTAAGAAATGTGATGCTCTCCTCAGCCGAGCAGCGTTTGATGAGTCACCTCTTCCATCAGGTGGAGAAAGAGCTAGAGAAGTGGTTAAGTCTAGCGGCAACGCTCTTAGCCCGTCAAGTTCAAAATTTGGCGCTAGTTACTATGCCTAAGTCAACAGACTGCAAATTCAAGCACCTGGAGCTAGTTGCTCTGCAAGACTCTCTGGCATTGGTTGTCCTTGTCCTTCATGGAGCTAGAATAAAGCAACAGCTAATAATCTTTGACCAAGTTGTCACTCAACCAGAGCTAACGGCTACGGCTAACAAACTAAACGCTGCTTTTTCTGGCTTGACCAGCCGACAGGTTTCAACTAAAGAGATAGGCCTTTCTCCCGTTGAACAGCAGATAACTGACCTTTTGCTAAATATGATGAAAACTGAGGATGAGCAGGAGTATGAAGAGCCTTACCTCGATGGTTTGCACTTTATGCTTAACCAACCAGAATTTACCCATGGTCACGAAATGCTAGATTTAATGGAATTGGTTGAGCACAGAAACCTGCTGAAGACGATTATCCCAAAAGAGTTGAAAAGCCACCAAGTGCAGGTAATTATCGGTAAGGAGAATAAATTCGAGACTTTCCACAACTACAGCGTTGTCATCTGCAAATACGGCATTCCTGACGAGGCCGTTGGCACTGTAGGCGTACTTGGACCTACTCGAATGCCTTATGCTCACACCATCTCCACTGTAGGCTATCTGTCTTCGTTGCTGAGTGGACTAGTGGGCGGGCTATACGGAAGAGAAACACCTATCGGGGCAACTCAGAATGAGACCAATTGATAACAGTTAAAGGGAGACAAGTTCCTTCCTGTAAGCCGTCTCCCTTTTCTCTGCTAAAGAGATAAGGATAAGGTGACTAAAGTCATATTAAAAAAGCGAGGAGTAAAGTAGGATTAATAGTGATGCAACCAGAGTCAGCAGAAAATCTAAATAACGAGGTGGTACCAGAGGCTGCAGAAACGGAGAATATAGACAGCCTGAAACAAGCGCTGGCTGAGGAAAAGGCGAAGGCCGAGGATTATCTGGCTAGCTGGCAAAGAACCCAGGCCGACTTCATTAACTACAAGCGACGCAATGAGCAGGACCGGGATGAATTTAGCAAGCTCGCCAACGCTACTCTCATGCTTGGCCTTTTACCCGTCCTTGACGATCTGGAACGAGCCCTGGCCTCTATTCCACATAAATCGGCTAAGCCTAACTGGGTAGATGGTATAAGGCTCATTGAGCGCAAGTTCAGAGCCAGCTTGGAGATACAGGGACTGACCTCGATTGAGGCACTGGGGAAGCCATTTGACCCCAATCTCCATGAAGCAGTAAGACAAGACAAAGGGGAAGAAGGAATAGTTGTTGAGGAGCTACAAAAAGGTTATAAGTTACATGATAGAGTTATTCGCCCAGCTATAGTAGTAGTTGGCAATGGAGAAGAGGCAGAAAAGGAGGACAGATAAATGGCAAAGGTTATCGGTATTGATTTAGGCACAACTTTAAGTGAGGTAGCAGTGATAGAGGCTGGAGAGCCAAAAGTCATCCCTAACGCTGAGGGGAGTAACCTCACTCCCTCGGTAGTAGCCATAAGTAAGAATGGTGAGCGCCTGGTCGGGCAGATAGCTAAGCGCCAGGCTATCGTCAACCCTGAGAACACCATCTATAGCATCAAGCGCTTTATGGGACGCAAGTGGGGAGAACCGGCAGGACGGGAACTCCCAATAGAAGAAGATGCCCATCGTAAGACCTACAAGGTAACAAAAGCTCCCAACAGTGATGCCCGAGTGGTGATGGGCGGCAAAGAATACAGCCCACCTGAAATCTCGGCAATGATTATACAAAAACTTAAGACGGATGCCGAGGCTTACCTTGGTGAGAAAGTTACTGAAGCCGTAATTACTGTGCCTGCCTACTTCAACGATAGTCAGCGGCAGGCAACCAAGGATGCCGGCAAGATAGCTGGGCTGGAGGTACTGCGAATAGTCAACGAGCCCACCGCTGCCTCCTTAGCCTACGGACTGGATAAGAAAAAGGACGAGACTATCGCCGTCTTTGACCTTGGTGGTGGCACTTTTGATATATCCATCCTTGAGCTGGGTGAAGGTACCTTCCAGGTCAAGTCAACCAACGGCGATACCCACCTCGGTGGTGATGACTTCGACCAGAGAGTTATTGACTGGCTGTGCGACGAATTTAAGCGAGACCAGGGAATAGACCTCAGACAGGATAAAATGGCACTACAGCGACTAAAGGAAGCCGCGGAAAAGGCCAAGTGTGAGCTGTCCACTGTCCAGCAGACCGAGGTAAACCTTCCCTTTATCACCGCCGACGCCAGTGGCCCCAAACACCTCAATATCACCCTTACCCGGGCTAAGCTGGAGCAACTGGTAATGGATCTGGTAGAAAAAACACTGGGTCCCTGCAAGCAAGCGCTGGAGGATGCCGAAAAGACCACCACCCAGGTTGATGAGGTGATTTTAGTCGGCGGGCAGACCAGAATGCCACTGGTTCAGGAGAAAGTGAAACAATTTTTCAACAAGGAACCCCACAAGGGAGTCAATCCGGACGAGGTGGTAGCTATTGGTGCTGCCATTCAGGCGGGAGTACTGAGGGGGGAGGTTAAAGATGTGCTACTACTCGATGTTACCCCCCTCACTCTGGGTATCGAGACCCTTGGTGGTGTGGCCACTTCCCTCATCCAGCGCAACACCACCATCCCCACTTCCAAGAGCCAGATTTTCAGCACGGCGGCGGATAATCAGCCCAGTGTCGAGATTCATGTCCTGCAGGGGGAAAGGCCGATGGCAGCCGATAACAGAACCCTGGGACGATTCATGCTTGATGGTATCCTCCCGGCACCGAGAGGCGTGCCCCAAATTGAGGTCAGCTTTGATATTGATGCCAATGGTATCCTCAGTGTTAAGGCCATTGATAAAGGTACCGGTCGGGAGCAGAAAATAACGATTACTGCCTCTAGCGGACTGAGCAAGGAAGAGGTAGAAAGGATGCAACGGGAAGCGGAGATGCACGCGGCTGAGGATGCCAAGCGCCGTGAGGAGGTGGAAACACGCAATGCCGCTGATACTCTGGCCTACACCGCCGAGAAGACCCTTCGCGAGCAGAAAGATAAGATACCCTCTGACTTGAATCAGGAAGTAGAGAGTAAGGTAGCTGCAGTCCGCTCAGCACTACAGGGCACCGATATTGACGCCATCCGAAAGTCAACTCAAGAACTATCTGAGGCGATGCAGAAGGTTGGCGCCGCCGTTTACCAACAGCAGCCGCCACCACCACCCCCGGAAGGTGAACCACCTCCAAGCGAAGGGGGAGAAGGAGAAGGCACCGTAGAAGGTGAATTCCGCGAGGTTTAGGTGGAAAAACCTCTAGCAGACATAGACTTATTTCGGCAACTGCTTAACAGCTAAAGGGAATTATAGAGGAGCTTCGCCCTCCTGACACGCCTCTTACCCCTCTCCTTCAAAGGAGAGAGATACAAAAGGAGCGTCCAAGAGAGGCTTCGCCTCTCTTCCAAAATTCTTCCCCCTCCCTTATCAAGGGAGGGGGATAAAGGGGGAGAGTTTTCAAATAAAATTCTAAGGGGATGCGGTAGGAAATAATTCACAAACCTGCTTCGGAAGAAGGTTAAACTAGACTTAAAAAGAGAGGCTTTACCTCTCTTTATTGATTTTATCCCCCTTTTTAAGATAAAGTCAGATATCCTTGACAGTCTGGAGGAAAAATTTGACCGGTCTAAATGAGGTACTGCCTCAGGTAACCAGGCCAGCGCGCTATACTGGCAGTGAGTGGAATAGCATCGGCAAAGACTGGGAATCAACCCCTATCCGGATTGCCCTCAGCTACCCTGATGTCTATGAAATTGGCATGTCAAATATGGCTTTGCCTATTCTCTATGACCTGCTCAATAGCCAGCCCAATGTTCTTGCCGAGAGGGTTTATGCCCCGTGGGTAGATATGGAAGCCGCCCTGCAAGCTAGAGGTATCCCCCTGTTTAGTCTTGAATCCAAGCACCCGTTAAAAGATTTTGATATTATTGGTTTCTCTCTAGGCTATGAACTTACCTATACCAATGTATTGAACATGCTAGAACTGGCTCAAATACCAGTTCTCGCCGCAGAGAGAGATGACTCCCATCCGGTAATAATCGCCGGCGGTAGCTGCGCTTTAAACCCCGAGCCAATGGCTGACTTTATTGACATCTTCGTCATTGGAGACGGGGAAGAAGTATTACTTGAGTTGCTCGATAGCTTCCGAAACTGGAAAGAGCTGGGCAAAGGAGCTTCCAAAAAAGAGCTCTTCCATCAACTGGCTACCATCCCCGGCATCTATGTGCCCAGCCTGTATCAAGTGGAATATCAGGCTGACGGTTTACTGAAAAGCATCACTCCTGCTGTAGCCGAGGCTAGCCCTAACATTCAGCGGCGGATAGTAACCAAGCTACCGCCCCCGGTCACCAAACCGGTAGTCCCCTATATTGAAATAATCCATGACCGAGGGGCAATAGAGATTCAGCGGGGTTGCAGCCGTGGTTGCCGCTTTTGCCAGGCAGGTATTATCTATCGCCCGGTGCGGGAGCGCCCTAAAGAAGAAGTGCTGCAGGCGGCAGGAGAGCTTATCAGCAACTGCGGCTATGACGAAGTCTCTCTAGTTTCACTAAGTACCAGCGACTACGCTGGCATTGATGAGCTGGTGACTAGCCTAGCCTATCATTATCCTAATCTTGCCTTATCACTTCCCAGCCTTCGCATTGGAAGTTTTTCGGTAAAATTGATGGGCTCCCTTCCTGCCCGCAGTAAGACCGGACTCACCTTCGCTCCAGAGGCAGGCAGTGAAAGACTTCGAAAAATCATCAATAAGAACATCCCGGAAGATGAACTGCTGGAAACGGCGTCCGTTGCCTTTGACCGGGGCTGGACAAGTCTTAAGCTATATTTTATGATCGGCTTACCCACCGAAACCCCCGATGATGTGGAGGGCATTATTCGACTAGTAGATAAAATCCGCTCATTAGGCAGGAAGGTTAGCGGTAGAACACCTCAATTAAGAGTCAGTGCATCAACCTTTGTGCCCAAGCCGCATACACCCTTCCAGTGGGTAGCTCAGGCAAACGAGACACAACTGAACGCTAAGCATGAACTTCTGAAACAAGGATTACGCCGCAAAGGGACGAAACTATCGTGGCAAGACCCAAAGTTAAGCCTGCTGGAGGCGGCACTGTCACGGGGAGACCGTCGATTGGGTACAGTCATCTATCGTGCCTGGAAGCTGGGCTCAGTCTTTGATGCCTGGAACGAACACTTTAAATATGAAAACTGGCTTCGTGCCTTTACCGAAAGCGGACTTGAACCTAGCTTTTTTACTCATCGTCAGCGAGCTCTAGATGAGCTCCTGCCCTGGGCCCATATTGACGCGGGAATAACGGCAGCTTTCCT
>Ga0209979_1002051_pt1 | contig 20166 bp, 1 predicted proteins | sample AnhtaG_FD_183114 | JGI IMG/M metagenome (GOLD analysis project Ga0209979, IMG submission 183114) | Deep subsurface microbial communities from Anholt, Denmark to uncover new lineages of life (NeLLi) - Anholt_01485 metaG (SPAdes) (version 2) | ecosystem: Environmental > Aquatic > Marine > Oceanic >...
AATAAAATCCTCAAGAAAGAACATAAAATAGAACAACTATTAAATGCCAGAGAATATCAAAGCTCCTATGTTTAAAATATATCATTTTAGCTTAGTAAAAAACTAACATCTTGACTTAGTAATAACACAATTTAAATTTTGTTGATGTTATGATTTTGAAATGTTAAAGGTTATTGTTATTTTGAAATGTTAAATTTGGTCATTTCTCTGGCTACCCTTTTTAAGTAAAATAACGCTTAAAAAGGGGGGGCCAAAAATGAACCAAACAAAGCTATTAATTACTATGAAAGACATTCAAAGATTCAATGTCCTAAAAGATGTCATTAATAAAAAGCTAACCGGCTCCCAGGCCGCTGAATTGTTAGGTTTAACCTATGTCCATGTATCCAGGCTTAAGAAAAAGCTCTTAACCGGTGGATTTGAAGCTCTACTGAGAAAACCCCCTCCTTCCCCACCTAACAAAAAGATTACAGATTCACGGAAAACTAAAATAATCAAATTACGTAAACAAATATATCCCGATTTCAACATTAACCACTTTAAAGATAAACTACACCAACTCCATCATATACATTTCTGTTATGCTTCTATAAGAAAAATACTTATTGGTGCAGGTCTGCACTCCCCAAAAAAGAAAAAAATAGTCCATAGACAAAGACGTAGAATGCCTAAAGCAGGAATGCTTGTCCAGATGGATTCCTCTCAACATAGATGGCTTGAGCATATACCTGAAAAATGGTGGCTTACTGCTATGATAGATGATGCCACAAATGAAGTCCCTTATGCCAGATTCTTCCCTGAGGATACTCTCTTTAGCAATATGCATGTTATCAGACGCTTTATTGAGCTAAAGGGCCTCTTTATGAGCCTCTATGTCGATAAAGCAAGCCATTTTAAGACTACACGCCGTGGAGGACTTCATTACACCGTTAATCCAGAACAGGATGAAACTCAAATAGAGCGCGCTCTAAATGAATTGGATATTACCCTCATCCCTGCTAACTCCCCGCAAGCAAAAGGAAGAATCGAAGTCCTCTTCCGGCTATTCCAGGATAGACTCATTAAAGAAATGCGATTAGCAAAAGTTAAAAATTACGCCCAAGCCAATAAATTCCTTATGGAAAAGTTCCTTCCCTGGTATAACGCAAAATACTTCCATAAAAATGTCCAATCAACCTATCTCCCTTTACATCCAGATAAAAACCTGGATACTATCTTCTGCATTAAAAAACAAAGAACCGTTAATTCTGATAATACCCTCCAGGTCCAGGGAAAGATCGTTCAATTACCACCCTCGGATATCCACCTCTCATTCGCTAAACGAAAAGTGGATGTCTGTATCCTGGAAAACAACAGAATCATCATCCTGTACAAAGGCTCTATTATCTGTAAATCTAAATTGTCAAAGAACAATAAAATATACAAAAAGGAGAAGAAAATAAAGGATCTCCTTAATTTCCGTGAGTATTTCGCTCAACCAAGAAAAAACTATGTTCCACCACCAGATCACCCATGGAGAAAATTCAAATTCGGAAGAAAATCCAAAATATTTGATAATTCAAAATTTAACATTTCAAAAAAATAAAAGTTTAACATCTTGACATATTAATAACACAATTTAAATTTTGTAGCCGTCCCGATTCATCGGGACTAAAATAAAAGCAAAGCTTACGCTTTGCCGCTACAAGAATAATATATGTAGCCGCAGAGCAAAGCTCTGCTAAAAGAAAAGCAAAGCTTACGCTTTGCCGCTACAAAAAGAAAATGTAGCTGCAGAGCGAGAGCTCTGCCTTATATCATCGCTTATTTATGCCTGGGTTTTGTATATCTTCTTCTCCATCTCCATTCGCTCTAAATACTTTCTGGGAACTGGTGTGGCCGGCACGAAGAATGTGTGTTCTGTTTTGAGTATTCTTAGTAATTTTTCTGCTTCTTTCTTATCCCAGTTATCTCCTATGAAAGCCCTTAGCCATGGAGAGACTCGACCTTCAATGGCAACCACAAGACCAGTGCCTGTGGAGAGCATCTCTCCCTTCTTAGGTGGAGATAGGATGACCCACAAGACCTCTCTCATCCTCTCCCTCCATCTCTTCTGGTTATCGGTGAGGATGGTTACCTCTATCCCGGTAACCTGTTTAGCCTCTTTTCCGGTCAGGGCTCTGAGGACTGCATCATATACGTCCCTTGTACTTATTCGTCTGCCCGTCTGTCTTAGAGTAAGTCTATCCAGTACCAAACGCCTATCTACAAGTTGACCAACAACTTCTGAAGACAACCCGTAATCTGTCATATAGTCAATAAGCATCTGCTCCATTACTTCTCTACTCAAGCCTCTAACATTGGAAACGAAAGCAAACCTAATCTTGTCAAACTTTCCTTCTTTCTCTGCAAGCCTTACAATATTTTCCATCACTTTGAAGGCTGCTGGGCTTCTCGGCTCAACAGTTATCTCCCCGAATTTGACCTTCACCTTTAACAGGCTCGGCAAATCGAAAACAAAGACTCTCGTTCCCTCAAAGTCAAGGACCTCAGGACCAATCTCATAGCCGACAATCGGCTCATAGGTAGAAATTTCGGAAACCTTACCAATCAGAGCAGGCATTGCTCTTAACAGAGAAGGAATGATTTCTCTTGATAATCCCCTTTCAGGAACTTCCATTATGAGCGAAAGCATTTCAGGACTTACCTTATATTCTACACCTCTATCCAGTCTCTCAAGAATGCCGCCAGCAACCAGATAATAATTGATCAAGCCAGCGAGCTCACGGTTAACCTCCCCTTCATCTGGCACTCTTCCCTGAACATTCAGAATCATCGCATAAATTAGCTCATGGAGAGTCCGATAGAATAGACCACTGAGTGTGTTATAACCTCCATTCAGTATCACCTCGACCTGCCACTTCTCTCGTCCAGTCTCTCTTACGCGTACCATTGCCCGGCTCTTTATGAACACTTCTTTTCCTGTCTCCCTGGCTATCTCTTCTTCTAACCTCTCGTACTGTTCTTGGGGCATATAGGTTAATTTAATTTCTTCTTCATCTATCTGCGAGGGGAAAAGCTGTCCCCTACCTACTCTGAAGATCTGCTCCAGGACCCGCCAGATGGTTGAATCATGGTTCCATATCTTTGCCCTCATCACAGCCCTGAGGAGAATCTGCTTTTCAGGCAGTGTTAATTTCTCAACTCTGTTATCCCCGACCGCCTTAATAATCGGCCCGACACGGAATCCCGGCCCTGCACTTTCAACCTCTTCACGTAGTGCCCGCTCCAGTTCCTGTAACTTCTCAGGCAAAGCCAATTTCTTTAATAGCACCTCGCCGTATTCTTCTCTCAAGTTCTCGACTCTTTCAGCCCATCTCTGGGCAGCAAGATTGAACCCAACTTCAGGAGCAAGTTCGTGGAGCAGTTGCAGAGTTCTCGATACCAGACTCTGTAAGAGGATCTCTCTCTCAAACCTGGAGAGACTGGCTCCTTCGGGAATTAGAACTCCCAGATAGAAATAGACAACCTCCCGCATATAGCCTGTTCTGAAGAGTTCCTGCAACAACCACTCTAATCTCAAGCCTCTTGCCTTAAGCGCTTCCTCCAATTCCTCTCTTCCCGGAACCTCCCTGAGGAGCATCTGGCTGAAGTTCAAAGCCTCTCCTCCGAGAGTTCCTATCTTGACTTCAGTAATTGCCCTTATCAATGCTTCCTTCTCTATCTGATTTTCAGGAATAGTCCCCTTACTCAGGAACTTTTCGACAATCCTACTGGCTGCTTGACCACTCTTTGGAGTCCCTGTCCTTTCTGGTCGGGCACTCTTCAGAGTGCCACTTCTCGTCACACCCTCCCGTTTTGAAACCGGAACAGGCTTGGCAAAAGGCGACCGACCTGCCACTGGAGGTCCACCGAGTAGCCTCCTAACAGATTCCACCAACTCAGATTTTATCTCTTCTATACTGCGAAGCACTATCTCTTCGCCTGGCTTCGTAACTCCCTGTCTCCGAGCCGCCTGGTCCAACGCCTCTTCTGGCAAGTATCCATAGACCTCCCCGAGTTGCTCCGATTCTTTCGGCCTACCACTAACTGCTGGCACAGGGGTTTTATGCTCTTGACCTAACAACTGTACCATGACAGGAATAAGTCTCTGGCTAATCTCCTCTGGAGGAATGTGCGAGCGAACGACTCTTTCTAAAGCTCGCTTATAAAGTTCCCTCGCCCTGCCAAATTCACCCTTATCCAATGCTTTTTGTGCTTCCTTTGCGATGGTCAACACTGCCCTCCGTTCAATCCATGCTTTCAGTGCCGGTACTCCATACTTAACTACTATTCCCGCTACGAGCCCAATCCCCAAAGCCTCAAGCACTAAGACTATAGCACCGGCTATATCCCCCTGGCTGACCTGGGTGGCTGCCTGCTTGAGATTATCTTGTCCAGGAGGAGTTGCGGCTTCGCTTATTCCTGCTGACAACAGCCAAGCAATTGTGCTCAGGCTGAAGATCGTAAACAGGCTCTTGAATGCACTGTCAACAGTACCTTTTCCCAGACCTTGCTCTCTCGGCGGTTCAGCTTTGGTGTCGGTTGCTCTTTCCTTAATATTATCCTTAATATAATCGCTGGTGTTGAGCGGAATTCCCATTCTTCTCGGCCATCCTAATTTTAATTGTGTCGGCGTTGAAATTCTTAATAACCACTCACTTAAGGTGGTCTTTTGACCAATAAAACCTATTTCTGGATTATCTATGCTTCTCATATCTTCCTTTGAAAATCTGTGACCCTTTTCGACTAAACGAAGCGGTAGATGATTCATTCCTAACCCATGCAAAATTTCATGTAAACATGCAATTCTAAACCTCTTCTCGTTTCCTCCAAAATAAGCAAAAATCATACCGTTGCCAACATAATGTGTTCCAACTCCAGATGGATATCCTACAAGAATCACAAATCCTTTACCCATCTTTGTAGCAACCTCTGGTGAAGTCAAAGCATCAATGTCATATTCAAACTTATCTCTATAAGACCTAATATTACCAAAAGTTAATTGTTTAAGTTCTAGTCCAAATTTCCCACTACTAAGATAAGAAACCCTTGTGCTTAAATCCTGTACAAACTCTTCAAAAAATCGTTTATCTCTTTCTGCTACTGCCTTATAAAATCTACTCTTCAAGACACGGTCTCGATAGACTGGATTTATTTGATTTATTAAGTCAGGATGTATATATAGGTATATTGAAGTGTTAGGATTATCTTTATATTGGGACATATCTCCATTTCTGCCTCTTATTGGAATATAAGGAAGTTTTTTAGTATCAAGAGCTTCTGCCAATTGTTGGATAATTCTATCAGGTGTATATGGATAATCTCCTTCTACAGCGATTGCTTTCTTATAGTTGCCCAAGGCGAAATAAACATATCGCAATAATAAATTCACCTCATCTTTGCCAAATTCATCTAATGAGGAGTTATTTTTAAGCTGCCAGTTCAAGAATCTCTCAGCTTCTTCAAATTTACCTATGGTTTCATATAACCCGCCGATCTTCCATATAACCTCTGATGTATAATTCTCTTTCCTTATTCCTTTAGCATTTAAAAACTCGTAATATGTGTTGAGAGCTCTTTCAGGTTCTATGGGAGCTTCTAATTGCCAAAGATCTTCCATGGCCACTAGAGAAATAGGTAAACGCGGGTATTTCCTTATGATTTCTCTTAGTAAGTTAATCTTTTCTACATAATCTGTTGTCATCTTTGCTTCTCTATATAACTGCTTGCTTACTTTAGTGCTTGTATCAGAATCACAAAATAGAGACCTCGAAATAATCGAAATCGATGATAATAACGTTAATCCTGCCGCTCCACTCCTAATAAATTGCCTTCGAGAAATATCTTCTGGATTATTTCTTATCGGGTCGAGTTCAACGGCGGCTCTTTGCTTATCTTCTTTTCCTCTCACCATGTACCACAGAAAACCAGCCAAAATGGGCAAAGCCAAACCTATCACTCCAATGAATGCACCGGCTATATCCCCCTGGCTGACCTGGGTGGCTGCCTGCTTGAGATTATCTTGTCCAACAGGAGTTGCGGCTTGGCTTATTCCTGCTGACAACAGCCGCCAAGCAATTGTGCTCAGGCTGAAGATCGTGAACAGGCTCTTTTGCCAGGATGGTGCGGTCGTGCCGAAGGGGTCTGGCCTTTCTTCAGGCAGCCATATGGTTGCCTGGACTATGGTGCCTTCATTTTCCTCTGGAACTTCCGGGACCGAACTCGGACTGACCCTTCCATCAGGCAGGCGTTTTCTCCCCCAGACCCTGCGCGTCCTTGAGTTCACTTCATTTCCAGCTTCTATAACTAACTCGCCTTTTAGCCTTTCTACTACACGGTTATAGACTAGTGCGAGCCCGGCATTAAGGCCACCAGGAGTGACGCCTAACTCCAGCGATTTTCCTATGCCCATTTTAAAACCTGGCCCATAATCTCTGGTGGCTATAACTAATTTACGCCGGCCTTTCTCATCCCTTTCTACCTTCCATCCTATGACTCCATCCATCTTGCCAGCATTATCTGCCAGTTCAACAGCTACCTTTTCAATCGCTCCTAAGACCTTTCCAAATCCCCGATTCTTAGTGAAAGTTTTCATTTCTTTTATAAGATTTCTAAATGCTTCATTCGACTCAGGGACAACACTTGCCTTAAACCCACGAGCCTTAAGCCGTCGCACAGGGTCTTTTCTTCTTCTGACTAATCGCCTTACCCATCTTGCCAACAGTGTTCTTCGAGAGCCGGTTGGCAAACTCCTCTCTAACCTTTGAATATACGCCTCGTCAGCGCCTAAAGCCTTAAGGGCGCGGATGACTGAGGCCTGGTGATCTGGAGACCATTTCGCAAATCTTTCCCTATCTGTCTGGACTACTTCTTTTTCGGTTTCAACTATGGGATGCATTCCTTCATGGCCACAGGCAAAGGTTAAGAATGGCAGGAGGTCGTTCGGTGAGACTCTGAAGAGGGCAGTGTCTAAGATAATGGTGTTTCCTTTAATAGAGGCAGGTCTTTCGAGGTTCCTTCTAATCTCAACTCGATACTCGGTCGGCGCCCTTATTCCATGCACTTTGTAATAGCGAAGGATAATGTTTATTATCCTTTCCAGTTCTTTCGTTGTTGGCAACCCTGTTTCAGCTGGAGCCAGACTCGCAGCAAATGCTGCCGGGTCATTCTCAATCTCGCTTACCGGTGTAGCGGGAATAACACCTCTCCCTTCCTCATTATACTGTGGCCCTTTCCTTACAATCCGCATAGACTGCCGTGGGGCAAGCGAAGTAAGTAGCCTTTCTTGATAATTCACAAAAGTATCAAACCAGTTGAAAATCGCTGTACTTCTTTCGGTACCAATCCCTTTTATCTCCTGTAAATTCTGGAGAAGCTCTCCCCATGTATTAATTTTATTACGGTTCATATACTTTATTATATTTGCCGCGATTCCGCGATCAATTCCAGGAATCATGAGTAAGTCTTCCAAGCGAATTGTAATACCTTCAACAATCTTCCCTCTAACTGCTTCTTCATTAGTCAGCACATTTTTACCTTTTCTGTCAGTAAGATTTGGAAAATCGATAACCAAAACTTTAGAGTCGAATAATCCAAAATCGTCAAGGATGTTTCCACTCGATTTACTGGTCAGTGAAATATAGATACCGGCTTCTCTTAACTCACCGGTAAGAGTAGTGAACTTTTCTATAAGTTCTTTTGCTCCTTCAATGTCACCTTGGGAAATGAGCCTTATCAATTCACTGCGCACGCTTATTCCCTTCTCCTGGACGATATATAACCTACCATCTTCTTTTACCAATTTATAAGGAGCAACAAATTCTCTCTTTCTAACCAGTTCATCCGCTCTTTTAACTTTTTCTTCTCTTCCTCGTTCAACAATCTTGACTACCGTCTTGGAATTTTTGACTCCATAAACTCTTGCATCGACCCCCTGACCAATCAACTCCAGCTCAATGTGCTCTGGTAGTCTCTGCTGTGGAAATGCTGTGTGAATAATCTCTCTAAACTTCTGATCAATATCCTCCGACGTCATCTCTTCTAAAGTCTCTGGCACTGGCGTGGCGAATTTGCCAGAGAGGTACCTTCCCGCCTGTTCCGGATTAATCCGCAGTGACTCTTTTTCGCCATCTATCTCAAACCGTATAGAGAATATGCCTCTGGCTTTATTAATTCTTCGCGCGAACTTATCCAACCCACCGGCATATTCCGAGATTACATCATAAGCCAATTGTAACTCGGTATTGGTTGCATCAGAGTTTCCAATAACGTTTTCTACCCACGCAAACATCATTGGTCTTGCTTTCTCAGCAATTCTCTCACTAATATCTGCCGTGAGTTCTTGGAACCCAGGTGAACTCTTATCTAATTTGATTAATTGACCGATTTCTCCATCCGAAATCAACTCTTCATATCCCTCTGCGGCAGGGAACCCGTTAATCCACGAAACTATTTTTCGTAAACCTTCTTCATCACCCAAGGTAGCAGCGAATAAAATGTGCTTCATTGCACTACGAAGTTCCAATATCCTGCCGTATTCAGCAATTTCCCCGGCTATTCTTTCCGCCAATAACGAAGTGGCTCCCTCAACACTTGAATTTACCTGGAATACGTAATATGAAATCATCTCTCTTATCTCATGCTCGTCTATTGTGGGATTGATTGCTCGGAAGAGTTGATAGACAGGAACACCGTTTGTAGTACCAATCTGAACTAATTGCTCAACCCTCTGATTATCTGTCAAAGAACCCCAGTTCCCAGAGTGCATAACTTCTGAAAATTCCTTCACAGCATTTCTTAAAGCGTTATGTTCTTCATCGTCTGGAATGCTACTTAAGATGAATGCTGTATATGCGGGAACGCCCACGAGAGCTGACCTATCTACTCCCTGAGCACGCGCTAACTGCTCGGCTATTGAGGGAAGTCCTTCGGGATTCTTCGCCAATTCTCTTGCCTTCTTGGGACCCGCGATTTCCCCTACACGATTTACTATCTCTTCTATTTTCCTCGGGACGGGCCCACCTGGCATTGCTTCCGAAGGCATCATAAACTTAGCCAGATTCTTGGTCACACCAACCAAGTGCCTATAGCTTAGATAGCTCTCCATTGAGGCGAATGCGCTGTCTTCTACTGGTTCAATACGTCCAAAATCTTTTATGTTGCCGCGGGCATCACCAAGTTCCTTGAGCATGGCGCGCTGCCGATTTATCAACGCTCTGCCTTGTTTAGAAAATACGCGGCCTCTTAAGGCTCTTAAGACATCGTATGCCTCAACAAGGGCGCCTCTCACCGCCTCTCTTACGAAGGCTTCTCCTGTTCCTTTACCCTTAACTTCTGCACAAAATTCTACAGTGCCCTCTCTATGCTCCAACCTCCTTTCCAATTCTTTTCGGACAAAGGCCTTCTCGCGCTCTGGTATGCCTGGAACCTCCAGGAAGCTCTTGAGGAATCCTCTTATCATCGTGTTCCTTAATACATCCTGCGCGCTAAATCTCATCGCCTCGGCTATAGCCTTCTTCTGGAGATAAGAGGAATTCAAAATCAATCTATCAGTAAGACTGACTTCTTCGCCCTTACTCATCTTATTCAAGGTCTTTTGATCTTCGGCTCTCAAACCTCCTTGGCTTTCCGGCTTGCGTAAAAATTCCATGACCTGGGAATGCATCATATCTTGTTCATTAGCTTTCATTCTGGCTTCGTTGAAATGGAATAGATACTCGGCCTTTTCTCTGTGCCTTCCTATACGACCCAATAGTTGTGCAAGTAAATCATTGGGAATGGCGTCTGCGTTCAACACTATCATCAGGGCATCCATTTTCCTCATAGCATCCTTTGCATTTTCCTTCCCATAGTCTAAGGCGGTGAATCCGCTCTTACCTATGATTATTATATCGCCCCTCTTGGCGTTTTCAGCTATCGCCGTGGCATTATGAGGGCGACTACCTATTACTTCGATTTTTCCTTGGTATCCGTTGTCTTCAAGCGTTTGCTTTAATGCTTTGACCTGCCCATCAGTGAGAAGGGGATTGGCTATAATAACGGTTTTTTGTTTTGCAGCTTCAACAGCTCTTCTTACCAAAACATCCATTGCCTTGCTGGCTTCCCCTCTTCCTATTATCATCTTATTAGTGATTTCACCACCTATCTTTGCTTCTATTGCTCCCCTGGCTCTCAAAGCGCTCAAGTTCACCTGGCCTGTCCCTAACTTAGACATTGTCAAGGCAACAAGACCGTCTATGGTTCCTGAAGCACCTGAGACGAAACTGAATACATTGGAGAGGACAAGTGATAATGATGTAGACATCTCGGTCCTGCTCACCTTAATTAATCTGGCCAACTGTCCAGGGCGGAACTTTCCTTTCGCAAAGGCTATACCAAGCTGCATATATACGCTCTGGAAGTGGCTATTTTCAGCAAGCTTACCGTCCCGGTTGACTGGATGGATAGTTCCATGTTCACCTATGCCGAATTCTTCGCCTTCGCCCGCCCTTGCCTTCCTCACCATATTCATTCCTCTCAAAATTGCCTCAACTATCCCGCTATCTTTACCCTTCTTGCCCTTCTTACCAACATCCAGCGTGCCCTTCAATCTCTCACGAAGATAGTCCAGGGCTTCCTCGCTCAAATCAAATTTGCCTTCCTTATTCTCAAACCAGAATCTACCAGTCTTACCCTCAGGCAAGGCCTCATATCTGATTTTCCCTTGCCTCAAGGCGTCGAATATTGCTTTACCTTTTTCATAATAATCCTTGTGTGCTCCTTTGGCCTCAAAGTTCTGCGTTAAGCCAGCGATAATGGCTGACATTGGAGACTGCATCGGGTCCTGGTATTCATCTATAAGCGTTGTGTGAGACCTAAGCATTGCCATCTTGAGCACTATTCCTCTTTGTCCGGCAGTAGCCCACAGATTTACAAGATGCGTTTGGGTAGTGGGGTCTAAAAGGACAATTTTGTTGCCATCTTTCATTTTCGATATTATACCTTCAATATCATATCTTCCGAATGCCTCTACGCCATCTTCGACTTCCAAACCCGCCAATTCAAACATCTCTTTATACACGCCCTGTTTATACTGTGGCAATGCCGCGGATGGGTCTATTATAATACCCCTGAAGAGGTCCTTTCCTAAAGCGAATCTATTGACCAGCATCATTAGCACATTGGGGAAAGTCTTCCCGGCACCTACATCGACTCCCACCATTTTTGACTGTAACAGGAGAGCCAGCATGGCCATCTGTTGCGGGTCAGCCTTTATCGCCTCTCCCGTCTCCCTTTGGGTCGCCCTACGCATTATCTCTAATGACAGTGCAATAGCCACAAACGGATCTTTACGCCCTTCTTCCCGTGCAAACTTTTTAAGCTTTCCGTCAGTCTTGCGGTAACATTCCGCTACCCGATCCTTAATTCTCTCCCTTATGTATTTCTCTCTTCCGTTCTTCTGGAGCTCTTCATATTTATCTTTAAGACCTTTTTTCTCCCAGGCATTCTTTAGATTTTTGGCTAATTCTTTAACCATTGCTTTTTTCGCTTCCACGTCTCTTTGTGGAGCAACTTTCTCTAATAAGTAGTCTATAATTTTCTGTTCCAGTAAACTTCGATCCAGGGAACTGGGATCGCGTCCACGAGCTGCATTATAAATTATGTCATGAACGGTGATGGCATATAGCGCTTTGCCTGCTTCTCCCACAGGTTTTCTTGCTTCTGAACCATTCTCATAGTGGTCCAGCAACTCACCCATCTGGGAATAGCTAAGGCCGAGTAGAGGTGCGACTTTGAGGAACGTTATTAATGTTTTCAGAGGATCGGTGATTTTAATTTTAACTCTATCACGCCTCGCTCCCACCATCACTGTTCCGCCGCTTTTTTTCTCCGTAATCTCCGATAACTTTCTCTCTGGAGTCCTGGAGACTATCTCTGGTATTAATCCCATTTGCCATATTCTGTCTTCAACATGTTCTTGATACAATTTCCATAACTCACTCAAAGTCGATTTCTCTGCTATGGCTCCCACAAGGGCGCTTCTTATTAATTCAACGCTTCCTTCGGGCACCCCGAGTTTCTGACCACAAATCTCTACAGCTCTTTCACCTCTCCTCAAAGCTTCTTCTTGAGCAACCAAATTACTTCTGTTTTCCTTAGTGAGGTAGCGGGAGCGTATCAATCCTGCGGCAATCGCTTTAACATATTCTGACCTGATATTTATTTGTCTACCATGTAATTCCATTATCCCTTTAGTTGCGACATTCCAAAGGACTTCGAGGGCAGGGGTTGGGCCAATATTCTTGAGGAATACGAAAGTCTGAATCCTTGCCGTGGAGAATTCTATTGGCCCAAAGTCATCAAGCCTTATGACATCCTCGCTTGCTTCTAAAATCTTCTGTTCATGTTGTGCCCTCAAGCAGGCACCCCTGGTAATCGCAACATAGTTCTCGCCAGCCCTATCCATCAGATTTTTCATTCTGAGCGATGGGCTATTATTGTCCCTTAATCGCTGTCTGGCAAAGTATTCGATACCATCTCGACTTAAATCTGCCCTTCCGGCTTCACGCCGCTCGGCTTCGACCTTTGCTTTTTCGGCTTCTATTGCTTCCCTATAAACTACCTCGTAATGCTCGGCAGCGGCAACAAGCCCTCTTCTACCGCCTCCTCCTTCAGCCGCTATGTTCATAGCTTCAAAAACACTCTCCGTGCCCTTGTATGGCTCTTTACCTTTAGTTGATGCGCGATATTCCTCTCTTGCTGCAGCAAGTATGGCCCCTTCCGCCTCCTCATAAGTAAAGTGGGGTATCATAAACAGGAACGCCCATGTGAAGAATCCCAGTTCCCAATTAGAGAGGCCTGTGCCATTGATATCCCAACCTTTGGCGAAAGCGCTCACGGCCCTATTTATTATGCTGACATACAACGCCATAGTACTCAAAGATTCTACCCTTCCTAAAAGACCTCCAAAAATACTTAACGCTGACATTGACCTTCTTGCCAGAGGCATAGCTATATGCATAGTCCTTCTTCCCTGGGCACCCCTAAGGCCATACTCTACAAAGGTAACCATTTTGCTTAATAGCCCAGGAGATTCTTCTAAAAGCTGTGAGAGCCCTCCTTTTACTTTTCTCGCAGGTGCAAAAAGCGACGGCCTTCTGAAAGAAGTACTGAATACGGCTACCATCGGTCCCATCCATTTACCTGAAGAGGGTGCTGTGATGATGCTTGCTACTATTGCCACAAGGCCTTCCCCTGATAATAGCAGGGTGCCATCCTCTAACATAAGTCCACCCCATCGCCGTGTGCTCATTGCGCTACCTAATGATGACCACACTGATGCAAATATGGTAAAGGAGGGAGCGACCACAAGCCAGTCCCGTGCACCTCTCAGGGAGGCTCCAATAATCGTCTCGCTTCTTGCTCCTATTCCCGCTATCCTCTCAAATGCTCTCCCTATATGCCTTACACCTGTCGGACGACTTACCGCATAGGCTATGAGACTCCCCCATAGCACTCCGTGCATTGCACTGTTCAGTAGATTCCTTCGCCAATCATCTCTATTGATTCTGCCCCTCATCAGGTCGACCAGAATACTGGTTGTTGCTGAGCCGCCGATTATAAGAGTGGATACCTCGAAAGTACTTAACCTTCTAGTTGATTTAGCCAAAGAGCCTGCCCAACTGGTTACGCGTGGTGCTATCGTAGCCAGCGAATTCAAGACACCGGCAAAGACGAATCCTGTAATAAACCCTCTGACGCCTGCGGCAATTAATCCCTTTCTGAATTCTGCCCCATCAATTGTCCTGCCGGCCACCACCGCTTGATAGGTTGCATTCGCAGTATAGACACCCATATCTATGTATACCCAGATGCGTCCTACCCTTGCGCCAGTCCCTATCATATTAACCATTGCTGCCCTGGAAGGCATATGTAATGCGCGACCCCCCCTATTGAATGAACCCAGAGCCTCTCGGCATCCCCTAAGTAGCGAAGGCGTTGCTTCAGATAATCTTGATGGAAAGGTAGCTATGTCGGACCACTTCTTACCAAGAGTTTTGCTGATTAGAGAACACCTCGTTCCGAAGCCATTAATCCATGCTCTCGTTGGTATGGAAACTCTACTAAGACGGGCCACAGTAAATCCTACAAATCCCCTCGAAGATGTGGCAATTCTAAGGACGCCAGCCCCCGCTGTTTTCCAGGTTGCTACTTTGCCCATTGCCCGGAAGCCTCTACCAATTACCGCGAATGCTCTTCCAATTGCAAAGACTCCTCTTTCTATAACCAACCCTGTTCTGACCAGCAGAGCGGGAATTGCCCTAACTCCTGTGCTGATTCCAGCACCAAGGCCACCCAATCCACCAGTCAGGGTAATCATTAAGACTACCACCCCAACTGTTGTGACGCCCTCCCAGCTGATATGACTCAATAGTCCGCTGTTGGCTACTCTGTGCTTCAAGAGGCTATCGGGGTGGACACCCCACCTGCCAATACCCAATGAGAGAACCCCTACAATAACTGTGGATACATTCGCAGCTTCAAATTTAAATCTTTCAAATCTACCTCCTGACTTTGCCTGGACTGCCAAATTGTCTAAAAACTTATTGCCTGCAGTATACTGGTAGCTCCAGTAGGGAACTCCTGTAAACCTTCCCTGAGCATCTCTCTCTGCGTGGTTATACTGATATTGGCTAACGCCCAAGCCCCCAATCAAACCCGAAATAAGACCTCCCGCACCGCCTATCACTACTCCAGCTAACAACGACAGCCCGGCCGTGCACCAAGAAGCAATTGCACCACCAACAAGTCCAATTGCTATCCCACCGCCAGTAAATCTCTTAACAGTTCCCCAGTAACCTTCGCGAGTCATCCCGCGCTCGGCAAGAGCAATTCGGCGCCGTTCGCTACGCTGCGGACTATTCCAGGCGCAATAGCCAGATTTCCCAATGTTATCTAATATTCCGTCCCAGATGATATCGTTAAATACTCCTTTCACTATGTAAGCAAGACCGGTCTTATACTTACTCGTCCTGAAACCTTCATCATCCCAGCGGACGTTCCAAAATATACCTGCTATACCACAAGCCAGATGCCTATAAATGCCAACTCCCCCATCTCTGGCTATAGACCAATTTGCCTTACCATACCTTAATTTTGTATAGAGAGCGTAATAGAGCCCGCCTATAACTTTGAATATATTTCCAACAAAACATCTTGCATGGTATGCTACGTCGCCAATTGTCCCCACTATACCTCTTCCCAGGACATCGTAAACCCCTCTTACTACCCCATCAACAACCCTAATACCAAACCCTCCTATTGCCTTACCCGTCCATATCCCGACTTTTCCAAGTCCGCCATACCGACCCCAATCGGTCTCGCTCTTACTCCAGTTGACAGCAGACCTCCACCATCCAAAGAACCCACCTGTTGCACCTGCCTCTATCTTCTCAATCGGCTTCCTGAGCAGGGCCGAAATTTCTCTCCCCTTGAACATTTCAATGCGTTTAGCATCAATGGTCACCCACTCTCCACCTCGCATGACCTGCGTCAACATTACATTATTTTCTGGAGTTATATTTACCGCAAATCCCCTGCCTGATATAGTGTCTGAAATCCTGATATCGGTAAATCCAATCTCACCAAAGGTATTGCCCATTTTCTGGATATTCCCCTGGATGTTATCTACTGAGAAGTATGGGGTGATGCCCCCAGCAAACTTTTCTGCTTCAGCGTAGAATTGCTTAATGGCTTCGTTATCTAATCGAACGACATCTATTTCGTCCGGACTGGACAGAATTGCAGTAGCTTCAAAAACCATTCCCTGTGTCTTGGAGATTTGAGTGCGGATTATTGTGATTCCGTCTTCGTAATCCATAGCGGATTGCATACTAAATCCCTTACCAGACACTTCATCAAACATTGCAAAAGTCAGGTCAATATTGCCCACAAGGTCACACACCTTATTCGTAGCATCTATTGGGCCTTTCTCATCAGCAATCCTTACCCCATAGGAGTCACTACCTGCATAGGTAATAAAGGTTTCTAATTTTTGTTTTGAGAGTTTTTCGAAGTCAAGCGTGTGCAATCTAACGGTGAGCCCGTTGTTATTTCTGACAATATAGGTCATGGCAAAAGCAATCTTAGAATCATCTCTTGGGTCTTTGACAATCTGCCATTCGACTCCTAATCTTAACATGCCATTCCAGATATTTCCCACCGTAAAACTAAGTTTGTTGAAGGCAAGTTGTACGCGTCGGATATCTTCCGGGTCAGTTAAATCAACTCCTCCCCGAGCTAAATCAAAGGCTCGCTCGATTCTCTCGCCAGAAAGGTGCTTAATCTCTCGTGTCAAAACAAAGCCCATACCTGCTGATTCATCCCTTATCGTGAGCATGACATCATTATTATTCAAAGAAGAATCGAATCCCTTTCCCATGGTGAAATCAAACGCACCGCAGGACTTGAAACCTGCTATTTTGCCAGCGTACTCGAGGGTCATAGTTTCAATTTCCTTCAATCCTTTATCCTTGGTCAGCTTCCCATAAGCATCGTTCAGTCTTTGGCTGACGGTCCCAAAGAAGTATGCCATGTTCTTCTCTGTTAAACTACCTTCCAGGTTCAAACTGGTCTCAATCTTTCCATCAAATTGGGTCAAAGTGACATTATAGAGACCAAAAACTCCAGTCTTTCTGTCCACACCAAGTTCTCCTGATATACTGCCGCCTTCACTCTTCCAACTCAAATGAGTTAGTTCCAGGCCTTCACCCATAGTAAGGCCCGCTAACTTTCTCGCGGCCTCATTGAAGAGATCAGCGGTTCCTGGCGTGCCCGGAGAGTAACCTTTCAGAGATGCAATGCTTCCATAAAGTTTTGTTCGTAAATTATCCGGAACCTCAGCGTAGGTGCGTTCGCCTCTATTCGCCTGTTTATCTCTGTTGAGTTTAATAGTCGCTGAGAACGTGTCAAAACCTTGATTGAAAGAAAAGACAGTTATCCCATTCGGCCTTTCCACTTCTTTTTGGTAGCGGCCAACTCCCGGCTCTGTCCGGAATCTCGCCCGGCCATCTTCTACTGTCAATGTAAACTTACCATCGAGCAGTGTCTTAATTATCGTTCCATCACTAAACTCTTTCTCTATACGAATGGGGCGTTCACTGCCAATTCCCACCATTCTTCCGTGGTCATAGAGCCCTACTAACCCCTCTCTACGGGTCAGAACCTTGCCTGCTTTTATTAACACGACATTGTTCCGAGCTTCAAGATATTCTTTGTAAGGTGTCCCGCGGTCCGTAGCAGTGACTTCAATCCCACCAATGTTGACCTCCATGCCACGCCAATCTCCCATGAGGGCAAACAGTTGCCCTTCGTCAGCCACAAACTGGTTATTCCTGATAGCGATTTCTCCAATGCGTTTTCCATCCCCGGCATAAACACCCCTCAAGATAAGTTTGTCCCCCATCCTCTCAATTCCAACAGTATGGGAGACAAGCTCATCCGTAGTATCTGGGCTCAGGCCGCTAGTGCCCTCGCCTTCTGCCACATTTATGATGAACCTGGGACAGATTGCAAAGTCTTCGCCCGCGAATTTAGCTATGCCCCTTAAGACCGTGAAACTCCCGCCCGCTAATGAAATTGAGGCGCCTTTTTCCAATGCCCACCCTTCTCTTCTCAATTCCCCATCATCGTCAACAACATCTGTTGCGCCAAGGAAACGCGCATCGGAAAGCGTTGTAATAGCTCCCCGTGCGTCGATCCTCATCTGGATAGACTCGCCGATAGTATAAGGAGATTCCCCGATATGGAATCTCATGCCAGATTCAGCAGTAATTTTTGATTTTATATAATATTCGCCTTTTTCTTGATACACTCCCATAGTTATATTCTCACCATTAATCCTACCGGAGAGGTTTTGACCCTCTAAGGCTTTAATGTTATATTCGAACCGCAGTGATAATGGATTAAATGTAACGCTTATGGACCTGTTCAGTTTTATTTCGCCTATTTCAGTGGTGGGAGACCATTCTCCTTCCCTGGCAGAAATTATGATGCCGTTCTGTTTACCAACAACTCTATTTTGATATATTTTTCCATTTACGTTAATCGTTGCTCCTGCTTCGGCTATCAGGTATGTTCCCTCATCCATGATGAAGTTGCCACCTGTGTCGAGATGTACTACTGCAGGATTACCATTATAACCTGTAAGATAATATCCGTGCTCATTGTGCTTAACCACAATTACATTAGAGGAAATTCCCTGGCCTTCTTGACCAGTGGCGCCCATTGCCACTACGCCCGCCACAGGCTGGAGAAATTCCTGGGCAAGCCATCCCGGAATGCTTGTACCCACAGGGAGCACTTGCTCCTTGTTTATCCTTACCTGTACATCAATTCGCTCCATCGATAACGCAAATATACTGCCAGATAAGAGTGATATATTTTGTTCGACCCTTCCCTGTCTTATAACGGTTATCTCCCTTAACGGAATGTGCCCGGTCTCATAGGCAAAGATATTTCTTACTGGAGTATCCTGGATAAGAACCAGGTTGCCTTCAGGTGTGAGTGTAAAGGATGAATCGTTAACCTTTCCTTCCTGTAGTAAGTCGAAACTTTCAATGTCAACCTTGATACAAAATTCGGATGGAGCTTTTCCAGAGGCGCTTAACGTAAATGACATACCATATTTTCCAACCTGCGCACGCACTGTAGTGCCAATGTTCTCCTTTGTATTTCTTATGGGCTCTCCGTGTTTATTAAACAGCGTCCACAAAGACTGCCCGTTACGGAAATCATAAGTTGCAATTTTTTCCCGGTCATTGTCAGAGACTACCATATGGGCTGAGAGAAAACCGCCAGACTGGCTGAAAGAACTCACCCTTAACAGATTGGGAGTTGCCCTAAATGTTATCGCCTGTTCACCGTCTCTTATTCCCACAATCTTCCCGCCAATCCTGGTTACGAAAACCAGAGAATCTGAATTTTGTAACGAATGCAGCCACTGCCAGATTTGCGGCGTGCTTTCTTCTAAGAAGGTTATATCGAGATGCGCCTCTGACAATACTCGACGTAGCTCATCATATGCTTCACTCCCTTCCATCCTGCCTTCCCACACAGGTTCCCCGATTAACGAATTGGGCTGATAGGGTCTCTTCGTCTCTGGATTAATTACTGTACACCCGGTAGCGGAGATTACCCTGGTTAGAGTACAGCCTCCCTCCATTTCTACCTGAACTATATAAGTGCGATTGGCATAATTAATCTGGAGGAGAGTTGTGTCATTCTGAATAATAAGAATTTCTCCTTTATGGTCGCCATAAACTCTTACAAATGCTTCGTCTGAATCTATATCGAGAAGCCTGTTGCCTATCCAGGAACTATCCTGAACCAGTTTGCCCACAACATCAGAATATCTCTTTTCCTCACTGGGAATGAAGATATGTTTCCCCTCTTTTATATTAAGTAACCCCGAAGCAAACATCAATGAAGCCTTATGCTGAACGAACATTGCTACCCGGGGATCATCTCCCTTTATAATTATATCTTTATCTACTATTACTGGAATCCAGACCGACTGTCTCTCTCCATCCATCTCAATCTGGCTATTTATCCAATCCTGCCCCTCAAAATTGAATACCACCATCCCTTCTACCATCCTGATGTTAACCATTTGTCGAGTGTCGAGGTGCGGAACTCGATCTGGATGTTCATTATCAACCGGTGGAAGAATTGCTACTAACAGGTTATAGACTAATACAATACGCATTTCTGCCGGTGTGGTATCCATCCAGCCAGCCAATGTCTGGATATTCTCCAGAGTTCCGCCAAGATTTAATTTGGCAACAACCTCACCGTATAGTTCCTCTTTCCATTTACCATTATCATTTACAAACCCTATCAGCATCTGGAACAACATCTCACCCGCTACCCCCTCTCCAACCACATCGCCTATCTGCTCCAGAAGAGACCTCATTACTTGAGCGCGAGGACCATTACTCCTCATCTCATTAACAACACCAGCAAACCTGTTCTGACTGAAGTTAGCCTCCTCATCCACACAACTACTAAATAACTGATACACCAATCCTATGTTAAGATTATTCACTTCTGTCTTAAGCACTCTGGCTAAAGCATTAATATTATCCCGATTCGCTAACCCCTCCCGAA
>Ga0209979_1002052_pt1 | contig 20155 bp, 18 predicted proteins | sample AnhtaG_FD_183114 | JGI IMG/M metagenome (GOLD analysis project Ga0209979, IMG submission 183114) | Deep subsurface microbial communities from Anholt, Denmark to uncover new lineages of life (NeLLi) - Anholt_01485 metaG (SPAdes) (version 2) | ecosystem: Environmental > Aquatic > Marine > Oceanic...
CATGTTGAAAGACAAGATAATTTAAGCGATTCAAAGAAAATTTTTTTAAACTCTTCGAGAACTAAGCAGGAAAAACGCAATATGAAAGGACCTCCAGAGATCTAATATATTTTTTTTAATTACTAAATAAAAAATTTAATTTAATTGATAAAATGGAAACAGAACTATTTAACCTTGAAAAGATAAAGGAGTTAACCGCTCCCATTAAAAATTTACAAGGAAAGGTCAACCAAGTATCAAATATAGTAAAAAATTTAGAATCTGAGCACCAGATAGCTTCATTTTACGACGGAAACGATTTATTTTTAAAAGATTTCACACAATTAACTAAATTAGTAGAGAGAATCAACGAAAATTTAAAGACTGTCTCAAAGCACAACATTAACAAATTTTTAAAGTTAAAAAGCTATTTGATTAATAAATACAAGCAATCAATTAACGATAAACTGAAAATCATTGATTTGGACAATGACTATCTTACACAGATTGGCCTATCTTTTATTGAAAATAAAAAAATTAGTAAAATAATTGAAAGAATTACCCACATTCCTTCTGTTAGCGTTAAACAATGGCTTGATTTAATAGATTCCTTAAATCAGAACACCCTTTTTCTAAAATCTGTTGACAATCTGAGAGAACACTATAAAATAAATTTACAGAACAAATTAAAAAAGGAACTGGCTAAAATACCCCGTAATGTAGAACCTTTCATAATCGAAGATTTTAAAAAACAGTTTCATATTACACCCGAGATAACTTATATTAAATTCATTCAATCGCTTGAACATAAACTATCTGAAGAAGAATTAAAATTGAAGAAAGAACTCTTGGTAAAAAACATAAAAAGACAAGAAATTGAAGAATTAAAAAAACAACAAGAAGAGCAAACAGAATCTTATGATAGTTATTTAAAATTATCAAATAAAGAATTTAAAAGAATATTGCGAAAACAGAAGCGTGAAAAATTGACTGACATTAGTGATACGGAAAACGAGAACACACTTGAAATAACAGAAGAAATCTCTCAAAAAATTGAGATGTTTAAAAAACAAATGGATAAAAGATCAGATGAACATCATGTTTCTCTCGATGATTCCAGTGTAGACCCAATAGAATTAATTAGAGAAAGAAAAAGAAAAAGAAAAAAAGAATATGACAAGTTTAAGGATCATTTTGAAAGTGATTAAATATTAAAGCGGAGTGATTCTACTCATTAATAAAAATAGGACTGAGATTGAAGTAGGGGAAAATAAGATTTTTATTGAAGATCGATTCACTCTAATACAAGGAAAATTTAAGCTTAATCAATTCCACGAATATCATAATGACGATTATCTTCAGATTCAAGAAAATCTGGATTTAATTCCAGTAGAGAAAATTATTAATGTAATTTCAAACGAATCAAATAGTTTATCTGACTTAACAAATTTTACGAAAATACTCGACCTCCTGTCAGGTTATAGTAAGATCGTTGAAAATAATCTAGAAATCTACTTAAAATTTAGTAAAAATATGGAAATTTTGTATACCCTCTTTAAGTTAATTTATTTCTCAGCAAAAAAGAAACTCCTGTCTAAAGAGTTAGAATTATCAAAAATTCGTAAATCTTCAAGTAATATCTTAGCGATTGCAGATTTAATGAAAAGTTTGACCGAATCTATAAATAGTAATAAGGTGAAATTGTCCTACATCAAAGAAGATTATTTTCAACGTAAAAATCAAATTGATAAAATCAAGAAAGATCTGACAACTTGTAAAACCCTAATTCAAGAACAATCTCAAATTAAAAAAAATTGCTTTGATCAAATTAATAAAATTACTAGACAATTAGAAGGATCAAAAACAGAAAATGAAGATAATTCTTTTCTAAGGTTTGGTATTGAAACAAATTTAACGAATTCAGAGAAGATTAGAGCCCTTCAAAAAAAAGCAAAAGAAACTCTATATGAAAGTAACCAGATTAGGTTAAGAGCAAAACAATCACAAGCAGAATTCGAAGAGCTATTACCAAATTATGAAATTTACAGAAATGATTATGAGGAAATTTTAGAAACCATAAACAAAGAAGAGAAAAGATTGAGACAAGCTCAAAACGATTATGGAAAGGAACTTAGTAAAAATGAAGAAATTCAATTTGGAAAGACTGAAGAGTTACTTTCACAACCTATTAGACCATATTTAGAGATTGAACATGAAATAAGAGATGTTGAATCTGAACTGGATAATTTATCGTTTCCCACCAATCTAAATAAGAAAAACTTTCTAAGTAATATGCCCATAATGATAGAGAAGTTTAAAGAAATTGACGGTACCCTTAGAAATAACTATGAAAAAATAAATATTAACGTAAATGAAGAAGAAATCGAAGAATTTTTTGAACAGTTTCATATTTTTGAGAATCTTATTAAAAACATTGAAGATATTACGAATAAGTTTCTAAAAACAATTCAACTCCAAGTACAATTTAACCTCGTTACAAACCAAATGAACACTGCTTTCCTGATAAAGACGGATTTCACAAGAAAATCAAAAATTAATGTAAATTTTGAGAATTTAACCACTCCTGAAAAAATTTTTTTCATTATTAGTTTTTTTATCTCGTTTAAAGTTTTGTTAAATTCAAAAAATATTATTTTTTCAAATTTATTTATTCTCCCCGTATATAATACTAAAGGTGGTTCAATTTATAGAACCATCAGGAAAATTATACCCTTGTTTAAAACTGACGAAAATTTATCTGATGTGAGTATTATATTGCTTATGTCAAACTTAGAGTTGAAAAAAGATATCGATAATTTTAAAATTATAAAAGTAAATGAGAGATGATGAGAGATCAAATGGAACCTGAAAACCTTGAAGAAATAGTGAAAAATATTGCTAAAATTATTCTAACAAGCCCCCAAAAAATGATTAGAGAAAAAGATCTCCTGATTTTAACTAAGAACTTGGATTTTGAACAGGTGATAAGCGCTGTTTATTCAAGTTTAAGAAATGTAGGGTTTGAATTTATTAAATCGAAGTTCTTAGATCAAAATTATTACATTTTAACTTCTGAAGGGAAAGATGATAGAGTTACTCCATCGCAATACGGAACTCTCGTTCTAATCCTCGCGCTTAGCAAAGAATTGGATGATAATTTAGACCTGAATGACCTAAAAGATATTTTTAAAGAAGTATGGAATACTGATATGAAATTTTTAATCGAAAACGATTATTTAAGGAAAATCGAAGATCTAAATATATTAAAAATAACGCCATTGGGAAAAGCGCTATTAAAAAATATAATTAAAGATATTGAATTAAAAAACTTATTGGAAGCCTTTAAAAGAAAAAAAGAAACAGCATAAGTAAAAAAATAGATTTACTTATTCCTTGTCTAAATCGATTTTAAATTGGTCGTAAATTTTTTTTACGCGATCGGCAGAAGGGCCAGTACCTCTCACACCGTCTTCATTTACGATAATTTTCCCATTTAAAATAGAAATAATGTTTTGGTCTTCAATGTGATTTACATGACCTTTGGAAAAAATTGTTGCAATTCTGTCTGCTAATGCCAGCATAGGAAACGGTTCTTCTTCAACAGTTACATAACGATAGTACGAACTTCTAATCATTAGTTTTGGGAAAATTTTACCTTTTTCATTTTTAACATTTGTAAGAATGAGATTACTGTCCTCTGAAACTCCTTTGAGTTGACCTACGAAGAATTTATCATTATCAAGATAAACTTTAACAATTTTATCAATCAATAAACCTAATTCGGTATTATATTGCCTTAGACTAATATTTCAACACCTTCAATAAAAAATATTTTTTGTTTTATTATTATACTTTTATTTAAAATTTAACCAATCTATTACCAATCTCTATTAATTAATCGGAGAATAATTCTTTTATTAATTCGGGTATGTTTTCATCTGTAATTGCACTGGTTGTAAATACTTTTATATTCGGATTTATTTCTAATGCATCGCTAATCATATTTTCAATATTTACATCTATCACATCGACTAGATCAACTTTGTTAATAATAGCTACATCTGAAAATTTAAACAACATCGGATGCTTTCGAATAACCCATGGCCCTTCCGTAATAGACACTACGACTATTCTTTTATCAGTACCTAAAATAAAATCTGAAGGACATATTAGATTTCCTACATTTTCTATAAAAATTACATCGTATTTACTTAAATCCGAATTCTTTATCACTTGAGAAATGTGATAAGAATTTAAGGCACATTCCCTGCCAGTGTTAATCTGGATAGTTTTTACACCATGTTTTTCTATACGATCAGCATCAATTCTCGTAGTTATATCTCCGTTTATTACTAAAACTCTTCTATTTTTAGAAATCTTCTTAGAAATTGACTCTAAAATAGCGGTTTTTCCAGCTCCTATAGCTCCAACCACATCAAAAGAACGAATATTATACCTTTTGAGCATCTCTTTATTTTGAGCTGCTAAGTTATCGTTATTTTCAATTAAATCCTCATTTAACTCAATTATTTTTGATAACTCTTCTTCTGGCATTAATAAAACTCAATTAATAGATAAATCAATAATGATAAAAAAAATAGCGTTTATTCGTTGATATTTTTTTCGGATTTGAGTTATAACAATATCATAAATAACTATCGATTTTTCAATTTGTAATTATAAACGAGATATGAAGCGAGGATTCCCCCCAAATCAGGAAGATAAATTAATAGGGCTGGAGGATAGTCAATAGCAAACAGTATACCGGGAATTAACTTTATTAATATTAAGACGATTATAATGGTTTTCCCTTTCATTCTTATCGGCATAAAAAAAATTAAAAATGTCATTTGCCGGTTCCAATTTATAAATATCATGAAACATATAACACCCAATAAAGCACCTGAGGCTAGACCATAGGGAATTATTATTCCAAACCCAGGAGGTATTAAGAATATCTCCAATATAATCCATAATATAAAGTAAACCAAACCAGAGAATAATGCGCAAGTTAAATACAAGCGCAATAAGAATTTTGTTCCAAAAGCCTTTTCAATATTTTTAATAATCATGTAGAAAAAAAGTATGAGGATAAATAGAAAAAATAATCCAAACAAATCAGAAATATAACTCACAAATACTGATGTAACAAAAGTCCATAACCAAAAATTTAAAAAACTAAACCTACTTAAGGTTAAAAACCATGGATACGCTATACTCACAATAGATAAAACAATTATCGCTATAATTAAGATTTTCGTTCCTTTATTTTGATTAGGTTCAAAATTATAACTTTTATATAGCTTAGTGGTTTTCTGCTTCTGCTTATCTTGTCTTTTCATATATTTCTTGAAATTCCTTGAAGTTCTACGCGATGAACCACTTTTTGATGGCGTTTCTCCTAAGCCTGAAAATGTATTCTGGACATGTTTTAGTTCGAAAGTACATTGATGATTTTCAGGTAAGCGATGCTCTTTACAATAAGCTCCTCCGCAATACTTGCACTTAAATGGTAAGAAGTTTATTTTTTCACCACAATGTTCGCAAAATGTCATGAAATATTCCTTATAATTTACAAATTTTCTAAAAATTATATTGTATAAGTTTGATTTTTCTTTCTTACATTTTTAAAATTTCGATCCTTGATAATTTTTCTTATTAATTTCTTTACGATTCTTTAAACACTATTCAAAGGTAAGAAAATTAGATGTATAGTCCTACTGGTGAATTAATAAGAAGTAGGGACAATATTAACATAAGACCTAACGAACTTATTAAGCCGACATAGATTTTTTTATTCCATTTCCATATATTTTGGCCATCTAATATTCCGATAGGAATCATATTAAAAGCTCCAAGCATGAAATTGAAGTAGGATGCATAACCAATGAAAAAATTTAGAGGATAGAATGTATTAGGTATAAGTAGTGATATAATTAATAAAATCGAACCATAAATCAAATTAACTATTGGTCCTGCTGCTTTACACAATCCCGTTTTCCTGTTTATCTTATCTAATCCTAATACTACGACTGCTCCAGGGAGAGCTAGCATTGGAAATGTGCTTGATGAACTTATTAAACTAATTAAGCCCATAACAAGGCTTAAAGTCGTTATAAGCATCCCAAATGTAAGTAAACGAAATTTTGTTTGAAGACCAAAATGTATTGCTACTTGACGATGCCCAAATTCGTGGAAAAGAAATGCAGTCATATAAAAACCAGCTAGCATAAATAGAGCCCATATATAACCCGACTCGATAATCTGATTATAGAATGAAATTAATCCAATCAAGAAAATTAAAGTACATCCAATTATAAAATGAAGTAATTCAGATTTATGCGCCAATAATATTCCTTTAAAATCAATGCCCGATTCAGGATCAAAAGCGTTTTCCGGCACTGCTTGCTCTTGACGATACCATGTATAAGTTCCATCTGTTGTTCCTCGCGTGATGGTTTCTGTTAAACTACTTTGTTCTGTAAATGTCGGAGCTGTTTGTGATGGAGCTGCATACTGAGGAGTCAAGTGTGGTGTCGCATGAGGAGTAAAATTCAAGCTCTCTATGACAATATTGCATTCGTGATCAATAGAATTTTGATGTAAGTAGCAATAAGATTGACCACATTTAGAACATTTAAACAATTCGGGGTTCTCGGTTCCACAATGATAACATATCGGCATTTTATGGGTTCATTTTTTTTAATTTTTTAAGAAGAACTTATATATCTTATAAAGTTCAAACTTAATAAATTCTAACAGATTGTTTAATTCAGTGATTTCTCCAACATTTTTAATTACCATAAAATAATTAAATAACAATTTACCTACTTATTTATATAAAGTAACTAAAAATAGTTGATTATAACGGGGAAAAAAACAGTCTTTTGCCCAACATGCGAACAGAATGTCATTCTTAGAAGGAAGAATTTTGAACATATGTATCACGAAATTCTTTGCTTCTCCGTCATCTTAACGATGGGATTAGGCTTTATACTTTATTTAATCTTGAAATACAGCAAAACAAAAGATAGATGTCCAAATTGCGAAACACAATTCGATCTCAACAATCTTTCAGATAAAAAATTTCTTGAAAAAGATGTTACTAATTAGGATTTACTGAACTTTCATTTCGTTTTTGCATCGTGGGCAAATACGATCTTTTTCTGATAATTCCTTTTTCATTATTATCTTTTTATATTTACATTTTGGTTTAGAGCAGATAAGAACAAATTTTGTTAAATTTATTGATTCAATTTCACTTTTCTTCTTTTTTGGCTGAGTTTTAGGTTTTTTTGTTGATCTTACCTCTTCTTTTTTCTCAGGTTTTTTTTCAGATACTTCTGTTTTTATCCACTTATCTAATCCCAATTTTGTGTCACTAAATCATCTTTAACTGTTTAATTCTTTCAATATAAAAATAAAGTAATTGTTCATAAAATATAGCTCTCAGTAATTAATATAAAAAGAATAAAAAAAAATGTTACTGATCGACACTCAAAATTAATACACTTGAACTTTTCCTTCAATCAAACGCTTCCGTAAGTCAATAAAGTACTCCTTGCTTAACATCTCTTCAGAAACTTCTTGAGCTATTTTATCAATGCTCGCAAAGTTCACATTTTCAGCAGGGATCAGTTCTATCGAATTAACCCAAGGATCAGTAATAGGTCGTCCAATCTGGGAAAGTAATTTTACATGTGCTTCCAAAATATCCCCTTCTCCTCTTTTATAGATTTCTCTACTCATTTCTGTGCCTAGTATGTTATACAACTTACCTACATGGTTTATCGGGTTTTTTCCACACACTGCTTCCAAACTCATCGGTCTACAAGGAGTAATTAACCCATTCGATCGATTACCTCTTCCTACTTCACCATCATCTCCAGCTTCAGCTGAAGTTCCAGTTATTGTAAGATAAAGAATTCCTTTTTTGACATTATCTCCCACATTTACTTGGCAAGTGACTTCGCGTTCGGGGATGATTTTAGCCGCCAAGTCTAAAACAGCGTCTTTAATTTGATTTGTGTAATTAATATAATCATCGGTGTTATTGATGTATTTGCTAACCATAGCAGCTGCTACAGTAATTCCTACTTTATTACCAAGTCTTTCCGTCATAACTTTAATGTCTTCTCCCGAAGCTTTACATGTATTTTTGAATTTATCTGAGTTGAGTAAATATTCAGCTTCTAACGTTATCTTTTCTACATCTGAATAGGGTGCATAACCCACTCCAAAGCTCGTATCATTTGAAAGTGGTATGTCGTCTGTGTGGTGGGAGTCATCAAAAACTCCAGTTAAGTCTATAGATCCAGGTCGGACGGCATAATCGAATTGAATGTCTCTATTAAGGTCAAGATTTCTAAAAATTTCAGCAAGAACTTTTCTTTGGGTGTCAATACAAATAGTCGCAACTGGTATGTACTCTAATTTACTTTCAGTTCCACACTCAGTGAGGATTTGATTTATTGCTCTTCCCACTATTAAAAAATATTGTGGTTGAATTATTAAGCCTCCACCAAATTCTGGTTTAGCAGTCCCTCCAACTAATGCTGCTTTATCAACATTATGATGATAAACCCTTTCGTAATTTTCCAAATAGTACACACAAAGTGCTCTCGAGCACGCATCGGCTACTGCGTCACACACGCTATCGGGGTGCCCCACGCCTTTCCGCTCGCATATTTCCGGAAATTCACTTTTTTCGATCGGTAAAAAATTCGCTTGTGTAATTTTCAACATTTTAAATAAACTCCATGTGAATTATATATAAATAGTTATTTTAATTATGTGTCTTAAAAATTAATGGCATTTATAAATAATTATTGATAATAATATGCATGTTTTGCATGAAATATGCTCATAAATTATAATAATTAAGCTTTACGGATTTTAAAATGGAAGTATTACCCGATCCTTTGGAAATTAAAACGTTACGAAAGAGTTTAAACATTAGTCAAAAAGAGTTGGGAGAGAAATTAAACATTTCTCAGTCTACAATATCAAGAATAGAAAATGGGACGATGGATCCCCCCTACTCCAAGTTTAAACAAATTTATGAATTCTTAGAAAATGAAAGAATATCGCGTAAAAGATCCATAAAACATGCCGTAGACATTCTTACTCCCGAAATTATATTCATAAATCCACATTCAACTGTGAAAGAAGCCGTAGAGCTGATGACAAAATACAATATATCACAAATCCCAATTATTGAGAGTAATCATAATTATGGAAGTATTACAGCTAAAAAAATTCAGGGGTACATAACAGACGATCCCATTATTCTAAACCTAAAAGTAACGGACATTAAGGAACTGCCATTTCCAGAAGTAGAAAAAAATTGGAACGTAAAAGATATTTCAAATTTATTGATAAATTATCCGGCAGTGTTGGTGAAAGAGGATAAAAAATTCATTGGTATAATTACAGACTCTAATTTTCTTAAACTTACGAGTAAATAAAAAAACATATATGTATAAACCGGAATTTAAGAGTTAAATTTTATAATAAGTAAATCATACCAAAATCTTATATCACAATAAAAAAATTTTATTAAACTATTTAGCTTTCTTAGATTTGGGAATAAATGAATAGTAATATAATTGAAAAAATTGACGATTTGTTAAAGAGCGCAAGTTTTGAGACGTTTAGGATAGATAATTTTTGCAATAAAAAAAGTAAATTTTGTTTTGATTTACTCGTCAAGAAGAACGATATTATATTTAGCGTGAAAGTTTTTACGAACATCGATAATGTAAGCGCTGAAATTGTTAACGATATTAAATCATTGTCGATGTTGCTAAAATCTAAACCATTATTAATAGGTATTAAAAATCGGTACAATGAATTAGAAGACAATACTATATATATTAGAGCCGAGCTACCATTCATTACTTTAGCGACTTTAGAAAACATAATTGAAAACGATTTATATCCCTACATTCTGGCGAGAAGAGGAGGTGGTATAATGTTTTTAAACGGGAACGTTATGAAATTCATTAGAGAAAAGCAGGAGATATCACGAAAAGAATTATCAGAGTTACTTGGAGTAACAAAACGTACCGTATGTGCTTACGAAAATGAAAGCATGCGACCTTCTGAAAAAGTCGCTAAAAAACTATCAAATATCCTAGAAAATAAAGATCTCTTTAGGAAAATTAACCTTTTTGAATGGAATTTCAAATTTGAGATTGATTGGAAAGAACCTCGGGAGTACGTTGCTCGTAATCCTTTTGAAACCCACCTTCAAGCAGTTTTAGACGACATTGGAATTTGTTCTTATTGGTATAAAAATAGCCCAATTCCGTTTAAATTATCCTTATATTCCAAAGTTTCTGACGATAATAAGGAAAGAAATGTGTATCCTCTTTTTTCGGGCGTTTCAGAAGAGGATAAAAAGATTAACGAACTTAGTCTTAATTGCTTAAATAAGTTCAACAAATTATTTCATATAAATTCTCTCTTTATCGTAAATAACGACATCAAAATACCAGATTCGTTAAGAAAAATTAAAGTTCCTATCGTTAAAATTAGAAATTTAGAAAAAATAGATGACGAAGAGGAATTTATTGACCTCGTCCAAGAATCAGGAATTTAACCAAGGCGTTATTTGTGGTATTGACGAGGCAGGGAGAGGCCCCGTATTAGGACCAATGGTAATTTGTGGCGTGTGTTTTTTCGAAGCTGAGTTAACATTGCTTGACGATATTGGAGTTAAGGATTCAAAGAAATTATCGCCCAAAAAACGGTCTGAGCTAGCTAAAATAATAAAGAAAAAATGTAAAAATTATAAAACTATCATCATTTCGGCTCAAGAAATCGACGCGAGAGAAAAAAAAAGAATTACTTTGAATAGACTTGAAGAAATTAAGATGGCAGAAATTATCGAAGCGTTAAAGCCCAATATTATTTATGTTGACGCTGCAGATGTGAACGAGGCAAGGTTTGGGAAATCTATCCAAAAACTTCTTAAATATTCGCCTACTAAAATAATATCTAAGCATAAAGCAGATGATTTATACCCGATCGTCTCAGCTAGCTCAATAATTGCAAAAGATACGAGAGATAGCATTATTGAAGAATTAAAAAAGAATTACGGGGATTTTGGATCAGGGTATCCCTCCGATACGCGATCTATAGAATTTCTGAGAGAATGGATAATAGAAAAGAAAAAAGCCCCACTGATCGCTAGAAAATCTTGGGAAACAACGAAAAAAATAATCAGCGAGGAAATATCTAACACAAAAATAACTGATTTTGTAAAATGAGATTTACAATTATATCTATTATGATTCCTCTGTTTTAAATCATTTTTGAACAGTTAAAATAATGTGATTTGCAGCGTACTTATGAATGTTTATACTATCAATTATTTCATAACCCGCTTTTTCTATAATTTTTTTTTCTTGAATATAAATTTTTTCAGACTTTTCTACGCTGTCAATTGATTGAGATTTTATTGCGAGAATTAAAAATCCCTTATTTTTTAGATAATAATTGCAGTTTTCGATGGCTATTTGTGCTTGATTAGGTTGAGCGATGTCTTGATAGACTAGATCGATAGGAGTAAAAATAGATTTAGCATAACTTTCTGGAAAATTAGCGTTAGCTAATAATGGGACAATATTCTTTCTTTCATAGGTGTTTTGAATTAATTGTCTCATACTACGTTCAGCAAATTCGACTCCGTAAATAACTCCGTTGTAAACAATGTCCGAAAGATGAGAAATTGTAGTTCCAGAAGATGCTCCTAAATACAAGCAACTTAAATCTTTCGTCAAGAATTCTAACGAAGGCTTTTCCAATATCATCGCAGCTAATTTACTTCTAAAAGGATCCCATTCTCGATATTCCTCTCCTTTAAAAGTAATTAGCCTCTCCCCATATACTTTATTGCCTGGAATTAGGTTTTTAGAATAAAGTTTTGGATTCTGTGGTAACCCCGAGATATAGACATTGGAAAATTTTGGGTGGGCTCTTAAATTAATGTTGCTCAATTTAGCTTTACCTCCTTTTTTTTTTACTTGTTTGTTTTTTATTCGATCTAATCTTAGTTTTGGGCTCACTTCTTTTTAGAGGAGGTTTAGGATATTTCTCCTCAATTTCTTGAATTTTTTCGTTTATCGCTTTTGAAAGCACATCGGCTACGAACTCTCCTCCAAAATAATCTACTTTTGCTGAAATACCAATTTTTCCAGATATCACTCGAGATATCTTCCCTCTATTCCATGGCTTACTTCCCCGTATTAGGTTCCACTGAAAAATTAATCCGTGTTTTGGGCGTTTTTCGCCGGTTTTAAGGAACCTATATAAAGCTTTCTCAGCCCCCAATAGTTGAATTCTTGAAGCTGGCATGAATGCTAATTTTTTTAAACTTCCCGCTTTTGCTATTAATTTCGCTCCAATTAAGCCTCCAACTAAAGCAAAAAGATTTGGAGCAATTTGTTCCATTACTAAATCTAAATATTTCTCTAATTCATGTGTAAAGTCATCCAAAGATAAAATTTCGTTAGCGTATTTTTTAATTATGCTAAGATCAATATCCGCTCCCATTGATTGGGATGCTAAATTCTGCAGCATTTTAATTCTTGCTTCTTTAAAACCAAACTCTTGATCGAGCTTATTATAGGTGAAATTATCACGATTTCCTAAAACTGAAATGAGTTTTGCTATAAGGACATTATCTTCTATTATTTTATCAACTAGTTCTGGAAAATGTAAACCATACCATTCTCTCATGCGGCTTGAGAATAAACTTATTGATTTTTTAAGAATATCCAAAGTTTCTATGATTTGAATAACTTCTACATCTCCCTTACTTCCAAATTGACTAATTTGTTCTTTAATCAGTTGTTCTTCAACTTTCTTAAAGAAAAAGAGAATCTCGTCTCGTGTTTTCGTGATACCTATTTTTTTCAATTGCTCACTCAAATTGAAGCGAAAATTTTTAAATTCTAAAGATAATTTTTCAAAAGAAGTGTTATATCCTAAATCTTGCAGTGTTATGTCTTTTAGTTTTCTATTATCAAACACAAAATCATCAAAACCAGAATTATTTAATTCACTCATAAAGTCTAAATACTCTTCTGAGAGAGTATCTTTATTTAATGAATTATAAAAATTTACTGATTTTTGAATGTCGTCTAAGAAATCTCTATAATTAAGGAAATTTCCTCCATCATCAATAGCAAATATCCCTATTAAAGAATCAATAATATAACATCTCATTATCCTATACACTTGCTTTAGTAAAATTTCTCAAATAATAATAATAATCATTTCTTACATAATAATAGTAATGCTTGAACTAAATCTTTCTGAGTTAAAATTAAACTCTCCTTTAATTTTAGCCTCCGGCATTTTAGGTGTTTCTTATTCTAGTATGAAAAGGTTAATTGACGCAGGATTTGGCGCAATTACTACTAAATCAATTGGTCCTGTCCGAAGAAAGGGATATAAGAACCCTTCAATCATTGAATTACATAATGGCTCGTTTTTAAATAGTGTAGGTCTTGGAAATCCTGGAATAGATAGTTTTATTACAGAAATTAAAGAGATTAAAAAATTCGGTTTCCCTTTAATTGTAAGCGTTTTCGGGGATACAACGGATTCTTACATTGATGTTGCCTCAAAAGCAGAAAAAGCAGGGGCCAACGCTATTGAAATTAACATCTCTTGTCCGCATGCTGAAGTATCAAGCATAGGTATTGATAAAAATCTAACTTATTCAGTTGTTAAAGCTATAAAAGAGAAAATAAGTGTCCCTCTGTTTGTTAAACTAAACCCAAATGTAACCAATATGGGCGAAATTGCTATAGCAGCACAGAAAGGGGGTGCCGATGGAGTAGTCGCAATTAATACTCTTGCTGCTATGAAGATTGATATTAACGTAAAAAGACCTGTTTTATCGCATGGAAGTGGAGGGCTTTCAGGAAATGCAATTCATCCCATAGCTGTGAAAAAAATCTACGATCTATATAAAATTTTAAAAATCCCTATAATTGGATGCGGAGGGGTATCTACTTATGAAGATGCGATTGAATTTTTCTTGGCAGGAGCTTCTGCTGTTCAAATTGGAACCGCTCTCTATCAAGGATATGGGATTATCTCCGAAATAAATCAGGGATTAAAAAAATATCTTAAAGAAAACGAATACAATTCAATCTCTGAAATTAAGGGTTTAGCACATAATTACAAAACGCAAGAGGTACCCGATTTTGACTAAAAACATGGTTAAAACAGTAAAAATAACGAAAATCATCGACGAGTGCCATGGAGTCAAAACTATTATATTTAAAAAACAAGACATGATAAAACCTAAACCGGGACAGTTCCTAATGATTTGGTTACCTGGTGTGGATGAAATTCCAATGTCAATATCGTCTTATTCCGATAATGATGAGTGGGCGATAACTGTTCAAAATGTTGGAGAATGTACTAATTCGATTCACCAACTTAAAATAGGCGAGTATATTGGAGTTAGAGGTCCAATCGGTAATTATTTTACCATTCCTCAACAAAAGAATAAGAACCTTTTTTTGATCGGGGGAGGAATAGGGGTAGCTCCACTTAAATTTCTTGCTTCAGAACTAAAAAGACTGAAGCATAATTTTAAATTAATTATTGGTGCAAAGTTAAAAAAACAACTCGTGTTCAAGAACGACATGAATTATCACGATCAAGAAGGGTTTGAAGTTCATTTCTGCACTGATGATGGTAGTTACGGGGAAAAGGGTTTTACTACAGAAATCTTTAAAAATCTTATTAAAAACATGAGCAGAGAGGAGTTACAAAATACCGTAGTTTTTACCTGTGGTCCTGAGATTATGATGCATAAGTTGCTACACATATGTCTTGAGAATAAAATTGAACTTCAAGCAAGTCTTGAAAGAATTATGAGGTGTGGTTGCGGATTGTGTGGTCTATGCGTTATAGATCCCCTTGGATTATTAGTTTGTAATGATGGACCCATTTTTACTTCAGCAGTTTTAGAAAAAATGGAAGATTTTGGAAAATATAAGAGAGATTTTTCTGGGAAAAAAATCTCAATATAGAAAATTTTTGATTTAAACCAACGAAATCTCACTTTAGAAGAATATATTGTTATTTGATCTAAAAAATACAAAAATTTTTTTCATTTACCACATAATATTCTATATAGAATGAATGAGCTCACAAATTCTGAAATAGAACATAAAATCTCTAGAGAAGTTATCGAATATTTAGTAAAAAATCCAGATACTCCTCGCCATAAAATTACAAACCTTAAAGGAAAATTTGGAAAGAAATATAAGTACCATAAAGTTATAAAGAACGCTCAAATCCTACATCATGCTACTGAAGAGGAATTACGAGTTATTACACAAGTCTTAAAGAGGAGAATAACAAGAACTATTTCAGGAGTGTCTGTCATTGCAATAATGACAAAACCTCTTCCTTGTCCGGGAAAATGTGTTTATTGTCCAGGACAAGATTCCCAACCCGATCAAAAAGTAGCCCAATCGTATACTGGTCATGAACCGGCTGCGATGAGATCTATACATAATAATTATGATCCTTATGAGCAAGTGCTCAGTAGGATCAGAGATTTAGAAGCGATTGGTCATATCGTAGATAAGATTGAATTAGTTTGTATGGGAGGAACCTTCTTATCTACTCCTATTGATTATCAAGAAGAATTTATTAAAGGAGCATACGAAGGAGTAATTGGGGGCAAAGTTATTTCGTTAGAAGCAGCCAAAAAAATAGCGGAGAATTCAAAAAGAAGACTGATAGGGTTGACAATTGAAACTCGGCCTGACTATTGTACAGAGCCTTATGTAGACATGATGCTGAAATATGGAGCAACAAGAGTAGAAATTGGAATACAAACTGTGTTGGACGATGTGTATAAAAAAGTAAATAGAGGGCATACAACCCAAGACAGTATTGATGCTATAAGGATTGCAAAAGACGCTGGATTGAAAATAAATGCTCATATGATGCCTAACCTACCCGGTTCTAACTACTCTAAGGATATAAAAATGTTTGATGTTCTTTTTTCTTCTCCCGATTACCGCCCAGATATGTTGAAAATTTACCCTTGCGTGGTAATTAAAGGGACTATCTTATACGATTGGTGGAAAGAAGGCGAATTTACACCATATTCATTAGATGAATTGATTGAATTAATATCAACTGTAAAACAAAAAATTCCTTCTTATGTGAGAATACAGAGAATTATGAGAGATATACCTGCGTTTTTAATTGAAGCCGGATGTAAAAAAAGTAATTTAAGACAATTAATACACAAAAGATTAGAAGAACATAATTCTAAATGTAATTGCATAAGATGTCGAGAATATGGAATTGCTAAAAAATCTAAAATTTTTGATGAAAATCTATTTGAAGATATTAAATTATATCGTCACGATTATGAAGCTTCTAATGGACAAGAAATATTTCTATCTTACGAAAATAAAAAGGAAGATTATCTCGTAGCATACTTGAGATTAAGAAGACCTTCAGAATACGCTCATAGACCAGAGTTGAATGATGGAAAAACAATGGTAGTAAGGGAAGTTAAAGTCGTAGGCGAATTAGTTCCTAAAGATCAAAAACCACTTAGGAATACGCAACTTCAACATCGCGGATTTGGTAAACAACTAATGGAAAACGCTGAAAAAATTGCTCTTGAAGATTTCAACTCTAAAAAATTAGCGGTAATAAGTGGTATAGGTGTGAGGAACTGGTTTTATGAGCTTGGTTATTACCTTGATGGGTATTATGTCTCAAAAAATTTAACTGGTTAACACAACCCTCTTGAACTTAAGTCTTCCTATAACAAATATGCAATTTATCGGAAAAATAAGGACAATAAAAATAAGTCTAGTTTCCTATCTAAATGAACTAAATTTTAGATTTTCCATACAATATATTAAAATTCTAAAATGAATTAAACAGTTCATAATAGAACGATATAAATCTCAAATGATCTAATATGTACGATTTTGATTATGACAAATTAGGATTAAAGTGCGGCTTGGAAATTCATCAACAACTGAACTCTGAAAAGAAATTATTCTGTAGATGCCCAAGTAAACTTCAGGGTAAAAAGGAACCTGATTTTATTCTAAAACGATTAATGAGACCCGTGCTTGGTGAAATGGGAACGTTTGATAAAGCAATGCTTACTGAATATGAAAAGAACATAAATATAGAATATGAGTGTTATAATGATGCGATTTGTACGTATGAATTAGACGAAACTCCTCCTTTTTCATGTAATATTGAGGCGAGAAAAATCGCTTTAAAAATTGCTCTGCTCTTAAATTCCAATATTATTGAAGAAATGCATGTTTGTAGGAAGAATTATCTCGACGGAAGCGTTCCTTCTGGGTTTCAAAGAACGATGATACTTGGAACAGACGGTTACATTACGTTACAAACTGGAAAGAAAGTGAGAATAGATATTTTAAGCTTAGAAGAAGATTCAGCTAGGAAAATAAAAACCCTTAATAAAACTAATTATTTCCGCCTAGATAGATTAGGAATACCTTTAGTTGAAATCACAACTAAGCCTGATATAAAAAACCCTGATGAATGTAGAGAGTGTGCTGAGCGTTTAGGATTGTTATTATGGTCTACTAATGTAAAGAAAGTTCTCGGTTCAATTCGACAAGATATCAACGTCAGTATAAAAAAAGGGACGAGAATTGAAATTAAGGGTGTTCAGAAGTTAGAATGGATACCGACTCTTATAAATCACGAGATTTCACGTCAAATCGGACTTTTGAATGTTAGAGAAGAATTAGAAAGAAGAAAATTAACTGAACAAGATGTACATAATAAATATTTAGATTTAACAGATACTTTACCTAATACAAGCTCTAAATTCGTATCTAAAGAGATTTTATCTGGGAAGAAGCTCTATGGTATAAATTTTAAAGGATTTAAAAACATCTTTGGAAAACTCTTAATTGAAGATTATCGATTTGGAACGGAAGTAAGTAGTAAGGTCGAATCTTTAACTGGATTAAAAGGAATAATTCATTCTGATGAGGATCTTGTAAAATATAATTTTTCTTCAAAAGATGTCAACATTATTAAAAATAATCTGAATTCAAAGGAAGAGGATTGTTTTATCTTAGTTTTAGGCACAGAAGAAGAAGTTACTAAAGCGATAACCATTGTAGTTGATCGAGTGAAACAAGCGTTCAAAGGAGTTCCTCCAGAAACTAGGAGAGCTTTAGAAAATGGGAATACTGAGTTCTTAAGAGAGTTACATGGTGGAGCAAGATTGTATCCTGACACGGATTCAAGAGCAATTATGAATGAAATTAATGAAATTAGCGAGATTAAAGCTAATTTACCAGATTATCCGTGGAATGTAATGAAAGAATATGCTAACTCTTATCATATAGAAGAATTATCGGTAAAACAGTTGTTTTTCACTGGAAAATTAAATCTTTTCAAAAAATTAATCAAAATTTATCCAGATAATCCATCTACAATAATTAATAAGCTTCTAAATACTACTACAGCTCTTCGACGAGAAGGTAAAAATATCGATAATATTAAGGAATCCGATTTCGAAGAGATTTTTATGTATTTAAAAAATAGAGAGATTAGTAAAGAAGCAATAGAAGAAATTATGATAATGAAAGCAGATCATCCAGAACTTAAAATTATCGAAATAAAAGAACGATTAAAGCTTGAAAGTATAAGCTTGGAAGATTTATCTAAAATAACCGATGATGTAATCGATTCAAACCTTGATGTTATTAAAGAAAAAGGTATGAGAGCAATGGGACCACTCATGGGAGAAGTTATGAAAAAAGTGAGAGGAAAAATCGATGGAGCAGTAATTTCAAGAGAAATGAAGAATAAATTAAGTTTAAAATTAAAGGAGTTGAAGTAAATGAATGAATCGTTAAAAGGATACAAAGGAAAAGCAAGGGAATGCCTAGAAAGGGAAAATATTCAAATTTGGGATATAGTCGAATTAATAACAAAAAAAACCACTTTAAAAGGGATTATCTTACCTAGAAATGAGTATTCTGCTCCTAATTTTATTGAAATTAAATTAAAAAACAATTACAACGTTGGAATTAATATAAGCGATGTAATAGAGATTAAAAAAACTGGTAAAAAAGAGGCGAATTATAAAATTCCAGAAAAAAAATTCCCAAAAAAAAAAAATTTACCAAACATCAAACTTCTGGGTACAGGAGGAACAGTAGCATCAAGGCTAGATTATACTACCGGTGCGGTTATCCCATCTTTCACACCTGGAGAATTATTTAGTTCCGTCCCAGAATTGGCAGATATATGTAACCTCGACTGTGAGATTGCATTCGAGATTTTATCGGAAAACATGAAACCAGAATATTGGCAAGAACTAGCAAAAAAGGTTAAAAGCGCAGCAGATGCTGGAATTGCTGGAGTATTAATTGGACACGGAACCGATACTATGAGTTTTACGAGTGCTGCTCTAGCTTTTATGCTTGAGAATTTGTCTATTCCTGTAGTAATTACGGGAAGTCAGAGAAGCTCTGATCGTCCGTCTTCTGATGCGGCTCTTAACTTGATCAACGCTGCTGTTGTAGCAAGTTCAGATATTTCCGAAGTTTTGGTTACAATGTTAGGATCCTCTTCACATGATTATGGGTTAATCCATAGGGGCACACTCGTCAGAAAAATGCATTCGTCCGTTAGAGCGGCTTTCCGGACTATTGATCAAATTCCAATAGGTATGATCCAAAATAGAGAAATCAAGATGTTTAGTTCAGATTATAAGAAGAGATCAAATCGAGAGATTATATTAAAGACAAAATTTGAGAAGAAGATCGCATTAGTCTACTCTTACCCTGGCATGGAAAGTGAATTAATTGATTTTTATATCGATAATGGCTATAAAGGGATAGTATTTGCAGGGACAGGACTTGGTCACACTAGCACATATATTTATGAATCTATTAAAAGAGCAATCCAAGAAGGAATTACTATATTAATGACCACTCAAACCTTACATGGGTTCGTTGGAATGGATGTATATTCCACTGGTAGAGAATTACAAAATCTTGGTGTTATTCCTGGAAAGAATATTTTACCAGAGGTCGGTTACGTTAAACTTGGTTGGGTTCTTGGCCAAACACAAGATCCAAATGAAATTAAAAATCTACTATTAACA
>Ga0209979_1002054_pt1 | contig 20151 bp, 18 predicted proteins | sample AnhtaG_FD_183114 | JGI IMG/M metagenome (GOLD analysis project Ga0209979, IMG submission 183114) | Deep subsurface microbial communities from Anholt, Denmark to uncover new lineages of life (NeLLi) - Anholt_01485 metaG (SPAdes) (version 2) | ecosystem: Environmental > Aquatic > Marine > Oceanic...
TTTGGTCGGTGATATTTAATTTATAAAACCGGGCCTTTTTGTTGATATTCTCCTCTCTGCCGGAAGATAAATCATCAACTATTACAACTTCATAATTATTATCAATAAGCAAATCCACAATGTGTGACCCGATAAATCCCGCTCCACCGGTAACTAAAACGGTGGTTTTTTCGTTTTCATTTACTTGTTCTTTTCTCTTTTTTAATTTCATGTTTCCTTTCCTTTCTTCCACAAAAAGTTAACCAAAGGTGCCAGGCACCTTTGGTTAACTTTTTACACTAGAGTGCTAAAACAAGGGCGATTACGCTGCAGATGGCGCTTATTCCCCACAAGATAAGCACAATATTTTTATGAGATATTCCTCGGGCTAAAAGCCGATGATGAAGATGCCCTTTGTCAGCCTGGAATATGGGATGATGACCTCTATATCTCCTCCAGATAGCAAACAAGGTGTCAAAAATAGGGAGAGCCAGAATTATTATGGGAATAAAAATAAAGAAGGCATTTCCGCTATTTAATACCCACAAAGCCCCTACAGAGGATAACATGAAACCGGCAAAAGTACTGCCGGAATCTCCTAAAAAAATTTTGGCTGGGTAAAAGTTAAATCTTAAAAAAGCCAACATGCTCCCCGCCAGGGCAATTGATATAAGATTAAGAATTTCAAAATTCTGTCTTAATCCTAAAATAAAAAAAGTTATTAAGCTAATTATCGAAACTCCGCAGGCCAGTCCATCCAATCCATCTATTATGTTGATGGAATTGGTAACTCCGACTATCCAAAAAATTAAGATAGGATAAAGAAGATAACCTAACAGGTCGAAACTTTTTAATTGATTAGCTATGAAACTATTTATTAAATCACTGTTATATATAATCACTATTAAGGCAGGAACCATCTGAATGATGAATTTATGCTTAGGAGAAAGGTCTACTATGTCATCTACCACTCCCAATAACAAAATGATTACCCCGCCTATCAATAGGGCTTTAACCTGTCCTTCTATCTGCACCACAAATAGCAGACTTAGTAAAAATCCAAAAAAAATAACTATCCCTCCCAAATTAGGGATAGCTTCCTCGTGTATTTTACGATGACCGGGTATATCCACCATATTCTGTTTTTTTCCTACACGAGCCATGTAGGGAGTTAAAATATAAGAAACTATAAAGGCAATAACGCCAACTTCTATATATTTCAAATAGATATTCTCCTCTTTATTATTAATTCACCAATTAAATTAGTTGTTAGTGAATAGTGAATAGTCGTTAGTATACTGTATCGCGTAAAGAAAATTATGATTCAGGAGTGGAAACGCGATATATCGTACCCAAAGCAAGACAGGTACCTCGCCTGTCTATAGACCAATAATTTTTTACCGATTAATTAATTTAATCAATTCATTGATTCGTTAATTTACTAACTTATCAATTTACTTGGCTAATTCTTTTTTTAAATCTTCTATGCAGGCTACCGGCGAAGGGTCAACCTGATTTAATATCGCTAAATAATAGCTCGCCAGATCGCCTAAGAAAATTAGTGAAAACATGCGAGCCATTTTCCCTTTACCTTTGGTAGGGCAAACTATAAATTCGGCTACTTTGTCTTGGATAATCTTGCGGGTAATTTCCCGTCTCTGCTCTACCCTCAAAATCCCTTCTTTATCTTGAAGATAAATAATTTTGATCTGTCGGTTTATGGTATTTTCTCTTTCATAACCTACTATTTCGTTATGGTCAAGTTCGGGAAACACATTCCAGAAACAGGGCCATTTACTATTTTCGTTTATCTGAGTCTTCCAGCGCATAGCCACTGCCTCTAATAATCCTTCAGAACCGTAGACCAGGGGCAGATGCTGATACAGGCTTAGGGCAACCTTTTTAGCTAAATTGTTTTCGCTGGGAGATTTAGCGCCATATTCTTTAGAAAGTTCCTTTAAAATATTGAATGTTTCTTCTATCTCGCTGACTTTTTCCTTTATCAAGCTCAACCTTTCTAAAGCTTTCAATATCGGAAAGAACAGATAAGAAATGGCAGCTCGAGGCTGAATTCCTGCTGGAACTTTAATCACGGGAAAGTTATTTTCTCGGGCAAGTACCGCTAATTTGCCCCCTGAAGTTAAAGCGATAACTCTGGCTTTGGCTTCCAGGCATCTCTTTAATGCAGAGAGAGTCTCTTCGGTGTTTCCCGAATAACTAACTGCAAAGACCAGGGAATTTTCATCTACGAATTTAGGTATATCATAACTGCGAATAACCACAATGGGGATTGCTAATTCATCGGCTAAATAATCGGATAATAAATCCCCGCCAATGGCTGAACCACCCATTCCCAATACCACAATATTTTTAAAATTCTGGGCAGGGATAGAGGTAGAGGCGGTGGGGGTGGCAGAAGCGGGTAAAAGGTTGGTAGGAATAATAAATTCCTCTCCTAAACGCAAGGCATCTCTCATTTTCTGCGGAAATTCCTCTAATAACCCTATCATATTAGCCTTATCCAGCTCAGAAAAATCTCCATCTAAATCTAATATATTTATATCGCTTTTATTTTTTCTTATCTCGACCATAATTCCTCTCCCCTCCCCATATTTTGGCCTATCTTTTTATATTTTATAACATACCACACAACCGTTTTTCAAGCAAGTATAAAAAGGTAAACTTTCGTGCCTGGCACTAAAGTTTACCTTCTATTTAGGGTTCTACAGAAAGGTAAGATGAAAAATCTATCGGACCTTGTTTTTTGATAGTGTCCCAATAAGCCCAGTCACTTAAAAGACCGGCATTACCGTCTGGGTTGTAAGGATATTTTGGGCCAGCGGAATCTCCCCACCAGTTATATTTCGCGTAAATATTGTGATTGGTCATATTGCTTACCCCATGGATAGTATTACCTGTGATATTATTCCTCCCAATTCCGTCCCTAACTCCTCCTCCTATATCCGGGTTAGTAGTATCGCTATATTGTTCGCCTATCCTTATACCATACCCATTAAAAGTAATCTCATTACCCCAAATTAATAATGAAGAGTTATTCCGACAAAAGATGCCAGAATCGTAATTATTATATATATTATTCTTTTTTACCTCAAGAGATGTATTATTGGAAACCTTAATTCCACAATTATTTTTCCTAATGATATTACTCTCAATAATGCCAGAACCTGCTCCTATAACTTTTATTCCGTTATGAGAATTAAAACATATCTCATTATTATAAACATATATCCCTGAAGGATAATCATCACTTATTCTCTGATAGAAAATTCCGCTATCCTGGTGACTTTGGATTATATTTTCTGATATTTCAATAGAAGAAGATGAATCACTATATATTCCCATATCTGTATCTGATTTGCCATCAATATTAAATCCGGATATTGTGACATTATCAGCTGTAATAGTAATTAAATTTCCAGTATATCCTAGTCCGATTATGAAAGTAGATTCCTTTCCAGCCCCCTGGAGGGTAATCCCTTTATTTACTACCAGCTGTTCATTATAAGTCCCTGCACTTACTATAACCGATTTTCCAGAGGTAACTGCCTCTATTCCTTCGGTTATAGAATTAAATGGATGAGTTTGGGTTCCATCTTCTGTTCCGGTGGTATTTCCCGCATTTACATAGATATTAGGATCATATTCTATTGTTGCAGTTATTGCGGAACTTTCATTAGCGGCAGCATCACGGGAAGTAACTGATATATTGTTAGTTCCTTCAGAAAGATTATAAGAGTACGACCAATTTACAGATGAATCAAGAGATACAACTTCTGTTCCATTGATCCAAATTGAAGAATTGGTCTCTTTGTTACCGGAAAGAATCTGAGGTGAAACGTTCGTCGGAGAAACTACACCATCTAAAGTTGGTGCTTCTGGTGCATCTGTATCTAATATAATAGTAGTAATGACTGATGAACTTTCATTTCCAACAGAGTCGCGAGAAGTAATCGAGATATTGTTGGTTCCTTCAGAGAGATTAAAATCATAAGTCCAGTTAGTGCTTGAATTTATAGGAATTATTTCTATATTATTAATCCAAATAGAAGTATTAGATTCTTTAGTCCCGGAAAGAGTTTGGGGTGAAATGTTCGTCGGAGAAACTACAGCATTTAAATTTGGCACAGCTAGATTAATTGTATCTAATACAATAGTTGCAGTAATTGCGGCGCTTTCATTTCCGATGGCATCGCGAGAAGTAATCGAGACATTGTTGGTTCCTTCAGAGAGATTACAAGAATGCGACCAATTGGTTGATGAGTTAATAGAGACGACTTCTATATCGTTAATTAAAATCGAAGAATTAGCCTCTTTGGTACCGGATAAAATTTGTGTTGAAATGTTAGTCGGTGAAGTTACAACATCTAAAGTTGGTGCTTCTGGTACACTAGTATCTAATATAATAATAGTAGTATTTATTTTATTGCTCTCGTTTCCTACGGTATCTTTTGAAATAATTGAAATGCTATTTTCTCCTTCAATAAGTTCAAAATTATAAGACCAAACGGTTTCGGAATTTACAGATATTACCTCTACTCCGTTAACCCAGATGGAAGAATTAATTTCCTTATTACCGCTTAATAACTGCCAACAAATAGTAGTGGGTGAAATAATATTGTTCAAAGTAGGAGTTGTGGGCGGAATTGTATCTAAAGTAATATCGGCTGTAACTGTAGTGCTTTTATTTCCAGCTGCATCACATGCCGTAATGGATATTTTATTACCTCCTTCAGACAAGTCAAAAACATAAGACCAGGTGGTATCGGAATTTACAGATATTACCTCTACTTCGTTAATCCAGATTGAAGTATTAGATTCTTTAGTACCTGAAAGAATCTGAGGGGAAATGTTGGTTGGAGAAAGAACGGTGTCTAAAGTTAGTTGAGCAGGAGGGTTAATGCCATTTATTGTTACATTCCATTGTATAGATACTTGCAATTCTCCATCGCCCACTAACGCTTTTACTATTTTCTGGCTGTAATCTCCATAACTGGCTGAATAAGTCCAGCTGCTTTTTGAATCATTTCCTGAACCGGTAGAATCTAATACTAACTCCCCATTTAAAAACCATCGGAAACTAAAAGTGGTCTCTAAATCCATATCATTGGCTTGAACTTCAAATTTTTTTGATTCCCCTTCATCTACTACAACATTTAAACTGTCAGGGGAATAAGAAAGGATTTGCGGAGGATTATTCACATTGGAAACTTCAATTTCGAAACTTTGAGTTACGCTGAGCTTACCATCAGAAATTTCAACTTCTACCAAGTTAATTCCTACTTGCTCATTAGTTGGTGTCCAAATCATTAAACCATTTTCACTATCAATATTCATCCCCTCTGGTTTAACAATAGAAGAATAAGTCAGAGTATCTCCATTAGGATCACTGGCCTCTACCTGATATAAATATAGCTGATTTTCTGTAGCAGTAATAATAGGGTCAGAAGTTATAACTGGTGCAGCATTTAAAAAAGGAAAGATTCCCTCCAAATTTAAACAGCCCACCATTAATATTACAACAACTAATCCAAATAATAATACAAAAAATTTCTTCATCTCTTAATACATTCCCTTCTTTAAACTCTTTTCAATTTTTTATAAGGTAATTAAGATTTACTTTTAGTATCATTTAGTGGGTATCTTGCTGCAAATAATAATGTGAATATGGAATACCTCTGGCTCTAACTTATTTTATTTTTTTTATTTTATTCATTTAATTTTTCGAAAATCCTTTCTGCATTATCATGGTAAATCATTTTCAAAGTCTCATCATCGAGATTAAGCCCTCTGTACACAGTGTTGGGGTCAGTCTGCTCCCGGGCTTTTTTGCCCATCATCTCATAAATCGAATCTGACAAAGTAAACTCCTCCTCTTCCAACATATCAAAATAACTCAATGTAACGTCATCAATATAGCTCCTGCTTTTCGCCCGATAAGAGGCAATTACAATATCTGTTCCGAAGTTTATCCGGTCACGATATTTCTGCATAAATTCTCGGAAAGCCACAGCATTGTAAGAAATCCTTTTAAACCCGGCAACTTGAAAATCAGGATGACCAAAACTTATATCAGTGTACAGATTAGGATAAGTATCAAGGAGTCTGCTTAAGAGTGTAAGATTTCTGGAAGTCAAAATAAAGTGAGGGGCAATAACTACCAAATCAGGGAAAGCTTGCAAAACTCTTTCCATTTGGTCTAAAAAACGACCACTATTTATATGATAAAGGATGGGTATCCCTTGCTCTTCACAGTATTGATATACCTCCATCATACCGGAATCATCCAGGGGAAGATGAAAAAAATTATCATAGAAATAGCCATGACCATTATATAATTTCAAGCCTTTGGCTCCATCAGCGATAAATTTTTTTAATTTTTCCAATTTATCCTCATCGCGGGGATCGATCGTACATAATGCTATAAATTTATCGGGATATTTTTTGCTTATATTTATTATTTCTTCATTATTCTTATCATGTTCACTAAATCCATACTTGAGATTTAGATAAAAAGTAAACTTAGAAGTGCCCAGCAGAATCATTTTTTCCATCTGGCAATCTTCCATCACCTTAAGGAGAAGAGGAATATTGCTGAAGGATTGAACATGTTCGTGGGCATTTATAATTTTAAAATCTGCTCTTCTCTCTCTGGTGACTGGGTCTATTTCAGCAATAAGAGTCGAAGGTTGGTTATCTATCCATAAAGGCAAATATCCCGTCTGTCTGATATACCACAAAAACATCGTCACTAATAATATAATTATTATGATATAAAACCATAAATCACTTTTTTTGCCTTTTTTTACCCTTGCTTCGGTTTTGGTTTTTATATTCACCTGTTTTTGAGCCATTATCTCCAGCTTTCCTTTGGAATAAACAATCAAAATTAATTATACCTTACTTCTTTTTAAAATTCCAACAAAATTTATAAATAAAAATGACAAGTTTTGTGCCAGGCACCAGATTTGTCATAAATGTAAAGTTTTGTGCCAGGATCCTCTAAAATACCTTGAACTATTCTAAACAAAATAGTATACTTTAACCATTATGGGAAGAAGAAATAGAACAGAAATAGAGCACGAAGGAGCTATTTACCATATCATTATTAAGGGGATTGACGGAATAGATATCTTTACTGATGATATAGATAGAAATAAATTTCTACAACTTCTACAAAAAATGGTTAACTCCCATAAAGTTCACCTTTTCTCCTATGTATTAATGGATACTCACTTTCACCTTCTTTTAAAGACAGAAGAAGCAAATCTCTCTCAAGCCATGCAGCTTTTAAATTCCTCTTATGCCCACTGGTTTAATTACAAACATATACGGAAAGGACATCTCTTTCAGGACAGGTATAAAAGTTACCTTATTTTAAATCTTCAGTATTTACTTAGTATTTCCTCTTATATTAGCCTAAATCCAGTTGAAGCAGGAATGTTAGATGCTTCTGAACCTGAAAAATATAAATGGGGGAGCTTTCGCTATTTCATCTCGCAAAAGGATGCACCTCCCTGGTTAAAGATAACTGAATTTCTCAAGCTTTGTGAAATAAATGCTAAAGAGTTTGTAAATTTAATTAAAAAAAATTCCTTTGAAAAGAATAAAAAAATCGATACACTTTTAAATAAAATAGCTAATTTTAACCAAAGTATTTTACCTAAAAATATAGATTATATGTTGGCGAAAATTAATAAATATTTTGGTGACATTAATAACAATAAAAATTTGAGAAATTTATTGATTTTCGTCCTGGTAAAAGAAGGATATAAAATAAACGAAATAGCTGATCTTTTTCACATTACCAGACAGTCTGTTTTAAATATAAATAATAAAATGCAAAAGAATATAGAATCTGATTCCCTTTATAGTCTATGGTTAAGTAACATTAAAATTTGTTTGTTATCATGAATGACAAGTTTTGTGCCAGGCACCAGATTTTACATAAATGACAAATCTGGTGCCTGGCACAAAACTTGTCATAAATATGTAGGTGTAATAAATATGAGAAAAAATATACGTTTTACATTCTTTTTAATAATATATTTATTGTTTTTCTGTTCACTGTCGTCACTCACTGTTATAGCGGTTCCGCGTTATGACCCCAGCTTAAATTGGCAGGTCTTGGAAAGTCCTCACTTTTCGGTTTATTTTTGTAAACAGCAAAATAAAGATATTAGTTCTTCTAATAACCCTACCTACGAGCAATTGGCCCAACAGATAGCCGATATTGCCGAAGAAACCTACCAACAGGTTAATACCCAGCTTGGCTCGCCAAACAAGCATCATCATCTTCAAAAGATAGCCATAATCATGGAAGATTTTTCTGATTATGCCCTGGGTTTTACCTCCTCTTTCCCCCATCGTGTGATTCGCCTTTCCCTTACCGCCTCCACCGCCAAATCCTTTGATATGAAATTTAAAAGCTGGCTCAAAATGGTAATCACTCACGAATACACACATCTGGCCCATTTTGAGATGACCGCTGGGTCCACTACTGCCCTGCGCGCCCTATTCGGCCAGATACTCGCTCCCAATGCCCTCCAGCCCATCTGGTCGACTGAAGGATTAGCAGTTTACAATGAAACAAAATTTACCACCGGAGGCCGAGGAATAGATTCTCGCTACGATATGTATCTTCGCATGGCCGCCCTGGAAAATCAGTTTAACACTCTGGATCAAATAAGCGGCTATTACCTTACTTCCTGGCCTGACGGTAGCGCACCCTATATCTATGGTCAATCTCTTATCCATTTTATAGCTCAAAAATACGGGGAAGATAAAGTTATTGCCTTGAGTGAAATTTTCTGTGAATATCCCTATTTAGGATTTAACTATGCCGTAAAAAAAGCGATAGGTTTAAACCTTGAGGAACTGTATCAAAGCTGGAAAGATATTTTACAAGAAAAATATCAACTCCAAGCCCAAAAAATTCTCTCCCAAAAAGAACTCACCCCTTCTCGGCAATTAACTAAATACAATTATTGGGTCGACTACCCGCGCTGGATTTCCACCGCCGAAGGCGATAAAATAGCTGTCAGAGTTTTTACTCCCCATTCCTATCCCTTTATTCAAATTATCGACCCTTTAAGTTCTTTCGCTCCTTTAACTTACTCAACTATTAAAAATCAGTCTTTAATTAAAAGAACCTATGGTAGAAATTCTTCTTTTAGCATATCCCCTGATAGTTCTAAAATAATCTATGCTAAATTAGGCGATTATGAACAATTTTATAAATATTATGACCTTTATTTATTCGACTTAAAAACAGAAAAAGAGATGCGCCTCTCCGAAGGATTGAGAGCTCGCGACCCCAGCTGGTCACCAAGGCCGGATAATCCTCAAATTGTTGCAGTAATTAACGAAGCAGGAACAAATAACCTGGCCCTGATTAATTTAAATTCAATCCCTGATCAAACTTCCTCTTCCCTTGCTTCTCCACCAATTACAAAAGAGAGTATTACTTATTTAACAGACTTTCAAGATGGCACTCAATTATATCAACCATCCTGGTCTCCCAAAGGGGACAGGATAGCCCTTTCTGCCTGGCGCCAGGGTTATCAGGATATATATATTTTAAATCTTGATCCCGAAAATCTTAGCACTAACAATCTTAACCCCAGCAATATCGACACTCCTATTCTCCAGCCCATCTTTTGCGATAAATCCATTGACCTTGGCCCTTGTTGGTCTCCCGATGGCCAATATCTCTTCTTTACCTCAGACCGCACCGGAATTTATAATATCTTTGCCTTTTCGCTCCCTGATAAAAAACTCTATCAGGTAACCAATGTCCTGGGTGGAGCATTTCAGCCCGCCATCTCTCCCGATGGCACCCAGCTAACCTTTATTTCCTATCACGCCACCGGATACGAACTGCACCTTATGAAAGTGGACCCGAACTCGAACACAGATCCCAACCAGTGGACAGAAATAGAGATAGAATGTACTGAGCCCCCGATTATGGCAGCACAACAATTCAATAAAGACCTAAATACCCCTTCTAATTCTAAAAATAATTACCCTATCCATCCTTACAATTCTTTAACCTCCTTCTGGCCACCCACTTACTGGATCCCCGCTGCCCAGCTTACCGAAAACGACCTGGGAATTGGTTTTTCAACTGAATTAAAAGATGTGTTAGGATTTTATTCTCTGCCCTTAAGCGTTACTTATGGGATACTCAATAACAGCCTATCTTACAACTTCAATTATTATAATTATAGCCGCCTTCCTATTATCAATCTTCATCTATCTGGAAATGCTATTTTAAACTCCCCGGCCTCCTGGTGGGAAGAAGGAAAAACCGGCATAAATATTTATTTCCCATTTAAGGGACAGACTGCCTCCACTACAAATTCGCGCCCTTACAGGCAGATCTTTTCTCTCGGGTATCAATATGAAAAATTCTCTACTACTGATACATCATCTCCTTCAGATAGCGACCCGCAAAAAATCACCAGTCTAAAATTAGGCTACTCCTATTCTGATGCTGAAAAATATGAATTCTCTATCAGTCCCGAACTAGGCAACTCCTTCTCTCTAACCTATGAACATGCTGATAAAGCCTTAGGTGGTGATTACACTTTTGATAAATTAATATTTGATGGCAGAAAATTTATTTCCCTGCCTCCCCTTCATCAGGTCCTGGCCCTTCGCCTGGTAGCCGGCACCAGTTCTTCAAACATATTAGAATCAGGTTTAGATGGGGAAAAATTTAAATTGGGAGGTAATTATTCAGCGGATAATCTTAGTAATACCGAGGTGAATACTTTCTCTCTGCGAGGCTATAAACCTGCCACCCTTGAAGGAAATAATCTTCTATTAACCAGCTTGGAATATCGCTTCCCCCTGGCTAACATCGAACACAGCCTTAAACTTGGACCCCTCTCCATCTTTTTAAAAAGACTTTCCGGTGCCTTCTTTGTCGATATCGGAAATGCCTGGGAAAGCTCAAGCACCAGCGCCAGCTCCAGCATAAATGTAAATACCGAAAATAATGATATTAATTCTATCTGGCAGGATTTTAAATCAAGTATCGGAGCAGAATTAAAAGCAGATTTCAATTACCAATACGACTCTCCCTTTACCCTAAGACTGGGGGCCGCCAAAGCCCTTTCTGCCCCCAAAGGATATGGTATCTACATCACCTTAGGCTCTTCTTTCTAAGATGACAAGTTTTGTGCAAGGCACAAAACTTGTCATTCATTAAATTAATCCAACTTTACTGTGATCGCCTAAGGTGAACTTGTATACCCGGGGGAGGTCTTTAGAATGGTAAATTTTCACGCCTTTCCCAATTAGACATTTTTGCATTCGCCTTTTTATGTTCTCAATCTTAGTATTCTCCAATACCACGCTATACTCAATTTCAGCCTTTTTTATTTCTACTCCATCAGAAAGGCTAGTAAAAGGACCTATATAGGAATCAACCACCTTCACCTTTTCTCCTATTATCACCGGACCTACTATCTTAGAATTTATAATCTCTGACCCTTTCCCGATTTTTACTCTTCCTGAAATCTGGGAGGTCTCGTCCACCACTTTCGCCTCACCAATATCTCTTTCAATATCTTCTAAAATTAAGCGATTGGCTTCTAAAATATCATCTGGCTTACCTGTGTCTTTCCACCAACCCCCAATAACTTCAGCTCCAACTTTGTAACCCTTATCGATCATCCACTGAATGGCATCGGTAATCTCTAATTCCCCCCGGGCAGAAGGTTTTATACTCTCAATGGCCCGATGAACATTTTTATCAAAAAAATAGACTCCTATTAAAGCTAAATTACTGACTGGTTCTTTAGGTTTTTCCACTACCCGTACGACTCTTCCTCTTTCCAACTCAGCAACACCAAATTGCCTTGGGTCATCCACTTCAGTCAATAACACAAAAGCATTATAATTCCCCTGGATAAATTTATCCGCATATCTTTCTACCCCGTTCTTTAAAAGGTTATCCCCCAAATACATTAAAAATTTTTCTTCCCCTAAAAAATCACGCGCCACTGATACCGCATGAGCCAATCCCAGGGCTTCCTTCTGTTCGATATAAGAAATATTCACTCCCCACTTGCTACCCTCTTTAAGCTCACTCTTTATATCCTCTCCTGTCTCCCCAACAATTATCCCGATATCTTTTATCCCGCAATCTCGAATTGCCTCTATTCCGTAAAATAACACTGGTTTATTAGCAATGGGAATTAAATGTTTAGCGCTCGTATGAGTAAGCGGTCTAAGGCGAGTGCCTTTTCCTGCACAAAGAATTATTGATTTCAATTTACTTTCTCCCTGTTCTTTTCCTTTTATTCCTCATTATTCCTCTTAAAATAATATCTTCCCTATATTCCTGCCGAAAATCTTACCAGCTTTCATAAATATCATCGGCCTCTTAAATGCATCCCTAAATACTAAAGAATGGTTTTCAAAATTTGCCGCCCGCGCGATAAATTCCGCATTCTCTTTGAACAGCGAGAAAATATTCTCTAATTCGTACTCACCTTTATTTAATCTCTCGTAAACTTTCCTGGCCCATAATCCAAATTTAATTTCTCTTCCAAATTTACTCTTCCATCTCTTGTCATATTCATCCAGCTCGCCTTCCTGAATACACTCCACCAGAATTTCAGCCGCCTTCATTCCGTAATAAATTCCTCCCCCGGTCAAAGGTTTTACCTGCCGGGCTGCATCCCCCACTACCGCTACCTTCCTGTAAACACTCTGGCATAACCCTAACGGAATAATCCCGGCTAATCTATCGATAATCTCGCCTTTTATCTCTTCTTCTTCCATCACTCGCTCTAATTCTCTGCGTCCATTTTCTGCGATTACCCCTAATCGTATAATTCCATCTCCTTCAGGAATAATCCACACAAAAAAAGGGATTCCTTTCCGCATATATACCCTGGTCATCTCCTCGGAAAAAACTTCATCTTCTAAATCTTTTACGCCTTTTAAGTCTTCTAATTTTATTCTATACTGGACCCCTTTATAAAAATTAGTTTCCCCGGGGCCGTCACTGCCATCACAGCCATTACTATTATTTCCCTTCGAATCTATAAACTTTCTCACCCGGGACCGAGGTCCATCAGCTCCAATAACCATATCGGCCCAGATATCACCCTGATTAGTCTTTAGCCTATACCTGCTCCCCTTATCCTGCTTTTCCTCTATCTCCAGTAATTTTCTCCCACATTCCACTTCTAATCCCCGGCTCAGCTCCTTATCAAACTTCTCCCGGTCAATTACAAGAGCCACTCCAAACCTCTCTATCTTAAAACTATCCCCTTTATAAAAAAATGAGGCCCCATTAATCTGATTTAATATAGAACTTCTCGACAAAGGTATTAAACTATCTTCGAAAACCGGCTTGCCCACAATCCCGGCACACCTTACCGGCCTGCCCACCTCATCATGTTCTTCAATTATTCTAAAGCTATTAATCCCGCATTTCTTCAACAACTGTGCTGTATAACACCCTATCGGGCCAGCCCCAACAATAACTATTTCCATCTTTACTTCTCACCTTTCCACTATAGAAGGATCTTTTAATCATCCTTCTTATTGTTCCAAATTTCCTTTAAGACAGGATTAATTTGAGTGGTCATTGCCAGTAATTGCTTTTCTTCAGATTCCCGATCTAAACGCTCCCGGATACTTTCCAAAACATATTCTCTAATAGTCTTCCCCTGCAAAACAGCAAACACTTTTATTTTTTGCCGGGCATGGTATTGCAGGGGTAAGGCAATTAGATTTCCTAATCCTCTCTCCTGCAAAAAATCCTGATTGGGAAAAATTCGATCAAATCCACTTTTATCTCCGCTAATGCCAGCAATGCCAGCTTTTTCAAGAAGTGTAAAACCAAACTCTCTTACTTTTGCAGCACTAACCGATTGAGAAAAAAATATCCAAAGGTGCCCTCCATTACCCGATCTTGACCTTTCTAAATAGGTAGGTAAGTCAATGCTCTGACAGAATTTTATTAATTGTTTTGCATCCCCAAACCAATTCTCTTTATCGAAATCAAAAACTAAAAAATTCACTCTATCATCGAGTTGAATAGGATAAATTCCGATAGTTACCTCTCCCTTTAGATGTTTCTCAATCCAAAAATCATCTAAAGGGACATAATCCTTGTTTCCACATTTCTCACACGGTTTTCTACAAATCTGAGGAATCCACTCATTTTTGCATACTGGAGAGTAACCCTTTTTTTCGGTCTTGCGACTTACCCAATATTTAGCAAATACATCTTCTCTGCCCTTGAAGAGATTACGAAATATGCTTATCTTCTCTTTTTTATCTTTTGCACACAAATGAAGCATATCAGACATTTTAATATGTACACTCACTAAAGTATTTTGCTTATTTCAATATATGCTCTTTATTCTTTAAATAGTATTACTCATAATAATAAAGTAAATTATACTTTATGAATTTTCTAAAAATTCATAAAATATTCGTAGTTCTTTCTCTAACTCACTTAATACTTTATCAATATTTCCCATCAAATCTTTTATCTTATCAATTTTAAAGTTATGAGCATAAATATTTCTGACAATATGTCGAAAAGCCCTGTATTTGTCAAGCTCTTCCTTTAAATCCTGCGAAATTACAGCGGGCCTAACTTTGGGTATCTCCATAGCCATTTGTTTTAATATCTGTTGATGCCAATTTAGACTTTCAGGTTTAATTTCATCAATATTTTCTGCCACCCTTTCAAAAATCCTTTCTAATCCACTATAAAAATCATGCAGATTTAATGCTACGCTATCTAAATATAATGAATCATCCTTAGCTAAAGCTAAAGACCAAGCTTTTTTAGCCCTTTGAATGATTATTTGAATCTCTGATAATTCTTCTCTAATATGACTTCCCAAAGTTAAATATTTTTTATTCATATATTTATACCTTCTTTTTCAATTACTTTTCTTAAAGAATCATTACAATCTTCAGGATCTACTATGTCTATTCTAAATTTAGAACTCAAAGATATAATTTCAGCGACGGCTTTAAAGTACATTTCGGGTGGTATGCTCCAAACAGCTAAATCAATATCAGACCATTCATTAAAGTATAAAGTATCCTTTAGTGAACCAAATACAGCAACTTTTTTAGCATGATATCTATCATATAAAAGCTTAGATGCTTTTTTCGCTACAGACCACGCCTCTTGATATCTCTGTAATAGATATTCTTTTTTCTTTTCTTCTCTCTTTTTTAAACACTTCCGATATTCTTTTATCTCTTCTAAGGTTAAGTCCTTCGCTGTTTTAATCATAATTTTCTCCTATGCCTAATAGTAAAAATTCCTCACCTCTTATATTTTCTTCATCTTATCACAATTAATTATACCCTTAGTCTACAATTCTTTGCAACTATATGTAATAAGTCAATAATTTACTATCCCAGCCCAGCGCTAAACTTGTTTAGATTTATGACAACTTTAGTGCCAGGCACCTTTGGTTAACTTTTTCATTTTACCAGTTCGCGGGCGATTTTTGCGGCCACCCGGGCATTATTTTTTACCAGTTCAATATTGGCTTTAAGGCTTTTGCCTTCGCTTAATTCATTTATTTTATTCAGTAAGAAAGGGGTGAGGGCCTTTCCTTTTATCCCGGTCTTTTCCGCTTCCTTAAGAGACTCCTCTATTATTCTATCCATATAATCCTTGGGCAGAGCAAACTTTTCAGGAATGGGATTGGTTATAACCAGACCACTTTTTAGACCCAAACTCCACTGGGTCCTTATCACCTTCGCTGCCTCTACCTCATCATTTACCACATAATCAACCTTTAGCCCACTTTCCCGACAATAAAAAGCAGGCAGCTCTTCACTCCCAAATCCGATCACCGGCACACCCATAGTCTCCAGATATTCTAAAGTCAAAGGCAGATCGAGGATAGCTTTTGCCCCGCTGCACACTACCGCTACCGGTGTCCGCCCCAGCTCCTGCAAATCTGCCGATATATCAAAAGTCTTCTCTGCTCCCCGATGCACTCCTCCTATTCCTCCAGTTGCAAAGACCTTTATCCCGGCCCTCTCCGCCACCACCATAGTTGCTGCCACTGTAGTAGCTCCATTTAAACCTTTTGCCACTATCACTGCCAAATCCCGCCTGCTGGCCTTTAAAATATCTTTAGAAGTTGCCATAAATTCCAATTCGCCTTTCGTCAGACCTACCTTTATCTTTCCCTTAATCATGGCGATAGTAGCAGGCACAACTCCATATCCTCGTATAATTTCTTCCATTTCCCCGGCCACCTCTAAATTTTCCGGATAAGGGAACCCATGAGAAATTAAAGTGGATTCTAAAGCCACCACCGGCTTACCATTTTCCAAAGCCTCTTTTACTTCATCTTTAAAATCAAAAAATCTTTTTCCACTCACACTCATAACCAAGTTATAATAACCCACCTCTCTCTTTCTCTTCTTCTATCCTGCTTTTTAATAATCCTTCTCTTAAATCTCTTCTTACCGCCTCTTTTGTGGAAATAGTCAAAGCTGCTGCCCCCAGGCCAAACTTTGCCGCCATTTCCAGAGAATATCCCTTATAAATTCCATAAACCAGACCCGCCACCAGCGCATCTCCAGCCCCGGTTACATCCACTACCTCGCCCCTGTAGGGCGCCATAAACTTGCTCCAACAATCCTCTTTCTTTCCTTCGCCAACCCCGCCGCCACAAGAAACATAAATTCCTCTTTCTCTTAAAGTGACAATCACATTCTTTGCCCCCTTGCGCCTCAGTTCCTCTGCCGCCTTCACCAAATCTAAATCCTGATCATCACCTATCTCCGCCCCCGATATTGAGGCCAGTTCATCCTTATTGGGAGTTATATAATCGATAATCCATCTTCCGCTTCCGTCCAGTACCTTCCTTAACTTCCTGGCCTTCTCCACCGAGACCGGCTCAATCAAAACAGGTACTTTAACTTTGTTACACAACTCCACCACATATCCGATACTCTCCTCCGGTATATTGGTATCAACCACCACTATCTTGCTCTCTTTAATCAAATAGGCCTTTGACCTCAGATACTCCACCGTAATCTCCTCTAATATCTGCATATCCGAGACCGCTACTTCCATTTCTCCTCCACTATCCAATATAGCCAGATAAATTCCGGTAGGATGCTCTCCCGATATTATCATCTGCTCCATCTTAACTCCGGCCTTCCCGGTCTCCTCCAAAATCCTTATCCCTTCTCCATCATCCCCTACCGCACTCAACAAAGTAACCGGCACATTAAGCAAAGCCAGATTATGGGCAATATTTCTTCCCACTCCTCCTGAACCGACATTTATCTTACCCGGGTTAGAGGTATGCCTTTCCAACACCTCCCCGGCAGGTCTTCCTCTCAAATCAATATTAGCTCCACCTATCACCACTACCCCGCCAAATCTCTCCCGAACATTGCTTAACCGAGGAGAACTTAAAACCTTTTCTCTTATTCTGGTTATTACCATTATATTGCTCCACTCTATAACTATCCGCTATTTCTTCTTGTATTTCTTTTCCTTTCCTTCTTTTCTTCACTCGATACTATATACTGTTTCCCTCTACCCTAACCTACTCCGAAATAAATAACATTTTTATAATTATATCACAAATATTCCCTTTGTTAATAAAAAAGACAGGCGAAACGCCTGTCCCCTTTTTCTCCCTTATTAGTTTTCTTTTAATCCCTTTTATCTTTCTCGCTTCTCCATGCTTAATTAATATCAAGATGAATCAAAAGTGCCTTCTCTACCTTTTCTAATTTTTCAGGAAGTAAAGCGCTTACAAAATTGATAAATCTTTTCTTGTCTATAGTTCGAATTTGATTGCATTTTACTTTAGAATCTTTAGGTAGATGAGTTTCTTCGCCGGGAAGAAAAACTTCAAATGGATAGATTTTTTCTGTTTTTGAGGTAATAGGAAGTACAGTTACCGTCTCAGCAAACAAATTATTTCTATCATTAGATATTACCAAAGCCGGTCTTGTTTTTTCTATCTCATGTCCCACTACCGGCTCTAAGGATACAAACCAAATCTCACCTCTTTTAGGAAAATCCATATTATCTCCATCCCTCCAGAGTAATCTTTTCCCACTCCTGGTTAATCTCTTTATCTTCTTTTCTGGTTGCCTTATATCCTTCTATTAAAAGTTTATCCAATTTTTCTTTATTTATCCTATCAAGTTTTTCTTTTACAGCTTCGGAAATAAAGCCACTCTTGTTAGGGATATCTTTTATCTCTTGGGCAATTTCCTCTGGCAAGGTAATATTTAGCCTTTTCATGTACATCACCTCCTGTATTAATTATACACTAAACAATACACAAGTCAATTATTTGTTTAAATACTTATTACATCTAAAATGCATCTTTCTTTGTATTTTGCATTTTATTTCTTAACTCGCAACTTGAAACTATCTTTATATCTTGCATCTCGCCCGTCTACGCGTTATCTCTTCCCCCTTGCAACTTGCAACCTTCTTTATCTTTTCCTCACGATATACGATATACGATATAGGAATAACCAACGACTATCTCAATCAGTAAGCATTTTGGCGATTATCAACAGATATCATAAAGACTATTTTATTTTGGTTATCAATCTCATAAAAAAACCTGTAGCTGCTTATTCTATAACGCCAGGTATCCGGATTATAGTTTACGAGTTTTTTTATGTTTTTGCCAAAATAGGGATTTTGTTTTAGCTGAGGATAGACATAGTTGACGAGTTTTGTTTTTATCCGTTCCTGCTGTCCGCTAAAATCTTGTTCAAGGTCTTTTAGGAATTGATTGGTCTCGAATATTCTAAACTTAGTCAACAAATCTGCCCTTCATTTCTTTGGCGTCGCGATGCCCGATTTTCAATTTTCCGACGAGTGCCTTATCTGATTTAATCTGAGCCATCTCAATGGGGTCTACATAATAAGATTCTTCTATATCTTCTATCACCCTGGAAGTGATAAAATTAGAAATGGGACGATGCTCAATCTTGGCAGCAGCTGATATTCTCTCGTATTCTTCTTCTGTGAGTCGTAATGTTACTACTTTAGCCATTCAAAGCCTCCTTATTTTTATATTCTATAATATTCAATAATATTCTATTATATTCTCATCCATTTGTCAAACAAACGAATTTACGAGTTTCGAGATTATAGGATGTACTTATCTTTGCCAATGCAAAAAAGGCAGACACAAGGTCTGCCCCTACTCAATACTGTTGCCCTATCCGCAGCTATTTTTTTGAATTTCTTTTCTCTTTTTCTTTTCCTTTCTTGACTCGATACTATCTTGTCTTTTAATTTCTTTATTCTGTTTTCTTAACCAGCTAACCAGGTAACTAGCTACAGGTTAAAAGCTAACTAAGAGTTTTGTTCAAAATATTTGCGACAATTTTCTATTAGGTATTTTTTTATACTTTCCCAGGAGAAATTTGACTCTTCCTCCTCAGGAGTTTCTTCTTCAGCATCTTTAAAATAGGTTAAAGCTTTTAGTGCTATGGATTCAGAAAATGCTTTTCCATATTTTGTCTTACAAAAAATAAAAATATCTTGTAAAGAATATTTTTTTTCCTTTATTATTGTCCATAAGTCAATAAAGTCTTTTTTAGTTCCCCGCTGAATAATTGCGATTACTTTCATTGCTAAAATATCTTCTAAAGAAGCAATATATAGTCCATCTTTTTTAATTAAATTTTTTAATAATGGATAATTATATTGAAAAAAAGAAACCTGAATATTATTTAAGAATACAATTAAGGTATCTTCTTTAATTTCACTAAGAATTACTTCATCTTCTTCGAATGATTTTACTATTATTTCTAATAATTTCTCAGTGGAAAATTGATCTTTAGAGAAAAAATCAAAATCATAGGATTTTCTATGAGCCAATATTATGGCAAGCCCTGTTCCACCTGCTAAATAAAATAAGTTATTAGAAAGGACTGATTTTTTTAATCTTTCCAATACCTCGTTCTGTTCTCGAGAGAGTATCCCTAAATCCATAATAAGTCCTCCACCAATTAGATGTTCTATCATCAAGCTTATATCCGTAGTATTTGATAAAATTTATCATTTTTTTTCTACCTAATTTATTTATCACCCAAACCCAATTTTTAATATCTCCATATTTTAAAATTCGGGATATAAATTCATGAGAA
>Ga0209979_1002055_pt1 | contig 20150 bp, 18 predicted proteins | sample AnhtaG_FD_183114 | JGI IMG/M metagenome (GOLD analysis project Ga0209979, IMG submission 183114) | Deep subsurface microbial communities from Anholt, Denmark to uncover new lineages of life (NeLLi) - Anholt_01485 metaG (SPAdes) (version 2) | ecosystem: Environmental > Aquatic > Marine > Oceanic...
TTCGTCGATGGTTAAATCTTCATTTAAAGGAGTAATCATTGCCGTAATTACATTTCGTAACTTTTCTAATTTTTTCATATCTTGTCACTTATTTCCCTATTTCTGTAGATATTTTTTATTGGAAATATTTAAACAAAAAATAGTGATTATCTCTTAATTAGGTAAAAGACATTTATAAGGATTATTGCTAAACTAGTCATAAACTAAGCTCTGTTTTACAATCCCGTTTACGATTACTAATAGTTCAACCGTAGAAAAAGCGCTGAAATTTAAGAATAAAATTAAATAAGAAGTTAATTATGATTTTTTTATAACTTGCATTTTTAACTATGAAGACTGATTATTTAGATAAATTTCAAGGGTGTCTTATTGGTGTTGCAGTAGGAGATACATTAGGTCATCCTTTTGAAGGGATTCTTAGGGAGCGAATATACTCCCGCTTTAGTGACTTTAAAGAATTTATAACGAGCAATAAAAAGTTATTTAATACTTATACTGATGACACTCAATTAACGTTACACACAGCAAAAGCGCTTATTCAAGGATCTGGTTTTAATGAAGACTACATTATTAGAGAATATGTCGAGTGGCTTGAGGACCCTCCCATAGGTCCCGGATTTGGATGTATTTCGTCGATTCAAAAGCTAAAATACAGGATTCCGTGGAAAAAGGCCGCTTCAAGCTCAGGAGGAAACGGTACAACGATGAGAGTTTCACCTATTGGATTGTTTTACAATAAAGATATAATAAATCTAACGAATTTCGCATTACATTCAAGTAATATTACTCATTCTCATCCAGCAGCTTCTGCAGGGGCGATAGTGGTTGCACGAGCGATTGCTTTTTTAATAGATAAAACAATAGAAACAGGGTTCTCAGTTGATGAATTTTTTGATGTCATTATTTCTTCTATCTCTAATTCGAGAGAAGAAATATGGGATGAATTTATAGAGATTTTAAAGAAAGTAAAGAAGAGTCTTAACATTTCTTTGGAAGCAGGGTTAATCAAATTCTCTCAAGCGGGTGTAAAAGCACCTTATTTTATCGAGGATTATTTAGGTAAAGCGTTTGTTCATCCATATACTCTGAGCACGGTGGCCTGCGCAATCTTCATCTTTTTAAAATATTTGCATTCATTTGAAGAGTGTATTTTCCAATTAGCCACCGCTGGCGGTGATAGTGATACTGTGGGGGCTATAGGAGGTAGTTTAGCAGGGGCTTACTTCGGTAAAGGAAATATACCCGGTGATTTGACACAATTAGTAAGAGGTTACAAGGATATCCTAAAAATTAGCGAAGAACTATGGTTAAAATTCAAAGAGAGATATATAACAAAGTCTACTCTGAATTATCTATAAAGATGTCAATTCTATAAGCACAATCTTCACAAAATTTAGGCGGTTTTCTATCGGTATCTACTAAAGAGTTTGAAGACCTCATCACACACAGATTTTCGCAATGTTTTAAGCCAAAAGTGTGACCAAGCTCGTGAATTGCTTCTTTGAGGACTCTTTGCTCAAATATAGCTGAGTTTTCCGTCAATCTATAAAATTCTTCTCTTAAGCGAATAACTGAAATTAATGCCCCCCCAAAAGACTTATTTTTAGGCAGATCAGCAACACCATATAAAAACTTAGAAGCTTTGGTCAAAATATCAATATTCGTAACCCCCAGAATGCGATAATAATTTTTATTCTTACCATGAGTGACTAACCTTTTTTTAACTTGTATCGCATCGTATTTTCTCTCTTCGGAGTCATGCTCGGAATCCAATATTGGAAGCTGACCAGGAAGGATAACAACTTTGATGTTATATTTTTTAAAGAACCTCTTCAAATTTTTTTTTAATACAATTAATATCCCGGGATCAACATCTCCAATTCTCTGTATGTAAATTATTTTCTTCATTTCAAAACTAAGTGTAAGAGATTTCCTAAGGAATTTAAATATAAACTACTTTATATGATTTAACAAAAACTACTAATAGATGGAACAAAGAAATAAAAAAATTAAAAATCGAAAAAATATTTGTATCTTTATTATTGATATTTTATGATCTTATTTATCATTACGAAAACATAAATTATCAATTTCCTCTACAGATTTAGCGGGAGGGTGGTCTAGCTTGGTATGATTCCTGGTTTGGGACCAGGTGGCCGGGGGTTCAAATCCCCCCTCTCCCATTTTTACGATTTCTCTTACTTGGATTAGTTAAGATAAATTAACATTAAGAAAAATAGTTAGATGACTCATAAAAGAAAGAAAGTTAAATTTGGGTATATTCTTCAACATCAACAGATTGATTACTATTGAAATAAATATCTGGAATTAATTCTTGAACTGTTGTAAGAAGAGATAACATTATTGCGGGATTATCTGAAGTAATTTTGTAATAAACATGGCGCCCAATCCTCTTTTTTACTTGAATCTGATCTTTAAAGAACTGTATTAACTGCAGGACATCTTCTTTAAACGCTTTATTCTTTTCAATCCAAACAAAAATTTGCTTCTTTTTTGTTTTGTTATTTGATTTTATTTTTAATTTTAGTATCACGTTAATTGACCGGAAATTTATTTCTATTTTCTTTTATGAATTAACCATACATCTAACTCTAATTATAAAAACGAGGATATTTTTAATTTCAATAAAAAATCTTCAAATTTTAATAAGAAGGGCAAAAAAGAACGGAATTTATTTGCTAAAAAATGGTTTTAAGTGAAATTTTTCACATAAGGCTTGGATAGCAATATCAAATCTCTCAGAAATGTTTAAATAATGATTACTCCATCCACTTGACAGTGAGATTTCTTGAAAATCTGATGTGGGTGCAAAAAGAAGGATAAGGTCTTTAACTTTTGAAAAATCTCTGAGTTTTAATTTTTGGATGTGAGCATCTATTTCAATAATCAATTCATCTTTACTATCAAATATTGACCAAGAAATGTCGGTTCTTGGTTCTAGAACTAACTTTTTAACTGTTTCCAGTATTTCAATTATAACTGTTTCATTATTGTCGATGTTTTCCAATCCATTTTCACTCAGATATTTATCAAAACTGTCTCTGAACTTAACATCGCTAAATCTTTACCTAACCCTTTTTAATTCGATTTTCACAACATTAAAACGATCCGGACATTCTAATTCAACTATATCCGGATCTTGTGACCAAGGAAAGGTACCACCAAATTGTAATGTTATAATAGAGGGAAAAATATCGTGATAAAAAAACCCACATAATCCTCCAGAATCGTGACCGCTCAATTCGATCACATCTCCTTTTTTATGCTTTGCGTTACATTGACCTTTAACGTCTTTTATGGTACCTACTATTTTATACACTTTTCTCTCTTTTTCACTCATGATTAAGCACATTAATTATTTTTGGATTTTTTTTTTTAATTCTTTGAGAATGTTATCTACTTTTTTTTCCTTAATCCAATATCTTATTTTGGAGGATTGAAGTAGAGATTGAATTTTATCATTAAGCTCGTTTAATTTTATTTTATCCTCTTCAGATAGTTGAGGAACTTCTTCAATTTTTGACTTACTGATCTTTTTTACATGATCTTCTATAGATGGAATTTCTATTTGCTCCTTTCCTTCAATAAGAGCTTTTCTTAATACTTCTTCAATATTCTTAACCCAACCTTCTATCCAAGGATAAGGTTCGCTTTTTTTCGGATCTTTAATTTGAATCTTTTTCCTTTTTACGACAATTAAATCGTCAGGACAAGAGTTTTCACACGCTCCACAATAAAAACATTCTTTTTCGTTGCACGCAATCTTTCCATATTTTAGGACGTCTTCAGCTTTCTCAGGGATGTAAAAAGATTCAACGGGGCAGATATTAACGCAAGCTTTACAACCTTGCGGATCGCATTTATGTAACATGTTTTTCTTAATAATAACTTCTCCTTCGATTGGAGTAGTGATAGAAAAACAATCAGCGGGGCATTCTTTTGAAATTTTAAAATATTCTTGGATGTGATTCCTATCTCTTACTGTTAAGCATAATCGGCAAATTTCATTTTTCTTATCTTCAGTACATTTATCATAATCAATTTCATAGAATTTCTCTATAGTAGGAAACTCATCCATAACAATTTGTCCTTCTGGCTCAATGTTTTCGTGGAACGCATCGGTGGGGCAAACAACGACACAAAGCATACAATAACAACATTTATCGTGATCAATAAAGAGTTTAGGGTTTGAATCGTCCAATATATTTTGAGCAATTTCTGGGATTGGACCAAGTTCTATGGCGTCAACCGGGCAAACAAGTTTACATAAACTGCACCCGATACATTTTTTAATATCGTAAGTTAGTTTCTTCTTAACTTCCTTATATTGCCAATTTAAAACTAACTGATCTCCAGCTACATCTAGAGTTTTTTCAATCTCGTCTTCTTTTTCTTGATCTAATTTATCTTGACTTGACGATTCAGTAATTTTGATTCTCCCGAGAACTTTAATAAAAATTTCTAATTAAAATAAATTACGCTGATTAAATAATTTTAACTCTTAATAAAAAATAACAAATAAGGTTAAGAATAATAGGATTGGCTTTCTCTATCGAAACCAACCACATATTCAATAGATTTACCTTTTGGTCGCGGCCCGGGAGGACGATATAAAAGTCGCCAGTTGGGAAAGAATGCACCAATTCCGTTTTTTGCGAGTATTAATGCAGGATGATCTGCTTCTTTGAAGATTTCCTTACTTACTGTTAACGTCACTTCTCGACATAAATTCTCATCATCCAAGCTAAGATTTTTTGGTTTTCCTTTAGCATCAACTCCCTTAATAAATCGCAAAGAATGAATGTATTCATGTAGTAGGATATGATAAGTGTAAGCCCAGACAACTTCATAAGGTTGAGACTCTAGTATAACTCTTAGTGGTGTTCTATTCAGTACAATATCTGTTCCGGGTGAAAAATGCATTCCTCCAATAAATCCACGGGGGGACATTCCCATATCTAAAAGTCCTAAACTCAAACCCGCACGATGGCGACCTAATATTCTTCTTACATCTTCTCTGACATTTTCAAATATTTCAGGCATTTTTTGTTTTAATTCATTTAGGTTCATTGAACACCTTGGAAAATAATATTTTTTAAAATTGAATAAAAATAAATTATGAAATTAAAGCGGTTTTAAAAATCAAAAAACCAATCATCATCATCCTCCCAAAGAAAATCCATAAATGAGGACATATCTTTCAGTAGGGTTTTAACATTTGTTACTTTAGTTTCTCTCGTAAAATTATCTAAATTAGAGAAAAATAAATTATCTATAAGTTTATCAATGCTAATTCTTTTGCGAAATTGTGCTGGATTATAAAATAAAGTGTAGAAAATTTCACGTTCTAGATTTTCGACTTCCGATTTTGATTTTAAAAAATTTTTTTGGTATGTTCGATTAATTATATTTTTAAGTTCGATGATAAAGCACTCTTTATTTTGCAGTAATTTACTTCTTTCTCCTTCTAATCTCCTAAGATTTTTCTCACTATCTCTAATCTGCTGTCCTAAATATCTTATTTTGTCATCAGGGCTTTTAATGCTTTCAAATTTGATAGAACATCCAATGTCTTTAAGATTAATAGATTTTGCTTCGTTGTCGATTTGAGACATGGTATATTTGATTTTATAATAATCTGGTGTTATATCAATCCTTATAGAAAGATTGCTTTTTATTCTGTATTTCCCTCCACGCTTTTCATCCCCTATTCTCTCAAGAACATCGTTAGAGCTTAAAATCTCTAACTGACTGTGTACTGCTTGTCTCGAAATGCCTAAAATTTTAGATAATTCCGAAGTGGAGTGTGGAACTTTTGCTAATTTAGACAATATAATCCGTCTAGTCGGATTACCTAAAATTTCTAATAGATTATCTAAACTTATGAATTGTTTGTTTTTATCATTTTTTTCTATTTCCATCTACATCACTTCATTCTCGTTTATTACCTTATATTATCTATACATATCGTCTGACTCTTTTGAATATTGATCATGAACTTTTTTCGCTCTATCAGCTCCTCTTATGATTTTATCGATCGCTTCATTGAATTCTTCATGTTTTATTTCGATTTTAGCTACTAGTTCTGATTGAGCTTTATCGATTCTATTTTCTACCTCCTGAATAGCAGCCTCATTACCTTTTTCTGATTTTAATTGCTCCAGATGATCCTTGAGCTCTTGTAACTCTACTTTTTTCTTATTAAAGGTGGGAATTGCCTTTCGAATTGTTAATAAAGTAGCTTCCTCTGCAATTGCTTGTATATCAGCCCCCGTATAATCTTCTAAAGCTTCAGCGAGTTTATCAAAATTCACATCCTCTGCCAAGGGTTTATTCTTGAGGTGAATCTTGAATATTTCCTTTCGCGTTTCGAAATCTGGAATGCTAATCTCGACGTGCCTACCAAACCTACCGGATCGAAGTAGAGCAGGGTCTAGCATATCGGGTCTGTTAGTAGCTGCAAGTAAAATAACTCCTTTTAAATCCTCTAAACCATCCATTTCGGTTAATAATTGAGAAATAACTTGATCAGTAACCTCGGAGCTTCCAGATCTACCCCTCACTCCAGCGATTGCGTCAATTTCATCAAAAAATATGATACAAGGAGACGCAGCTCTTGCTTTCCTAAAGGTTTCTCTTACAGCTTTTTCGCTCTCCCCAACCCATTTGGAAAGAAATTCGGGTCCCTTCACTGAGATAAAGTTAACTTCGCTTTCATGGGCTAGTGCTTTAGCTAATAATGTCTTACCCGTTCCAGGGGGTCCATATAGTAAAATTCCACTTGGGGGTTTTGAATTTAAATGCGTGTATAGTTCAGGATACTTTAAAGGCCACTCGATAATTTCTCTTAATTGTAATTTAGCGTCTTCCAAACCACCTACATCTTCCCATGTTTCTTTAGGTTGAGAAATTACTACTTCTCTTAATGCTGAAGGTTCTATATTATGTAATGCAGAAGTAAAGTTTTCCATTATAATTTTAATAGAATTTAAAACTTCAAAGGGAATCGGTTTATCTAAATCGATATTTGGAAGTATCTCTCTTATGGCTAACAGCGCTGCTTCTTTAGCTAAAGCTTCAACATCAGCACCAACAAAACCATGGGTCCTCTCTGCTAATGTTCTTAAATCAACATCTTCAAATAATGGCATACCTCGAGTATGAATTTGCAAGATTTCGTAACGTCCATCAGTATCTGGTACCCCTATTTCGATTTCTTTATCAAATCTACCGGGTCTTCTCAACGCAATATCTATATCATTAACCCGGTTCGTAGCGCCTATGACGATAATTTCTCCTCTCCCTTCTAATCCGTCGAGTAAAGATAATAACTGAGCTACAACTCTTCTTTCTACCTCCCCGGTTACTTCACCTCTTTTTGGTGCAATAGAATCTAATTCATCAATAAAAATGATTGAAGGTGCGTTTTTTTTAGCGTCATCGAAGATGTCTCTTAAATTTTGTTCACTTTGTCCGTAAAATTTACTCATGATTTCAGGACCGCTAATTGTTATAAAATGGGCTTCAGTTTCAAATGCAACTGCTCTGGCTAATAGAGTTTTCCCCGTCCCAGGAGGTCCGTGTAATAAAACACCTTTAGGGGGGTCGATTCCTATTCTTTTGAATAATTCTGGATGTTTTATTGGCAATTCGATCATTTCACGAATTCTCTGAATTTCATTTGCTAATCCACCAATATCCTCATAACTTACTCTAGCTTTTTCTCTCTCTATTAATTCTTTGTGTGTTTTTTCACTTAACCTAATGTCTGTTTTTAGATGGATTCTCACTGCATCCGTTCTTGGTTGGAAATCAACTACGATCATATCGTATTTCTTATTATAATTTGCATAAAAACTCAAGATGTCGTTTTTAGTAACAACTCTGTTTTCTAATAGTTTGTTTAATTGTCGAGGACTAATTATAACTGATTCTGATAAGCTGGCAAAGACAACCTTTTCTGCTAACGCAGCTTTAATTTTGCGAACTTCTACATAATCATCAATCGTAGCGTCGATGTTTCTTCTTAAAAAAGGATCAAGTCTAATAATACCAGTTCCGTTATCTTCAGGTTTACTTGGAAATAATAATGCTGCAGTTGTTGATTTTGAAATGGGGTTAGATATCTCTATTGCATCACCATTTTTTAGTTTCAACTTTTTTACGACTTCAGCGTCAATCCTAATTCTGCCTTGTCCAGAATCGTCCTTGAAAGCGTCTTTTACTCTAAGTTTATTATCTTTTCCTTCTATACCACTTGAAATTTCACTCATTTTGTAATCACTCTCATATGTTCTTCTTTTGCATTATAACCGTTACTATTCCGTTATTAACTTCTAAAATGTGGTCGTCCATTGTAGACTCAAAAGGTAATAATATCTCTCTTTTAATATTAATAAAATTGATTTCAATTGATACTCTAAGAGTTCTCCCATCCTCACTTAAACTTAGTAAAATATGCCCTTTTTCAATTCCAGGTGCTTCGATAATAATTTCAGCAGAATCGTCATAAAAATTTATCTCAAAATAAGAATCTTTTGTTAATGAATCTTCTTTTTTGGAATTAGGTTGTAAAGAAAGCGTACCTACATCAATAGCTTGCCTATTACTTGAAGGATTTAACCGCTTAATTTGTGGATGTTTAGATGGATCAAATGTCTTTAAATATTCTTGAAGCTTTTTTTTGTCAATATTACCTTCAACTTTTATTTCTGGTTTATCCATTCCAGATTCGAAATGATAAGTGACTTTAAAACCTTTAAATTTATTATCGTTACGATTCGCATTTAGATCAAAATTCGATTCGGGTAGAAATAAGAAATCCACATCAAAAGCTCCTTGGTCTAAATTAAAATATTTCTTGATACGCTCTAAAAAATCATCATACTCATCATCATACTCATCTGACACGAATATCACCTTTTTTATTTTTGTCAACAATCAATTGACAATAGTCATATGGCAAAAAAGCTATAAAAACTTATTGATTTTTAAAAATAAGCAGTGTAGACTTAAAAATTGATTTTCAATCATTTTATTTATTCAATAATAATTTAAAAATTAGAAATAAGACTCTGAAATAAATAATCCTAAGATTAATTATGTGGGTTTATTTTAAAACTGATTAGCCACTTAATCGAAAATTGATACAATTTGGGATTTGTATATTTTTTTCAACATAAGTTCGATAAGCTCTTCAAAAGTTTCTACAACGCCATATCCATGAAGAGCTACTGTCTTCTTCGTTTTAAAGTTCTTAAGTTTGAAAGAATTGATATTTTCTAAGAAATCGGTTGAATTAAACTTTTCGTGCAAATCCTGTTTATTAAAAGCTAAAATTTTTGGTAGTTTAATGAAATATTCTTCGAAGTAGTTGTACAATTCATTCCACGATGTTAAATTTCGATAATAAGCGGATTGCTGAGAGTCAGCAACGAAAACGATTCCATCTATCCCTTGTAGCGTTACAGGTCGGGTGATTATGTAGAAATCTTGACCTGTTGTGGAATAGATGTGAATTTTAAGCCGCCATTGCATATTTTCGAATGAAATTGTACCATAGTCAAAGAATAGAGTTCTTCTTATACTACTTTCAATACTTAATACGCTATCCTCTTTTCCAAAGTGTTTGAATAAGGATTTAAGAGTTGTCGTCTTCCCACTTAACGCGGGTCCAAAATAACATATTTTTAATTGAATAGTTTGGTTCAAATGATCAATTATCATTTTTTATTATATTGCATTGGTTTTTGTCTTATATTTTGATTAGAAGTATATTAATTTCTATTTTTTTTTTCCAAAAAAGTTATAAATATAATAAGAGGGATACTCAAGAATTTGAGTATAACTGAGTTTTACATCATTAATTAGATTATTTAAAATTTACAATGCAGAAATCACAAACTAATAATTTTAACCGATTTATATCGCGTTTCTAACATCCTTAATGACTTTATAAGTTCTTCTTAGTAATTCGTAAGCAACTTGAGGTGGGTTCCATCCTTTGAGTCCACAATCGGGGCCTACAAATTTAACTCTATCGTCATAATGCTTAAGAGCAAAAAGCAGATTCTTCTTGATGAATTTTTCTGAATCAATTAAGCTCATAGTGCCTTCAAAAGTTTTAAATTCATCAAGTGAGGCCCCCGCATCCAATTTCTCAGCCATGATGCTGTTGATATTCGTTCTCGTGATACCAACGCGTATGAATTTATCGTATTTTTCTAAGTCATTTTTTGGAATAATATTTGTATGATCAGAGGCATACTCACAAGTGAGAACGTCTATATTTTTTGCTTGAATAGGAATCAAGTATTTTTTTAAAGTATGGAGGTGGATTTGGATAAGACCATCTATCCCTTCCACAGTTTTATCAAATGCTCTAATCAAATCATTCTCTTCGATATTAAACATGTCAACATACCCAAATGACGGCTCATCAATCGAGATAATGGAATTTTGAAGATATTTCGTATTCTTTATTGAATTTTTCAATATTCTGTTTAACGACTGTGCAAAATTGAATACAATATCGGGATATATTGTAAAACCATGTTTTTTTATGTATAATTCTATTGGTCCAGTAATACATACTTTTATTTTTAGAGCATTTCCCGTTCTTTCATAATAATCTTTCGCAAAAGAGTCTAATATAAAGAGTTCTGGAATAATTCCTTTTTTGGAGTCAATCAGAGAGGGTTCTACGGCATAATCTTCTATAGGTTTTAAAAATTGGGTATACATATCCATATGTTGGGGATAATTGATTACCTCTACTCCAGCGTTTAATTTTAACTGAAACGATTGGAGAAAAGGATGGATGAAAAAATTATAAATTCCCCTATTCTCAAAAATATCAGCGTTATTAATAATTCCCCTGTATCCTGCCCAATAGAATTGGCTGAATTTGTCAAGATCAATATAATCAGGTAATGGAAAACTACCTACATCGTCAAATTGGGGAAATTCAAATTCATCCATTAATTAATCACAATCACTAATATCGTTAATCATAAATAATCTGTTATAGCAGATATATTTATGGAACATGAGTTAATTAGTAAACAAATAAAAAGAAAGAAAAAACAACAAATTGCCGAATTAGCGCTAGCTGCGAAAATTGCTAAGGAGAGAGATGGTAAGCCATTTATATTTCACTTTCTAACTACTTTAAAATGTAATTGCGATTGTGAAACTTGTCTTTGGAAAAATAATACAAAAAAAGATGAACTAACATTTGAGGAAATCAAGCGCATATATTTGGAAGCAAAGGAAGCAGGATTTTTAGTAACTATTCTATGGGGAGGAGAACCTCTCATTAGAAAAGATATTACTGACATTATTAAATTTGTTAAAAGAGAGTTAAAATTTACAATTGTTGGAATAGTTACGAATGGCTGGTTCCTTCCAGATAAAATCGAAGAATTTGGAAAGGATATAGATTTTATTCTTATATCTCTGGACTCCCCTAGGCCAGAAGAACATGATCAGATTAGAGGGATGCCTGGACTGTATGATAAAATAATGGATTCTGTTACTACTATCAAAGAAAGTTATCCATTGATTTCACTCCAACTTAGTTTTTCAATTAGTAAATATAATATTAATCGTATTGAGGAAATGATAATTTTATCTGATAAAATTGGAATTCCCGTAGCTTTTAATGTAATAAATACTGTCCGCCATTATTCACATGGTGATGTAGATGAGAAAGGCATGCATTCTGCTAATGAAAAAGATGTTAGTAAAGCATTTGAAAGAATTTTAGAAGCTAAGAAGAACGGTTCGAAAGTGCTAAATTCAGAAATGTATTTAAACCATTTTATTGGTGGTAAAAAGCATTACCTATGCCACGCAAAAAAAGTTTTCATGTTTGTAAACTATAATGGAGACATTGAAAATTGTCTTCAGATTGATAAACCTATTGCTAATTTACGACAAACATCTGTTAGTGAAGTATTACAACTTCCTCAATTTATTAAATTTATTAAAGAGAGCGAGAAATGTTATAGCTGTAATTCTCCCACGATGATCGACACAAGTTATTTATGGGATGATATAAGATTGTTAACAAAATCAGGAGGTATATCATTTGGCTAGATTTCTATTATCTTATCTAATAGTATTTCCTTATCAAAAGATCTATATCCTCCTCCACTAAATCAAATAGTCTAAAGAGTAATATATCTATTATCCTTCGGTGGGATTTTTCATTTTGTATTTGAGAATAAGTATTGGGGGATATATCCCTTAATTTATCTAATTTGGTTTCATCTACGGAAACAATATTGTGAATAATAGTTGAAGTGAAATATCGAATTAAATCAAGTATTATTAATTGATATTTAGACCGAAATAGTGTAATATTAGGGATTGGTAATTCTTCTTCTAATTTAGTCTTGCTTCTCTTTATCGTAATATTTTTTGCCCTAAATAAAAAAGTCACAATTTTTGAATTAAGATAAGCAAGAAAAAATAAGTAATCTATGTCGTTCTTCCCTTCCCTTAACCATAAGAAATAAGTATCAGAGGTGGCATAATATGGATCTTTAGTATGCCCAAAAACATTAGATTTGGAGATATAACTAAAAAAAATTTTTGGTGAAGTATCATAATAAGGTTCGAGATTAATTAGTTTTCTTTTATGTCCAGTATCGTACTGAGTAATTAAACTCCCTCTTCGTGGAAAATATAGGTCTTTAATATTTTCTTTTGCATTCATAAGTTTGTTTTCAAGTTCTTCTTTGTATTGGTTTAAATATGCTGTTAGATTAGGATACTTCTTCTCTATTAGTTCATTTCGTATTGTTAAGTTTTGATTTTTAAATTCTTTCTTATCAAAATAGATTAGATACCCCGAAAAATCATTTTTATCATAATAGAAAGGCTGTATGACTTTACTCTTGTATATCTTTTTTAATCTTTGTTTTTCATCATCGTTTATTTTTACGAAAGCATCGCCAACTTTGATAAACATGTCTGAATCGACGATTTTGAGATTTTGGTTCTCTTTTAATACAAAAACATCATCTTTGATCAAAATTAATCCATTTCTAATAATAAAAAAATCAATTATATGAAATTTAATCCCATTAAACATGCAGTGTTTCTCAATCTTTTCAACGACATTCTTTACTTCTTGAGGATACTTTAAAATCCAGCCTTTATTTCTAGATAGGTCTTTATTTGTCATTGCTGATTGATATTTTAACAAATATGGGGGATTTTCCTTATGTAATATATCTGTAAAGATCTTTTCGGGCGGTTTTTCATTAAATTGGTTATTACTTGGTTTAATTTGAATTACATCAATTCTCTTATCGTGTCTCTTTTGTTTTTCTTCCTCATTCTTTTTTTGTAGCACAAAAATACAATTATGTTGACCTTTAGCATCTTTGAAAATTTTATTTTTTGATAAATCTATATATTGTATCATAAAGCAATCATTTGTAATGTGGGGTTTAAGATGCTTTATACCTGTCTTCTTAGATTTAGTTAGCCAGTAATTAGTAGTGATAAAAGATAAAAATCCTCCTGGTTTTAACTTATTTATTCCCAAATGAATGAAATAATAAAATAAATCCATATTTCCAACGAAATATTTTTTGCAAATAGAATAATTCTTTACAAGCTCTTGAAAAATATGAGCGTTATAGTTTTGTCCTAAATAAGGTGGATTTCCTATAATAATATCGAACTTTTCGTTAGCGTCTGATCCTAAGAAATTCTCAAATTTAAACTTTACATTCGGATAATTTTTTAAAAGAGGGGTTTTTAAAGTTTGATCTAATTCATAGGCAATAATATCAGTAAAGCCTTCACCTAATATAGATTTAAGAAAGATTCCTTTACCTGCGCTAGGCTCGAGAATTTTAATCTGATCAATGGTAGAAGCGTTATGTATGGAAAAATAATGGTGCTTAATGTTTTTAACCATAAACTCAGCTATATAATCCGGTGTAAAAATTTGACTTAATCGATTTTTATTCAAATTCATTATTTTCTAGATTGTTGAAAGAAGCTAAATATTTGAAGTATTTACTTAGATTTAATTTTCGTCATAAAAGAAATGATAAAAAAAGAGTTTTTTTTAATGCTCGTGTTGATGTTCGTGGCCTTGAGATTTAATATTTACCGGTTGCATTTTACCAATTGCCCAGCCAGCAACCTCATTAAGAGATGGATGAATTACCATTGATTTATAAACCGGCATAAAAGAACCTGCTTCAGGACAAGCTCTACCTAACTTGTTAGGCCCCGTTCTTGCAGGAAAATCGGGAGAATCACAAGTGTATCCAGCATTCATCAAATATACAAAGGGTTGAACAAGTATCACAGCATGAGGTCCAACCACATGTGCACCTAATAATTTATATGATTTATCGATGACCAGTTTAACAAAACCATCGTCTATATCGTCATTTTCATAGCCCATCGCAAAACCTTTCGCTACTGAAGAATAATGATTTACAGCAACAAATATCTCGTGACCTTCTTCTATAGCTTCTTTTTGGGTCATACCCACATGTCCTATTTGAGGCGAAGTAAAAATAGCCCAAGGTATTACTGAATAATCAGCTTCCTTTTTATCGCTTTCGGGGCCGAAAATGTTGTTAGCACAAAGATCCGCTTCATAGTTGGCTTTGTGTCTGAATTGATAGAGACCGTTAGCGTCTCCAAAGCACCAGATATTCGTTTTTGTAGTTTCTAAGTATTTGTTAGTTTTAATCCAACCTCTTTCATTAGTTTCAACTCCAGTCTTCTCGACCGCTAATAAATCAGCATTTGAACGACGTCCCGCAGCAACCAATATTTCTTCGGCTTGTAATTCAATTTCTTTTCCACTATCAACATCTTGAACTGTAACAGATTTCAGTTTCTTTTTAGCACCTACTTTAATCGCCTTATGATTTACTAACACGGTCATATGTTTCTTAAAATTGCGTTCTAGGAATTCGCTTATTTCTGGTTCCTCAGTCATAACAAGGCGAGGCAACATCTCTACAATAGTTACTTTCGTGCCAAACGCAGAAAAAATGTGGGCGAATTCAGCAGCAATAACTCCACCCCCAATTATTATTAGACTTTCCCACGGCTTCTTAGGAAATTTATCACCAAAGAAATTCTCGTTTGTTATGTATTCGATTTCGTCTAATCCTTGGATAGGAGGAATAAAAGAACGCGCACCAGAAGCTAAGACAAATTTATTTCCTTTAAAGTGTCCGATAATTTCTTCAGACCCTACGGATTTTACTAGCATTTCGTAATCTCCAACAAATTCACCTACTCCTTTATAGAGTTTTAAGTTTGGTACGTGCGATAGTCCCTCTTCCATTTCTTTGCTTTCGTCTATTTGACTCCACATTCTTTTAGCAATTAAATCCCAATCAATGTCTTCCACTCTAAATTTTATTCCTACTTTATTCGCATGCTCTGCTTCCCTTATTAAATCTGCGGGGTGAACCAATACTTTTGATGGAATGCAACCACGCGTTAAACATGTCGCACCAAGTTTCGCGTTTTCAACTAGAGCACATTTCAATCCCATTTGAAGTCCATAGTTAAGGACATTTAGCCCCGCTCCAGATCCAACAACTACTAAATCATATTTCTCCATAATTTCAATTCTACATCTATCATTTTTAAAGTTTTTACTAATGAGTTAAAGATTATAGAAAAACAAAAACAATCGAGATTTTAGCTTCTATCCAAATATTAAATAATACACGTTAAAAAATTCTATTGAACTAATTTCGCATATTAATAAAACCGCCAGATTTCATTAATTCGCAGGGTTTAAGGTATTTTTTATCGCTTATTTCCACGAAATCTTCTAACATTTTAGACCATTTTTTGTAATTTACTTTTCCAGGGCTGAAAGGTCCAGGCATACTCGTTCCAGTTAACATCACACGATCAATAATTTTATAGCCAGAAACTATTTTTTCTTCTAACAGCTTACATCCCTCGTTCAACATTATAGCCATTGTCATTTCGGGATTTAAAATTCCAGCTTTTATGTTTAAGTTAATTTCAGGTCTCCCTGCCGTCCAATCATAGAAACCCCGCCCTGTCTTTCTTCCTAAATTTCCTTCCCTTACGAGATTTGTAATAACTTTACCGGGGGCAAAATCGGGAGAAAAAATCTTTTCGTAACTTTTCAAGACATTATAAGAAGTATCTACACCAAGGTAGTCAGTTAACTCACAAGGTCCCATGGGAATTAACTTTCTTGCTTCGGCATCGGCATCGATTTGTTCCCATGGAATGCCTTTCTCGAAAGCTTGATCGAAAATCCAACTGAGATAAATAATAGGAGGCATAAGTAACCGGTTTGCAATAAAACCCGGGCTTTCTTTCTCAATTCGAACCGAAAGGCGCTTTCCCTTAAGACACGGTAATCTTTTCCCAAGTTCGACGCCAATATCTAAGGCTTCATTAGAAGATTTTTCTCCTTTCATTACTTCAACGCAGCATTGAAGGACAACGGGTAGGAAAAAATGCATTCCAATAACATTTTCTGGCCGATTTGAATCTGCAGCGATGTCCGTTATTTTAAATGTAGAAGTATTTGAAGCAAAAATGCAGTGAGGGGGTGAATTCTCCATGACTACATTACATATTTGTTTTTTAATATCTAATTTTTCAACGACAGCTTCAAATACGAAATCAGTCTCTTTAACTGAAGATGATAAATCAATTGATTTTCTGCATCTTGACATGATACTAGAAATGGATATCCCTTCTTCGAGCTTACCCTTTATTTGGGCTTTTTTTAAACCCTCTTCAATTTTTGCGAGACCAATATTGACGATATTTTCTTTAACATCAACTAATATTACATTAAACCCCGCCATTAAAGCAACTTGGGCAATACCATAACCCATTACTCCTGCTCCTACAACAGTGATGTTTTTAACTCTGCTAATATCCACCATTTTTGATACCAACTCTAAAAGGTAACAGTTTATTACTTAAAACCCTTAAATTTAAGATTTATTATGAATATAGTCTTTGATATTAATCGTTAATTTAAAAACATTAAAGCTCACGATTTTTTTTATGAACTATAGTGGAAGTGATCAGATATCCAAGGGATTTTGGTTAAATTGAATAAAAAAAAATAATTGGTTATTGTATTAAAGTGGGAAGGATTTTTGCTAATGGAACGGCCAGCCCACCAAGTAGGGAACCAATAGAAGTCAGTTTTTTTAGATAAGTCTTTTTCTATTTCTTTTTTCATTTTAGAATTCATCCGTTCTATTTCTGTAAAATTTAATAAAGATATAGTTAGAATAATAGAAATCGTGATTTAAAATTTTAATGTAAACATTTTTTCTGATTTCTGATTTAAAACTAAATATTTAACAGAGTAAACCTTTAACAACACTATGTCGGAAATAGATAATTATGAAATTGTTCGGCAAAAACTGAGTCTGGACTCGTTATACGCACCAAAACATAAGAAAATCTTTGAACTGATGAAAATCTTATGGGATGAAAAGGAGATTAAAATACTTTCTAAATTTGAAGGCGCTGATAAATATACTTCGGTAGAAGCGTTGGAAAAATCAACGGGAATTTCAAGACACGAATTAATATCTATTTTAGATGGATTGTACGAAAAAGGAACAATTGCCAAAGTAGAGAATGTGTATGGATTGGTTCCACTTCTTCCAGGGATATTTGAAAAATACTTTATTAGAAGGAACGATTCTGAAGAAAATTTGGTAAAAGTAGCGGAATTATTTCGATGGTTTTTTAAGAGCTTTCTACCTCCCTTTTTAGTCGATACCAACTTGAAATTTTTTAGACCGCGATTACCCATCGACGCTAAGGAGAAATTAATTGAGATTAGCGAATCTCTCGATGTCGATTCTCAAATTCTTCCATATGAATTAGTTTCTCAATTGATTGATAATTACGAAGTATTCACTGTTATCCCTTGCCAATGCCGCCTAATTGCGGAATTCACGGAAGACCCTTGTCAGGTCGCACCCGCTGAAATGGGTTGCTTTTTAGCGGGAGATGGAGCACTATCATCTATAGAACGAGGAGCACCTAAGCTTAATAAAGAAGAAGCAGTTGAATACCTTAAAAAAACAGAAAAAGCAGGATTAATTCATCATTGTGTTGCCGACAGCAGCATTGAATCTACATTATTCGTATGCAATTGTTGTAGCTGCCATTGTGGGGCTCTTGTTGCCGCAAAGGAACATAAATACTATGCCACTTTAGCATCCAATTATACACCTAAAATTTACGATGATCTTTGCACAAAATGCGAGATTTGTCTAAATAAATGCCCAATGGGTGTTATTTATCATAAACTTCCTAACGAACCAGATTCTTCTGATGAACACATGTTTATAAACGAAGATTATTGCTTGGGGTGCGGCGTTTGTGCAGCTAATTGCCCTAACGGAGCTATAAAACTAGTAAAAGTCAGAGATAATATTCCTACAGAAAAATTTAAAATTGGGACGAAAACCTTTACGGAATTGATATAAACAAAGATTAATTGTTTTATGAGGTAAATCTGCTCGTATTGACCACCACCTTCCCATTTAATCTTACTTTTTTACAAGTTAAACATTTCAAATATAACTCCCCTTTATAAAGGGATAGAGCTAATTTAAATTAGAGTATCATGATAATATAATAAAGTTAAAAAAAAACGAAAGGGGACAATGCTATGTTAACTGTATTTGGTTGGATAGATGGGATTACTGCTTCTGGAGTTGTCATTTTTGGGTTCATTTTTGGATTTTTCTTTTTATATAGGGCGCGTAAGTCCAGTGCTAAGATTTTAACTATTTTAGGAATAGTAAATATTTTAGCAGGGCTAATGTACTTAGGTGTTTTTACAGATTTTTTAGTAGTTCTAGCAACAGAAACTAATTTGGATAATACTTACGGTTTAGTTGGAATCTTAAGTTACATTTGGTTTGCTCCAGTAATGGTACTTGCTCTATATATCGGTGCTGAACTCTTATTACCCAAGAAAAAGTGGTATCTTATGACTCTAATCATTGTTATTTGCATAGTATTTGTAATTCTTTTCTTCATGGATCCTATGGGCACTTTTAATTTTGTCCCACCGCTAGTTCCAGGAGAAGCATTAATTGATTATAATGTCATTATATTAACGCCAGCGGGAATTATAATGGCAATATTATTACTCGCGGTCTTAATTATTCTTGGGTTTGGTTTTTTAATAAAGAGCTTTCAGTCATCAGGCGTAATAAGGAAAAAATTCTTGTTCTTATCGTTGGGAGCTATAAGTTTTTGTATATTTGGATTGCTTGAGGGTTTGACTGCTCCAGGAGATATAGTGATGGTTATAATTGTTAGAACCGGTTACCTAATTAGTTTTTGGCTGATGTATTACGGTCTAAAAGATTAGAATTATATTGTAAATCTTTTTTTTCTTATTTATTATTTTAAAAGGCAAATTAAAAATTGCTTTCTTAATTTTTTCAAGTAAGGATCGATTACTGACGAATAGGTATTATACTTTGTTTACATTTAAAACTAAACCAAAATCTGAAATTGAAAAAATTGATGATGTTTATCGAATTAAAATTGACGTCCCATTTCAAGTTAAATTTGTTTGTCTTTACCTTTTTAAACTAAACGATAAATTAATTCTAATAGATTCTGGTTTAAACATGGGTGACTGGAGTAAATTATTTTTTGCAGCGTTAGATGATATAGGGATAAGTATTGAAGATATAGACTATTGTTTTATTACCCATCTTCATATAGATCACATAGGATTAATAAAAACTCTTAAAAAGAAAAATCCAGATCTAAAAATAGTGATGAACGAGATAACCCATAAGATTTTGCTATGGGAAACAGACGATTCAAATGAAGAAGATTTAAAAACTGAAGCAAAGAGGGCTGCCTCCTTAATGAAGACGTACGGGATTAGCGAAAAAGAGAGCGACAGAATATTCCAATTTTTCACTATGTGGCCAAGACTTCTGCGATATCGAAAGCCGGATATAACGGTGTCCGATTATGATATGTTTTTAGATGATTTAGAAATTGTATGGACGCCAGGCCACAGTTTTGGCCATACTTGCCTTTTTAATGCTAAAAAGAAATATCTCTTTAGCGGTGAT
>Ga0209979_1002056_pt1 | contig 20146 bp, 19 predicted proteins | sample AnhtaG_FD_183114 | JGI IMG/M metagenome (GOLD analysis project Ga0209979, IMG submission 183114) | Deep subsurface microbial communities from Anholt, Denmark to uncover new lineages of life (NeLLi) - Anholt_01485 metaG (SPAdes) (version 2) | ecosystem: Environmental > Aquatic > Marine > Oceanic...
GCAAGGGATAAATTATGGCATCCTGGCTGAAGCCTTAAGCCAGGCTCGTGAGGCAAGGTTGGAAATACTGGGGAAAATGAGTTTAGCTATTAGTGCTACTCGCTCTGAACTCAGTCCCTATGCTCCCAGGATGTATGAAATAACGATTGATACGAGTAAGATTGGGAGCGTCATTGGTCCTGGGGGTAGGGTTATAAGGTCTATTATAGAGGAAACCAAAACAACTATAGATATAAAAAACGATGGTACGGTTCTCGTTGGCTCTCCAAACGAAGAGGCAGCCCAGAAAGCAATCAAAATAATTCAGGACTTAACTCGGGAAGTGGAGCAAGGAGAGGTTTACACTGGGAAAGTAACCAGGCTGTTCAATTTTGGTGCCATGGTAGAAATCCTGCCGGGGAAGGAAGGCCTCGTCCATATCAGCGAGCTTGCTAACTACCATGTACCTCAAGTCGAAGATGTGGTTAAAGTGGGTGATGAGGTAATGGTGAAGGTCATTGGGATTGACAATTCTGGTAGGATAAATTTATCGCGCAAAGCAATATTGGAAGGGCTTTCCAACCTCCCTGGTGCTAAAGTTAGTAATTCCTCGGCTCCCAAGGACCGTCAGAGTAAATTTGTTCACCCACGTGGCAGGGGTGAACAACATGGCAACCGTAGTAAATAAATTGCTTTACTGGCGAGGGGAGAAAAAGGAACATGACTTCCTCTTTAGAACCCATAAGAGTAGTTATTAATGGCGCTTTAGGCCGGATGGGGCAAGAGATAACTAAAGCTGTGGTTTGCGAGCCCGGCTTAAGGGCAGTGGGGGCTGTGGAAAAGGAAGTAACTCAGCAATATCTTCCTTTAGCTGAGGCTCCCGAACTGGTACTCCTTTCTTCCGATTTAGACTCGCTTTTGAAGAGCTGCGATGCAGATGTGGTGGTAGATTTCACCAATGCCGAGGTTTCTATGGCAGCTGCCCGCATTGCTATTAAACGAAAAGTTAACATGGTTATAGGCACCACAGGCCTTTCTGAGGAGAATTTGGCAGAAATTGAAAAATTATGCCAGACCTATAAGGTAGGGGCGGTAGTGGCACCCAACTTTTCTCTGGGGGCGGCACTTTTGATACATCTATCAAAATTTGCTGCTAAGTTTTTCGACCACGCCGAAATTATCGAAATGCATCATGATAAAAAGGCTGATGCTCCTTCAGGGACTGCTATAGCTACAGCCAGAGCGATGTCGCAAACGCATGGTAAACCATTCATTTATCCTAAAGTTACACGTGAAGTACTCAGCAATACTAGAGGAGGAGAGATGGATGGCATAGCTATCCATAGCTTGAGGTTGCCGGGATTTATGGCTGGGCAGGAAGTTGTATTTAGCGGAGCGGGTGAAACTCTAAGCTTACGTCACAATACTATAAGTCGGGAGTGTTTCTTGCCTGGCGTTATCCTGGCAATTAAGGAAGTGACAAAACGCAAGGGGCTAACTTACGGGTTGGATGCCTTGCTAAAGCTGTAGGAAAGGCCATGGAAGGATTCAATGTAGCTATTGTTGGCGCTACCGATATTGTAGGGCAAGAAATTATTAAGGTACTTGAGCAGCGTAAGTTCCCCGTAGCTTCCATCCAATTACTATCCCCTGAGTATTCTTCTGGGGTGAAACTCCTCTTTAATCATCAAAGAATTGAGGTTAGAGAAGCGCAGCCAGAGGCGTTTCGCGATGTTGATATTGCCTTTTTCTCTGCTGGTGCTGATATTAGTCGTAGATTAGCGCCTTTGGCTGCCAAAGCTGGAGCAGTGGTCATTGATAATAGTACTGCTTTCAGGATGAACCCTGCAGTGCCTCTGGTAGTCCCGGAGGTCAATCCTGGGGATATAGAATGGCATAAGGGGATAATCGCCAGTCCGAATTGCTCCACAATCCAAATGGTGGTAGCGCTTCATCCCTTGCACAGGATCAATCCCATAAAGCGAATTATAGTGAGCACTTATGAGTCAGTATCAAGTAGTGGCGGTGCTGCTCTGAGAGAAGTGACAAATCAAGCACGGTTAGTTTTGGAAGGGCGCCGTATTTGTCCTCACGTCTATTCTCACCAAATAGCCTTTAATGTACTGCCAGAAATCGGTGTCTTTTTGGATAATGGATATACTAAGGAAGAACAGAAATTGGTGGAAGAAACACGGAAGATACTGCATACTGAGGACATAGCTATTTCGGCTACTTGCGTCCGAGTTCCTGTTTACTTCGGGCATAGTGAATCAGTTAATGTGGAATTTAGTTCGCCCATCGCCTCTGAAGAAGCAAGGAGGATTTTGGCTCAAGCTCCTGGGGTCAGGGTACTTGATGATCCCACCGTTAGTTTTTATCCTCAACCCTGGGCTGCTAGTGGGTCAGATCATGTATTTGTGGGCCGAATTAGGAAAGATATTTCGAATCTCAACGGACTTGTTATGTGGATAGTGGCTGATAATCTGCGTAAAGGGGGAGCGCTAAATGCTGTACAAATTGCTGAGGAGGGGATAGAGAGGGGTTGGATAAGCCTTAGAGAGAGTTTAGCGAGTTTAAATGAATAAGCCAGGGGTTTCCAGAGGCTCTTTGAATTCTTTGGGTAAAAATAGGCTGGGTCGCTTATTAACAGCGATGGTGACGCCTTTTGATGCTCGAGGCGAGGTTGACTATAAACAAGCTAAAAAACTGGCATTATCTTTACTGGATTCGGGTAGTGAAGGGGTGGTGGTCTCGGGCACCACAGGCGAGTCTCCTACTCTGAGCCAGGAAGAGAAACTGCGGCTTTTCGCTGAAGTAAAATCAGCGATAGCCGACCGCGGAGCGGTAGTTGCTGGCACAGGCAACAATGACACCAGAGAAAGCCAGGAGTTGACTAAGGAGGCGGAGAAAATTGGGGTTGATGCTTGTCTCTTGGTAGTTCCCTATTACAATCGGCCGACCCAGCAAGGATTGTGGGAGCATTTTAAAGCCATTGCCCAGAGTACTACCTTGCCTTGCATCATCTATAATGTGCCATCGCGTACGGTTACCAACCTCGCTGCCGATACGATAATCAAGCTGAGCCAGATTGATAATATTGTGGGCGTGAAGGAAGCCAGTAGCAATTTCGGGCAGATAGCTGAGATTCTTCAGGGAACCGGGGAAGATTTCTTAGTTTATAGCGGCAATGATAGTGATACCTTCCCCATACTTGCTCTAGGTGGTTACGGTGTGATTAGCGTCGCCTCTCATCTAGTAGGAATCCAGATAAAGGACATGATGGAGAAGTTCCTTAACGGTAAACCTCAAGAAGCAGCCAGGATCCACCGATACTTATTGCCTCTGGTAAATGCCTTGTTCATCGTTTCCAATCCTGTACCTGTCAAGTGGGCTCTGAATTACGTAGGTTTTCCAGTGGGTAAACCTCGCTTGCCTCTAGTTGAGCCTGATGAAAAGTCAACCGATCTTATAAAGGCGGCACTAAAAAACTATAAGATAGATTTGCCTATTCCCAGGGGCTGATGGCTGATGGTTATCAGCTGAACCGGGCACTCTGTCTTGATTCAGAAAGCTTTCCTCGGCTTATTCATCAGCTATTATTAAGTGACCAGTGTATCAGAGTAGAGTGCTCGATTTAACCAATATTATTTGCCTCCTGTCTGGTCCTACGGCAATAAGACTGATGGGGCAGGAAAGAAGGTCTTCAAGGCGGGACATATAATTGCGAGCTCCCACCGGCAGCTTTTTAAAATTTCGAATTCCACTTATTGATTCTTGCCAACCATCCAATTCTTCATAGACAGGTTGGCATTTCTCCAATATGGCGACATCGCTGGGGAAAGAATTTAGGACCTCGCCTCTAAATTTGTAGGCGGTGCATATTTTAATTGAGGGGAAACCATCGTAGATATCGAGGTGAGTTAGAGCTATATCACTAAGGCCATTTATTTGAACGCTGAAGCGACCTGCCACAGCATCAAACCAGCCGCATCTTCGTGGTCTCCCTGTGGTAGCACCATACTCACGAGCCTTTTCTCGTATTAAGTCACCAATTTCGTCTTTGAGCTCTGTGGGCATAGGTCCGGCACCGACTCTAGTGTTATATGCTTTAAATATGCCCACCACACGGTCGATTCCTCTTGGGCCCAGGCCTACTCCAATACAGCTTGCCCCGGCCAGCGGTGAAGAAGAGGTCACATAGGGATAGGTGCCAAAGTCAGGGTCAAGTAAAGCTCCCTGGGCGCCTTCTAACAAAACAGGCTCTCCTTTTGTCGCCGCTTCGCGAATCATGGAGCTAGTTTCTCGGATGAAAGGAACAAGCCGCTCTCCATAATGGCAATATTGTTGATAGATCTCCTCCAGTGATAGAGGCGAAGCTTGGTACACTTTGGTCAGGATAATATTTTTGAGCTCCAGAGCTGACTTCAAGCGGCTCAGAAATACATCCCTATCTAACAAATCTCCAGCACGAATTCCTAAGCGAGCTACTTTATCAGCAAAGGCAGGGCCGATTCCTCTGAGTGTGGTACCCAATGCTCCTTTACTGCGCCTTTCTTCTTCCAGTCTGTCGAGGAGAATGTGGTAGGGCATGATCAGGTGAGCACGGGCACTAATAAAAAGGCGACTTATACCTACGCCGTGGTTCTGCAAGTCATCCATTTCTTTAAGAAGTACTGCTGGGTTAATAGCTACACCATTGCCGATAATGCAAGTTACGTGGGGGTAAAAGATGCCCGAAGGGACAAGATGCAGCCGGAACTCGCCAAAGGGGTTGATCACAGTGTGACCAGCATTATCTCCGCCGGAGAAACGAGCTACTATCTTCGCTTTCTCAGCTAAGAGATCAATTATCTTTCCTTTACCTTCATCACCCCACTGCCCTCCCACGATAACTATAACAGCCACTTAATCACCTTTAATGTTTCCTTGCTTCCATAGGTAAACTAACCTTTGAACTACAGTTATAAAGACAAAGACCACCAGAACACATAAAGCAATAAAAATCTGATTTATCAACAAACCTATTGCTAATACTATAACCCGTTCTGCTCTAGTAAACAAGCCAACCTGACATTGCAAGCCGAGTCCTTCTGCCCTAGCTCTTATATAGCTAACCAGGAAGGAACCAATTAAAACAACAAAAATAAGCACGATTTCCAGGCTGGCTTCCTCTTGTGGTATATACCAAATCAAGAGACCACAGAGTATTGCTGCCTCAGAAATGCGGTCAGCTACTGAATCCAGAATAGCGCCAAACCTTGTAGTTTGCTTGGTGAAACGAGCTAAGGCTCCGTCAAGGAGGTCAAATAAGCCTGCAACTAGGACTAAAACCCCGCCAAGAAGAAAGTGCCCCGTAGCGATAACATAGGCCGCAACTATATTCAGAGCTAGGTTGATAAAGGTAAGAGCATTGGGCGTTATCCCGATTTTACTCAAAATCCTGACTACAGGATCGGTAATACGATAGGCTAAATTCCGTCGAATGTCTATTAAATTCATTCAGCTCTTCCAGCTAGCCTACTATCCCTTTCTTTTGAAGAAATTTGACTATTCCTTGCATTTGCTCTTCGTCATTCCATTCGCCGATTTCGCAAACTTTTACTATTCCCGGAGGTAAATATTTGGCCACCATTTCCCAATTCATGTCTCCCTTTCCTGGGGCATGGTGATCGGAAATGCCAAGAATGTCGTGCAAGTGGATGCCGACCATCCTGTCTCTGAACCGTGAAAGCCATTCTTCATGCAAGCTAAATCCAAGCTGCTGTTGCACTTCAGCATGCCCTACGTCATGCCAGTAGCCCACCAGGCTTTCTGCTATTTCGTTAAGTAGCTCTGCCATTTCGTCCATATTTGGTATCTCGTGAGGATGGAATCTGGTCTCAAGTCCCAACATTATACCCTTTTGCCGGCTATATTCACTAAGCTCTTGAAGACTTTTTCTCGCTGCATCAAGGTAAGGAAGAGCTTGGGAAGTGCGTTGGTAAACTAGCTCTTCTTTAGCCTGGCTATATTCTTTGGTTTGAGCGTAGCCTCCATCGTGAAGCTTATACAGCCTATCTTGTAAACTCAGGTCAATTGGCACTTCACCCATATGAAGGACAACAGCCCTGGCCCTCACGCTTGCCGCAAGGTCTATCGTTTGCTTGGTAAAGCTGACAGCCTCTATTCGCTCGCTCTCGTCCAGAGAACTTAAGGAAAGGCTACTTATGGGGATTCCTCTGGATGACAATATCGATGGACAGGGAGAATGAATGCTTGAAATAGGAATTGTGGTCTTGAGAAGCTCACTGAGCATTCTTGGGGAAATTGAGGCATTCGCTTCTATGTGGGTAAAGCCTAATTCTTTAGCTTTGGCGGCAAATCTCGCCATGCGGCTAAATCTACCTTTAACCCACATGGTGGAGAGGGAAACTTCGAGCAACTTGCTACCTTTCTCAAACGTAGTAAGCTCCAATAAGTAAGGTCACAAATAGATTTATTTTTAAGCTACGTTGTTTGAAGTTAGCATTTTTGCATAAAGGCGGTTTATCCTTCAATTTCAGCTGACTCTAGCTCAGGCAGAGAGATAGGACATTCTTGCCCTTGTCCTGCGATAAATGCCTCGGTTTTTACACGAGCTTCCTCGTCAGAATATTGAATAGGTGGAGATTTCATGAAATAAGCTGAAGGCCCCACTATGGTTCCGCTTAAGCCACGGTCCAGGGCTAGTTTACAGCATCTTATGGCATCAATAACTACCCCGGCTGAATTAGGACTATCCCATACCTCCATCTTCAGTTCTAGATTCAGAGGGACATCGCCGAAGGTGCGACCTTCCATTTTCAGGTAGCAAAATTTGCGGTCGGCTAGCCAGGGCACATAGTCACTGGGACCGACGTGAATGTTATCAGGATCGAGAACATAGTCTAACTGTGAAGTAATGGCATTAGTCTTGGAAATCTTCTTAGATTCCAAGCGCTCTCGTTCTAGCATATTGTAGAAATCAGTATTGCCACCAAAGTTCAATTGGTAAGTTCGCTCTAACTTGACGCCACGGTCGCGGAAAAGCTTGGTTAATAGTCGATGGGTGATGGTGGCTCCAACCTGGGACTTAATATCATCGCCAATGAGGGGAAGTCTGTGCTCGGCAAATCGATTTTGCCAATAAGGCTCACGTGCAATAAAAACCGGTATACAATTGATGAAGCCGCAGCCGGCAGTTAGCACTTGCTCTACATACCATTTAGTTGCTTCCTCGCTCCCTACAGGCAGATAATTAATCACCACGTCAGTTGCGGTCTTCTTGAGTATGTCTACAATATTGGCAGTCGGGCCTGGCGCCTTAGTGATAATTTGAGACAGATACTTGCCCAGTCCATCGTGGGTCATACCCCGTTCAACTCGGATGCCTGTCTTAGGCACATCACAAAATTTAATTGTGTTGTTTGGTTTGGTGAAAATAGCCTCAGCTAAATCCTTGCGTACTTTGTTTTTATCAATATCAAAGGCAGCCACGAAGTTGATATCAGATATATGATAGCCTCCCAGGTTGGCATGCATTAGACCGGGGACAAATTCATCTTCCTTAGCATCCTTGTAGTAGTGAACTCCTTGCACTAAGGAAGAGGCACAATTACCAACACCTATGATGGCTACATTTATCGTTCCCATTCTCATCTCCTTTTCATAAATGCGGAAAACTTGCTATGAAAATTAGGCCTTACCCATTCTAAATACCTTGGTTCCGCGCACAGGGCAGATCCCCTTTATATACCAATTTATACATATTTATAGATACTAATGTCAATACCTTCAAAGCGATCTAAGCGAAAACCGAATAGAGCTATTCAGTGGTGGTTAGTTCCCCGATCAATTTGAGTAACCTTGCTCCTCGCTCAATGGAATCATCATAATGAAAGCTGAGTTGCGGTGTATGTTTTAATTTTAAGTGTGATGCAAGTTCCTTGCGCAAAAATCCTGAAGCGTTGTTAAGGCTCGCCAGCATATCCTCTTTATCTATTTTGCTGCCCAAGGTGCTAACAAATATCTTGGCATGCTTAAGATCAGGTGAAAGGGTGACTTCTGTTACTGAGATAAGCTTGCTCAGTCTGGGATCATTGACCTGACGCTCAAGCAGTTCACTGATTTCTCGCTGAATAAGTTTACTTGTTCGTTCACTTCGCCTGCTCATTTGAGTCTCCTATCTGGGGAGTATAATTAGCTTATTCTTTCCTGTCGGTAAAATTCAATGATATCGCCAATCTGAAAATCGACAATCTCTTCTATACCCAAGCCACATTCGAGGCCAGTGGAGACTTCGGCGACGTCCTCTTTAAAACGCTTTAGACTGGAGGCCCGAGAGTCACAAATAACTTTATTTTTGCGCAATATTTTAACTTGGGCATCCCTCCGTATCTTTCCTTCCATAACATAAACTCCGACTATTTTCCTCGACTTGCTGCTGGGGAAGATAGCCCTTACTTCAGCGCGCCCGCTGAGAACTTCAGCGTAAGTTGGCTCAAGCATCCCCTTCAGTGTTCTGTCCATGTCTTCTATTAGCTTGTAGATTACATCATATTGTTGGATGCTCACTCCTTCTATTTTAGCTAGCTGTGTTGCTCCGGGTGAGGTAGGAGTATTAAAACCGATGATAATGCCTTTTGAGGCTGAGGCCAAAAGGACATCACTTTCGGTGATGCTCCCGCTAGCAGTATGGATGACTCTAGCTTTTGCCTTCTCTGTGCCCAGCCTTTCTACTGAACCTTTTATGGGTTCAATGCTGCCCTCGACATCTGTCTTCAAAACTATGTTGAGTTCTTTTATTTGCCCGTCACTTATTTGGCTGGAAAGAGCACTTAAACTTAGGGTGGGACGTGGCCTAGGATATTTTTGTTTTTCTACAATGCTTCGTGCTTCATGCTCATCGGGAAGCACAATAAAGAGGTCTCCCGATTTCGCCACCTCATTTAAGCCGAGGATCTCCACTGGAGTGGACGGTTCAGCTTTGTGAACTTGCTTTCCTTTATCATCAAACATGGCTTTTATTTTCCCCCAAGCACCGCCAGCTACTACAACATTGCCTAGGCTAAGGGTGCCCTTCTGGACGAGAAGGGTAGCTAAAGGACCTTTAGTTTTGTCCAACTTAGCTTCAATGATTACTCCTTCTGCTGCGCTATCGGGATCAGCTTTTAGTTCTAATATGTCAGCAACTAAGAATATGTTTTCCAATAAATCCGATACTCCTTGGCCTTGCTTGGCTGATATGGGTACACAAACAGTATCGCCACCCCACTCCTCAACAACCAGACCTAAATCGGCAAGCTGTTGTTTTACACGTTCGGGATTAGCATCAGATTTATCAATCTTATTGATGGCAACTACTATGGGCACCTTGGCAGCTCTGGCGTGGTCTATAGCTTCCACAGTCTGAGGCATAACACCGTCATCAACGGCAACCACCAGAATTACAATATCAGTTGCTTGTGCCCCTCGGGCTCTCATGGCGGTGAAGGCCTCATGTCCCGGTGTATCCAAAAAGGTGATTTTGCGTCCATCCACTAAAGCCTGGTAGGCACCAATATGTTGGGTAATTGCTCCTACCTCGTGAGCAGTTACATTAGTCTTTCTAATGACATCAAGAAGGGTGGTTTTTCCGTGGTCAACATGCCCCATGACAGTAACCACTGGAGAGCGAACTGATAGTTTCCCTTTTCTTCTTCCCTTTCGGGAAGGCAGAGCTCTATGCTCTTTTGCTGCCTTAGCAACATAGCCAAACTCTGCAGCTGTTATGCTTGCAGTATTAAAGTCGATGCTCTGATTAATATTAGCCATGATGCCGTTGCGCATGAGTTGTTTAATTATTTTTGTAGGCTCTACTTTTAATACGTCGGCCAGCTGCCGCACACTTATAGAAGGTGGAAGCTCAACTTGTGGTAGGTCTTTCTTCACTCTCGGTTTGCTATCGTCCAAATTTAGCTTTCCTCCAACGAGTTATGACTGTACTCAAGTAAGGTTTGTCGATTGTCATCATGAAGTTTTGTTCGTAGAGCATAATCCAGTCGATTTTTCCTCAGAGCTAACTCCCAACAGGTTTTTTTGGGGCATAAGTAAGCACCTCTGCCTGGCTTCCTTCCAAATACATCTATCTCAGCAACGCCGTTCTCAGTACTCACTAAGCGAATCAAGGCCTTCTTTTCCTTAATCTCTCGACAAGCTATGCAAGTACGCTGAGGTAAATACTTATTCTTCGGGCTCATCATCTATAAAATTGTCATCTTGCCTTTTATACTTTATCACCTTTCCCTTTCTTTTATCTTTAATGCCGCTTTTTAGCTTATCTGGTGTTTCTACTTTCAATGCCTTCGTTAAGATATCTTCAGCAAAGCGAATCTGTTTTTCTTCAGTCTTCTCAGGCGGAGCTTCTGGAATGCTTGGAAATTCAACCGACTCTTCCATTCCAATCTCCTCAGCTGGCTCTGCTTCAAGTGTCTCCCTTTCCGTAACTTCAGGAGGAATGACTTCTGCTGCTGTTTCTGGCTCTTGTATAACAACCCTTTCCGACTCAATAGCAGAGACGCTCTTGATATCGATCCGCCAGCCTGTGAGTTTTGCTGCTAACCTGGCATTCTGTCCTTCTTTGCCTATAGCTAGAGAGAGTTGCTTATCAGGGACAACCACAGTAGATATGTTTCTTTCCTCATTGATTTTAATGCTTGCTACTTGAGCTGGGCTAAGGGCGTTAGAGATAAACACCCCAGGGTCGGCATGCCACTGGATTACATCTATTTTTTCGCCATTTAGTTCATTAATGATGCTTTGGAGCCTTATGCCCCGAGGGCCAAGACAGCAACCTACCGGGTCAACGTTTTCTTGAGTAGTTGCCACTGCTGCTTTAGTTCGATGTCCAGCCTCGCGAGCTATGGCTTTTAACTCCACAATCCCGTTGTGAACTTCAGGGATTTCTAGCTCAAAGAGGCCACGTATCAGGTTGGGATGAGAGCGAGAAACTATTATTTGAGGCTCTTTGTCCCTCTGGACCATCTCAAGAATATAAAATTTAAGTCGCTGCCCTCTATAATAATGTTCCTTAGGAACCTGTTCACTCAAAGGAAGTATCGCCTCTATTTTATTCAGTCTGACATAAATTCGTTTAGGTTCGATGAATTGAATTGTTCCACTAACAACATTTCCTTCCCTATCGGTGAACTCTTCATAAACAATGCGGTGTTCTGCTTCCCGCAATCGCTGTAGAACGACTTGTTTTGCTGCTTGAACGGCGATACGGCCAATATTCTTGAGCGTGCATTCTATGTTTATTACATCACCAAGTTGTGCTGTAGCTCGCAGGTTTCGAGCTTCGTTGATGGAGATTTCATGATTTGGATTGGTAACTGACTCAACTATAACTTTTTGGATATAGAAATTGATTTCGCCGATGTCAGGGTCAACTTTTACTAGAACATCTTGTTCCAGAGCAGATACGCTTTTTTTATATGCTGAGGCCAGCGCTGATTCCAAGGCAGCCAAGACCACTTCTTTAGGCAAGTTTCTCTCAGCCGAAAGCTGAGTAATCGCAGTCCTAAGCTCTGTTTTCATCTTCCCATTCCTATTTAATTTTTTACTATTTAATAAAAAGGTGGGTAACCCCCACCTTTAGTTTAAATCCATTTATTTTAATTTAACATATTTAGGTTAAAAATGCAAAAGATTGTCTAAATAGCTTATAATGGGCAACTAATCAATTTGGGAGGGAATATGTTAGCTTTGGAAGGTGTGAAAATTTTGGATTTGTCGAGGTTGATTCCAGGTACATTTTGCACCATGCTCCTGGGAGATTTGGGGGCTGAAGTACTTAAAATTGAAGCGCCAGGGATAACTGAATTTATGGGTTCATCGAGGTCGCTTCAAGGGGAAGAAAACCGAAAGCAAGCAGCTTATTATACCCCTAATCGCAATAAGAAAAGTGTCGTGGTTAACCTGAAATCGGAAGCAGGACGAGAGATATTTTACCGCCTTTCCCGGCACGCAGACGTTATTGTTGAGGGTTTTAGACCCGGAGTAGCCAAGCGCTTGAGGATAGATTACAAAACCATAAGTAAGCTAAATCCTAAGATCATTTACTGCTCGCTTAGTGGCTATGGTCAGGATGGGCCTTACCATGCTTTTCCCGGGCATGATATCAACTATATAGCTATGGCTGGTATCTTAGGCTTAATTGGGTCCAGCGAAGAACCTCCAGTTATCCCCTTAAATCTGGTTGCTGACTTTGCGGGGGCAGCGTTATATGGAGCTTTGGGTATTTCAGTAGCTTTGGTGGCTAGAAACAAGACGGGCAAAGGGCAATATGTGGACATGGCTTACATGGATGGAGCAGTATCACTCATGACCTGGTTCACTTGTGGTTACTTTTTTGACGGGTCAATGTTGAAGAGGGGTGAATCGTGGCTTCATGGTGCCTATCCCTATTACGGAGTGTACGAAACCAAGGATGGTAAACATATTACCATTGGCTGCCTCGAGCCACATTTCTGGGAGAACCTATGCCGATTTCTAGGAAAGGAAGAATATATCCCCTATCACTTCGCCCTGGAACACACCTTTCATAAGCCAGAAGATGAGAAATGGGATGAGATCCGCTCTTCTTTGAAGCAAATTTTCCTAACTAAGACAAGAGATGAATGGTTTGAATTGTTGATTCATAATGATGTCCCTGCCGGCAAAGTTTATACACCGGACGAGGTTTTTAGTGACCCACAGGTGATTCATCGCCAAATGGTAATAGAGGTGGAACATCCTACCTTGGGCAAGATCAAGCAAGTTGGCATAGCTCCTAAGCTCTCAAGCACACCAGGCAAGGTGAGAAGTTTATCTCCAATTCCTGGGGAACATACTGATGAAATATTACAGGAACTAGGCTATAAGCGGGAGGAGATTGAGAATTTACGACAGGAAGGTGTAGTATGTTAAAGGAGTTAGATTATGGCCGAAGAATGTATTTTTTGTAGAATTGTTGCTGGTGAGGTGCCTAGCGACATAATCTATCAAGATGAAAATTTCCTAGCATTCAGGGATATCTTGCCTAAAGCACCTACACACGTGCTCATTATACCTAAAACTCATATTGCATCTGCGGCTGAACTTACTGAGGGACAACAAAAGCTTGCCGGGCGCCTTATAATCATAGCTAAGAATCTGGCTGAGAAAGAAGGGATAGCCAAGAAGGGTTATCGCTTGGTTATAAATTGTGGCTCTGAGGGGGGACAACTGGTGCCTCACCTTCATCTTCACCTTATTGGCGGCAGGAAGCTGGACGCCAGGCTTGGCTGAAGATTATAGAGACCGCAGCTTGTCTATTAATTCTTCTACAGCTTCGTCTGGGGTGGATGCTCCGGCGGTAATACCAATGTGGTGCTTACTCACGAGCCAGGAAGTATCGACTTCGTCTGCTGTTTCTACCAAATGAGTTTCCACCAAAGGAGAGCATATTTCAACAAGGTGTCTGGCATTGGCACTATTACCTCCGCCTATCACTATCATGAGTTGACTTCTGCGAGCTAATTTTATGGCAGCTTCTTGTTGACCCTGTGTTACTTTACATAAAGTATTAATGAGGCGCATTTCCTCCATATTAGGCCCCACCATCCCTATAAGCTGTCTGACAAATTCGATAAAGGCAGATTGGGTTTGGGTTGTCTGGGAGATAATGCCCAGGCGTGATGGTGATTTTCCCGAGCTATATATTGGCTTCGCGTTGAGGGCAGCTATGCCTTTGTCTCCTGTCCAACCTAGTAGTCCTTTGACCTCAGAGTGCTTTGCGTCTCCAAATATGAAGACGTCAAACCCAGCTTCGGCTAATTCCTTGGCTGCGTTTTGGGCTTTGCGGACTATGGGACATGTAGTGTCAATGATATGAATGTGATGGGCTCTGATCTCAGATAATACCGCTGAGCTTACACCATGAGTGGTGATAGCCAGGATTCTGCCTTGGGCTTGGTCCAGATGATCTATCGGCTTTACTCCTAGATTAGCCAATGCTTCCACTAGCAGGCGATTGTGTGCTACAGGTCCCAGTGTTTCTATTTCTCCATATTTGTTAGCTGTCTCCTTCAACAACTTGATGGCCCGTCTGACGCCGAAGCACAGGCCCAGTTTCTCAGCCTTCTCAACCTTCATGTTTTTCATATTCGCCTTGATATTCGAGTGGCAAAAGAACAGCGATTTCCATCATCAGTTGTGTGGTCAATGATTGCATTTGTGACTTGCTCATCCTGCTGGAGGTTGGAGGTAGCTTAAATGGCTTGCCAATGTTGACAACTATGCGAGGGCGTTTCCATAGCCAGCTTATGCCCTTAATCTTGTCTGTGCCGACGATGCCGACAGGAAGAAGAGGGACATTTGCTTTTGAGGCTATAACTGCGGAGCCTGGTTTGCCTTTTCTGAGTTTGCCGTCGTGACTTCTGCCGCCCTCCGGGAACATTCCCAGGATTAGTCCCCTTTCCAATGCATCTCTGGCACTCTTAAGTATCTTTTGTTTCTCTCTAACCCTACCTTCACGGCGTATGGAAACGGATCCAGCCCAGCGGAGCCAGAATCTCAAAAAGGGAGAACGAAAGAGTTCCTCTTTTGCCACGAAAGTAATCCATCGCGGAAAGCTAAACGCGAGAAAAATTGGGTCGAGGACATGAACATGATTGGCTACCAAAATCAGTGGACCAGTTAATGGTACGTTTTCTCTTCCTTCGACTTTCCAGGAGAAAAGAATATTGAGCAAAGGTCTACATGTGGCTAAGAAAATCTTTTGAGAGAGGGTCATAGATTTACCGCCAGAGTATATATTTTGTCTACAACTTGCTCCAGGGTAAAGTTTTCTGTATCGATAATTATGGCATCTTCAGCCGGTTTAAGTGGCGAGATGGTTCTATTGATATCCATCTCGTCTCGCTTCTTTAAATCGGCGAGGACTATTTCCAGGTTCGAATTCTCTCCTCGATTTAATAGTTCCTTGTAACGGCGCCTGGCTCTCTCTTCGGTGGAGGCGGTGAGAAAAATCTTTAGTTCCGCCCAGGGTAAGACTACCGTACCAATGTCTCTGCCTGCCATCACTACCTTTCCTCGCTGGGCTAACTTACGCTGTTCTAGTATCAGTGTTTGGCGTACCCCTGCTATCTTCGATGCTAGGGAAACATGTGCCTCTACCTCAGAGCAAAGCAGCTTGGAAGAGACATCTTCATCATCAATGAAGGGCGAGAGATGCCATCCTTGTAAGGGAACAAAATCGAATTTAGTGTTATTGGCCAACTGACAAAGCTTTTGTTCGTTCTCTATGGGGATACCTGATTTGAGAACCTTCCAGGTAAACGCTCGATACATCATCCCTGTATCGAAGAAAACATAGCCCAATCTTTTTGCTAGCAGTGAGCCGACACTACTCTTGCCGACTGCCACAGGACCGTCTATAGCAATTAGCTGTGGTTTCAAATTTCCCTCCATAATATCATTCTAGGCCAGTCTGTCAAGCTTTTAAATCTGACAAGCTTTTAAATCTGAGATCAACGTCGCTTTCTACTCAAGCTAAGGGTGATTAGGGTTTGACGATTATCCACGCTTTACCCCAGAAAGCTTGAAAAAATCCAATAGCGCCTCAAACATGTTTGATGAGATTATACTAGAAAATTCCTTGAATAGAGATGCAATAGACTGGCAAATCTTAGCGGTAATTCCGTGAGCTCAAGGATTTGCCTTAGTTGCGAATTCCGTTTAAAATAACTTTCTTTATAAGGAAATTGATTCGTGAGGAGGAATTCATATGGGTACGGTTGCTGACCGGTTGAAGGAACTGAGGGACAAAGAAAGAAAGATAAAAGCCTTGGGAGGCCCGGAGCGGGTGGAAAAGCAGCACAAATCGGGGAAATTAACTGCTCGTGAAAGGTTTGACCTGCTTTTTGACCCTGGCAGCTTTCACGAGCTTGATTTGTTTGTTCAGCATCGAGCTACGCTCTTTGGCATGGATAAGGTTGTCGTCCCCGCAGAAGGAGTCGTTACTGGATATGGGATGGTAAATGGTCGCCCTGTATGTGCTTTTTCTCAGGACTTTACCTCCATGGGAGGGACACTAGGCGAGATGCATGCTAAAAAGATATGCAAGGTAATGGATTTAGCTATGAAGTGTGGTGTTCCCATAGTAGGCTTTAATGACTCTGGAGGGGCCCGGATTCAGGAAGGTGTTGATGCCCTTTCAGGCTATGGGCAGATATTCTTCCGGAATTCTGCAGCCTCAGGGGTTATTCCCCAACTCTCGGCAATCATGGGGCCTACTGCTGGGGGAGCAGTCTATTCACCTGCCATGACAGATTGGGTGTTCATGACAAAGGGGACAAGCTACATGCACATCACTGGCCCGGCAGTTATCAAACAGGTTACTGGGGAAGAGATCACTTCCGAAGAGCTGGGCGGTGCCATGACTCATGCCACTAAAAGTGGCGTATGCCATTTTACCGGCGATAGCGATGCTCAGGCTATTGAACTCATAAAAAAACTTCTGAGTTATCTTCCTTCAAGTAATAGGGAGGCCCCCCCTTTAATTAAGGCTACCGATGACCCAGACCGTGTTGACCCTGCCCTTGACAGCATAATCCCAGACGAGCCCAACAAGGTTTATAACATGAGAGATGTTATCAAATCCATTGTGGATAACGGTGAAATACTTGAGCCTCATTATCATTATGCTCAGAACGCCATTATTTGTTTTGCCCGGCTTAATGGTAGAACAGTGGGCGTTATCGCTAATCAACCGATGCACCTTGCTGGGTGTCTTGACGTCAATGCCTCGGATAAAATCACCCGATTTATCAGGTTCTGCGATGCTTTTAATATTCCCTTGCTTACCATTGCCGATGTCCCTGGTTACTTGCCAGGGAAAGACCAGGAATGGCTGGGAATAATAAGACACGGAGCAAAGATTTTGTGGGCTTACTCCGAGGCCACGGTTCCTAAAATCACTCTGGTCACTCGCAAAGACTACGGGGGTTCATATCTTGCCATGTGTAGTAGAGATCTGGGCGCTGATTTTGTTTTCGCCTGGCCCACAGCGGAGATTGCAGTGATGGGGGCTGAAGGGGCTACACCGATTATCTTTCGCAAGGAAATAGAGGCTGCGCCGGACCCTGAAGCCAAGGAGCAAGAGAAGATTCGGGAATATCGTGACCTACTATATAATCCTTACATTGCCGCCTCGCGGGGATATGTTGACGAAGTTATTCCACCCCGGGAGAGCCGCCCCAAGATAATCAAGGCCTTGGAAATTCTCTCTACTAAACGAGAAACGAGACCTCCAAAGAAGCATGGGAATATTCCCGTGTAAAGAAGTTTAAAAAAGGAACAATTGGAAAATAAAAAAGGAACAATAGCTGCCATTACTGCTGCTGTAGCTGCTTATGTGGAAGAGGAAAGAAAGGCTCTGAGGCCGGCGATACCCCAGCGAAGGCTGGTAGCGGTCTCTACCTTGTGGAGTAATTCTGGGCGTGAAGAGATAATGCGAATGCGAATGCTCTGGCAGAGAAGGATTGTTCCTAAAGTGGTGACATTTAGCTGCTATCCTGAGCTGAAGCTCTAGGCAAGGCGAAGAGGTTAGTAAAGGCTCCGGATCCTTCGCTGCGCTCAGAATGTCGAGCAGTAAAAGACTCGTAATGACGAAAGGAGATAACTTGTGAATGCAGTAAGAAACGGTTCCATCTTGGCCAAAGATTTAACCGCTGATAAAGTGAAAACGAGGCCGAAAGCTAAAAACCCGGTCAAAATTTGTGATACTACCTTTCGTGATGGGCATCAATGCACATTGGCTACGAGGATGCGAACTGAGGATATGGAGTGGATGGCCCCTGAAATGAATAAATGTGGCTTCTACTCTATGGAGGTCTGGGGTGGGGCAACATTTGACGTAGCCCATCGCTTTTTGGGTGAGGACCCCTGGGACAGGCCTCGCAAGTTGAAGAAACTCATGCCTGGTACTCAACTTCAGATGCTTCTACGAGGTCAGAATTTAGTCGCTTATCGAAACCATCCTGATGATTTGGTTGATGCTTTTGTGGAACAGGCCGCTGAGGTGGGCATTGATATTTTCCGCGTTTTTGATGCCGTGAATGACGAGCGCAATCACGAACGTGCCGCCCAGGCAATTAAAAAATGTAGCAAACATTATCAAGGAGCCGTATGTTACTCGCTCACCCAGCCCAGAATGGGTGGACCGGTCTACAATCTGGAATACTATGTCAAAAAAGCTCTCGCCCTCCAAGACATGGGTGCTGATTCCATATGTATTAAGGATCAGGCTGGGCTTATCTCCCCTTATGATTCCTATGAGCTAATCAAGGCTCTTAAGGAAAACTTGAAAGTACCTGTTGAGTTGCATACTCACTACACCAGTGGACAGGCTTCTATGTCGGTGCTGAAGGCCATTGAGGCTGGGGTCGACATCGTCGATACTGCCTTGTCTCCCTTTGCTTTACGCTCCTCACAGCCAGCTATCGAGCCTCTGGTAGTTGCTCTATATGGTACAGATAGGGATACAGGGCTTGACATTGAACAACTATTCAAGTGTGCTCAAATGTTGGAGCAGATCGCCCCTAAATACAAAGATTTCTTAGATACATCGGCAATGTCGGTCATCGATACCGGAGCTCTGGTGCATCAAATTCCTGGTGGCATGACCACGAACCTGGTGGCGCAGCTCAAACAAATGAATGCTCTGGACAAGCTGGCTGAGGTGCGACAGGAAACTGCTAGGGTCAGGGCAGAATTTGGTTATCCACCTTTAGTTACACCTACGAGCCAGATTGTTGGTGTCCAAGCAGTACAGAATGTCCTGCTAGGGCGCTACAAGCTTGTCTCCAAGGAGGCAAGGGAATATGTATATGGGGGTTATGGCAAGCCACCAGCTCAAATTGTCCCAGACGTCCAGAAGACTATTCTTAAAGATAAGGTGCCTATCACCTGTCGGCCGGCAGACCTGCTCGAGCCAGAACTGGAAAAAGCTAAGGAAGAATCAAAAGAATTCACTAAGAATATTCAAGATGTCCTTATTTATGCTCTTTACCCTACCACTGGTGCACGCTTCTTAAATTATAGATATGGTATAGATAAGACCATCCCAGACGATTGGAAGCCACCCCATGCCCCCAAGACTCTTGAGGAGGTGAGCAGGGAGGATGAACTTATTGCTCAAGTTAAAGCTGGCAAGCTGAAGGGAAGTTAGAGAAAAAGCAATCTCCGAAAAAGAGCAGGCGTGAGAAATTTCAATGTTTTCATCGGAGATGATAAATAGGCACACATATATTTAGCGCAAAGGGAAGTAAAATAACGATATAGAGGGAGGTAGAGATGAAGGTAGACGTTGAAAGATTGAAGGAGATCGTAGGAGAGAAAAATGTCAGAGATAACATTGCTGATCTTTATGTCTATGGCTCTGACTCCTCGGTTCATGAAGCCAATCCTTCGGTTGTTGTCAGACCTGAAACAATAGAGGAAGTGCAGGAGATTGTACGCTATGCCAATGCCGAGTTAATACCTGTTATCGCCCGAGGTGCCGGTTCTGGCGCTTCGGGACACACTGTTCCCATAGATGGCGGCATTGTCATGGATTTGAAGCGAATAAACCGAATCCTGGCGATAAGACCCCGAGATATACTGTGCAAAGTTGAGCCGGGAGTAGTCTGGGATGATTTAAACAGGGCGCTTCAGCCCTATGGTCTTTGGTTTCCTTCGGCTCCAGAGTCGGGTAGAATTGCCACCATTGGCGGAGCTATTGCCAACAATGGCTCTGGGGTAAGGGCGATAAAGTACGGAACAATGCGGGACTATGTCTTAGGGATGAAGGTTGTTCTGGCAAATGGAGATTTAGTTACTCTTGGTGCTGATACACGCGCTCAGGCATCGGGTTACCAGCTTGATAGGCTTATAGTTGGCTCTGAAGGCACTCTGGGCATAATTGTAGAAGCGACACTTTTGCTCAGACACCTGCCTAAATTTAGAGCTATGGGAATGGCGAAGTTCAATAAACTAGAAGATGCGGGTGAGACAATATCAGACATAGTGGCATCTGAAGTAACGCCCTCATTGCTTGAGCTTATAGACGATATAGCCATCACTGCTCTTAACAAGACACTTAACATGAATCTTCCCCAGGTAGAAGCGA
>Ga0209979_1002057_pt1 | contig 20143 bp, 19 predicted proteins | sample AnhtaG_FD_183114 | JGI IMG/M metagenome (GOLD analysis project Ga0209979, IMG submission 183114) | Deep subsurface microbial communities from Anholt, Denmark to uncover new lineages of life (NeLLi) - Anholt_01485 metaG (SPAdes) (version 2) | ecosystem: Environmental > Aquatic > Marine > Oceanic...
CACTCCAGCCTGAAGGCCGGGGGATGGCTGCATCCTTCGACCCCAACCTGAAGGTTGGGGCATCACTGCTGTTCTTATCGCTCATATCTGTCCAACCGTTCCCACTGGGTGCGGATGTACTGGCCCACCGAGGCTGCTGCGGCTTCTGGGACCACCTTAGCCGCATATCGATGCTGCCAGAAGCTGTTAAGCCCGGCATCCAGCTTTAGGTCGGGGAAGCGCTGGAAGAGCCGCCGAGACGTTGCCCCCTTTAGCAGATTCATAGCCTTAGAAAGATCTGTCCTATCATCTACTGCGATAAGCAGGTGGACATGATCCACCATCATCTCACATTGCACCAGATTGATGCTCTTCTCCTTCGCCACCGTCATTATCAGTTCCCTGGCGGCTTCACCAACGTCCCCTTGCAGCAGCCACTTGCGTCCTTTCGTGGCAAACCAGACGTGGTAGAGAGCCATCCACACCCCCGCTTTCTCTCATGCCCCAGCCTTTAGGCTGGGGTGCAGATTATTCTCCTCCACCGGGCTAGGAAGCCTCCTGCTCCTTCAGCCCTTTCATCATCACCCGCAGTCCCTTGCCCACCTGCTCGACCTGGTGCTCGGCGTTCTGCTTGCGCAGAGCCAGGAAGCTGGGGCGCCCCGCCTGATTCTCCAGGATCCATTCGCGGGCGAAGGTGCCGTCCTGAACCTCTTGAAGGATTTCGCGCATGGTCTGGCGGACGTGCTCGTCGATGACCCGCGGCCCACGGGTGTAGTCGCCGTACTCGGCCGTGTCGCTCACCGAGTAGCGCATGTAGTTCATGCCCCCCTCGTAGATCAGGTCCACGATGAGCTTCAGCTCATGCACGCACTCGAAATAGGCGCTCTCCGGCTGGTAGCCGGCCTCTACCAGGGTCTCGAAGGCGGCCTTCATAAGCGCGGTCACCCCACCGCAGAGGATCACCTGCTCGCCGAAAAGGTCGGTCTCCGTCTCCTCGGCGAAGGTGGTCTCCAGCACGCCGATGCGGGTGCAGCCTATGCCCTTGGCGTAGGCCAGGGCCACCTGCTTGGCCGTCTGGCTGGTGTCCTGATGAACGGCCACCAGACCGGGCACACCAGCGCCCTGGCTGAACAGCTCGCGCAGGCGGTGGCCTGGCCCCTTGGGGGCGATCATGGTCACGTCGACGTCCGGCGGCGGCAGGATCTGGTTGAAGTGAATGTTGAAGCCATGGGCGAACATCAGCATCTTGCCCGCGGTCATCCCCGCCTCGATGCTGTCGTAGTAGACCTGCTTCTGCAACTGGTCGGGTACCAGCATCACGACGATGTCCGCCTGCTTGGCCACCTCGGCGGCGGTCGCCACCTGTAGGCCGGCCTCCTCGGCCCGCTTCCAGGCGTCGGCGCCGGGATATTCGGCGACCAGCACCTTGCAGCCGCTGTCTCTGAGGTTTTGGGCATGGGCGTGTCCCTGGCTGCCGAAGCCGATGATGCCGATGGTGCGGTTCTCTAGCAGCGACAGGTCGGCGTCCTGGTCGTAGTAGATCTTGGCCATGCCTTCGCTCCTTTCCTGGCCCGGTGCGGGCGCTGGCACCCTCTCTTCTTCTGGAACCCAGCGATCAGACTACTCAGACGAATATGGCGGCTCGCCCTCCGGATAGCGTTCGAACGGCTCCTCCCCCAGCTCGTGAAGGCCGGGGGTGGAGCTGGCGGCGCCGCGCACCAGGGCCACCCGACCGGTACGCACCATCTCCACCACGCCGTAGTTCTCAAGCAGGTCAAACATGGCATCGATCTTGTCGTCAGGTCCGGTGACCTCGACGATCAGCGATTCTGGCCCGACATCGATGATCTCAGCCCGGAAGATGTGCACGATCTCGATGATCAGGCTGCGGTTCTCGGCGGTGGCCTTCACCTTGATCAGGGCCATCTCGCGGGAGACGGTGGTTTCGTCGGAGATGTCGCGGATCTCCACCACGTCCACCACCTTGTCCAGTTGCTTGACCACCTGGTCGGCGTCGGTGTTGGCATCGACCACGAAGGTCATACGGGACAGGCCCGCCGTCTCCGAGTGGCCCACCGCCAGGCTCTCGATGTTGAACCCCCGCTGCCGCCACTTGCTCGCTATGCGGTTGAGCACGCCCGGCTTGTCCTCCACCAGGGCGATGATGATGTGCTTGCGTAGCTCTCTCATGCGTGCGCCACCACCCTTTCTTCCTCGTATTTGGGTAGGTCCAGTGTCTCTTGCAGAGCGGCCCCCGGCGGCACCATCGGGAAGATGTTCTCTTGCTCCTCCACCTGGAAGTCGATGATCACCGGCCCCGGGTGCTCCATGGCCCTGTAGACGGCCGATTCCACCATTTGCTTGTCAGTGACCCTTATCCCCAGAATGTCGTAGGCCTCGGCGATCTTCACGAAGTCGGGGTTCTTCAGGGGCGTGGCCACCAGGTTGTCGTGGTAGAAGAGGGTCTGCCACTGGCGCACCATCCCCAGATGAGCATTGTTGATGATGGCGAACTTGATGGGCAGATTGTTGACGGAGACAGTGATCAGGTCCTGCAGGGTCATCTGGAAGCCGCCGTCGCCGCATATCGACCAGACCAGCTCGTCCGGCCGAGCTACCTGCACCCCGATGGCCGCCGGCACCTCGTACCCCATAGGGCCCAGGCCCCCGGCGGTGAATAGCGAGTTGGGCTTGTCGAACCAGAAGAACTGGGCCGCCCACATCTGGTGCTGCCCGACTCCAGTGACCACCGAGCAGTCGCCTTTGGTGGCTTCGTATATCGTCTTGATGACGTACTGGGGCAACAGCTTGTCCGTCTCACGGATGGTGATCGAGGGATGCTCCCGCTTGAGTTCGTCCAGGTGGGCCAACCAGTCGTCCCGCTGGCCGCTCTCCACCCGCCGGTTCAGCTCTTTGAGGACGCTCTTGGCGTCGCCCTGGAGGGCCACCGTCGGCCGCACATTCTTGCCGATCTCCGCCGGGTCGATGTCGATGTGGATGACCTTGGCGTTCGGGGCGAAGTCGCGCAGGCGGCCGGTCACTCGGTCGTCGAAGCGCATGCCGATGGCTATCAGCAGGTCGCTTTCGCACATGGCCACGTTGTTCCAGTACATGCCGTGCATACCGGGCATGCCCAAGCACAAGGGGTGAGAGCCGGGGAAGCTGCTGATGCCCAATAGGGTGGTGATGACGGGGATGTTCCCTTTCTCGGCCAGCTCCCTAAGCTCCCTGTAGGCCTGGGAGATGATCACCCCGTGGCCGGCCAAGATCAGCGGCTGCTTCGACTCGTTGATCAGCTCTGCCGCCTTGTCGATGTGCTCCCGGTCAGGCTGGGGCACGGGCCGGTAGCCCCGCATCTCCAGCTTCTCGGGGTAGACGAACTCCGCCTTCTGCTGGAAGACATCGCGGGGGACATCGATGAGCACCGGCCCCGGCCGCCCTGTGCCCGCGATGTAGAACGCCTCGCGAATGATTCGCGGCAGGTCCGCCGCGTCCAGAGCGAGGTAGTTGTGCTTTGTCACGGGCAGGGTGATGCCGGTGATATCTGCCTCCTGGAAGCCGTCGCGGCCGATGAGCCCTCTTACCACCTCGCCGGTGAGGGCCACGATGGGTACAGAGTCCAGCCAGGCGTTAGCGATGCCGGTGACGAGGTTCGTCGCCCCCGGCCCGGAGGTCGCGCAGCACACGCCCACCTTGCCCGAGGCCCTGGCATAGCCGTCGGCGGCGTGGGCGGCCACCTGCTCGTGCCGTACCAGGATGTGCTTTAGCTGGGGGTATTGGGGCAACAGGTCGTAGAAAGGTATGGTCGCCCCGCCGGGAATGCCGAAGAAGTGCTCCACCCCCTCTCGCACCAAACATTCGCAGATAATCTGTGCTCCCGTAAGCTCCATCGCTTCTCCTCCCCTCTAGCGGCGGGCTCCTGCTGCAATCATCGCCCATTTCCCTCCCAATGGCACGGCCATCTATTCCTTAATCTTTAAAGACGGCGCCCCTGCTGGCGCTCGTTACAGACTGAGCGTAGCGTTTTAGATAACCGCTATCGATCTTGGGCTGGAAGTCGGGCAGAGCGGCCAGGCGCGCCTCGATCTCGCCCTGGCTGAGGGCGGTATCCAGACGCTGGTTGGCGATATCGATGATCACCTCATCGCCGTCTTGGAGAGCGGCGATGGGGCCGCCAGCCGCTGCCTCCGGCGACACGTGGCCGATGGCCGCGCCGCGAGTGGCGCCCGAGAAGCGGCCGTCGGTGATCAGGGCCACCTTGTCGTCTACCCCCATGCCCGAGATCATGGAGGTAGGGGAGAGCATCTCCGGCATGCCGGGGCCGCCCCTGGGCCCCTCGTAGCGCAACACTAGGACATCGCCTTCCTTGAAACGCTGCTCCATGATCGCCTCGACGCACTCGTCCTCGGAGTCGAAGCAGCGGGCTGGGCCGCGATGGCTCATCATCTGGGGAGCCACCGCCGCCGACTTGACTACCGCCCCTTCCGGCGCCAGGCTGCCGAAGAGAACGGTCAGGCCGCCCCTGGGAGAGTGGGGCTCGGCGAAGGGGAGGATCACGGCCCGGTCGCGCACCCCCGCGACAGCAATGTTCTCGCCCACCGTCCCGCCCGTGACCGTGGGCACCTCCGTGTGTAAGACCGACTCTATCTCCTTCATGACGGCCGCGACGCCGCCAGCCCGATGGAGGTCCTCTACGTGGTGAGGCCCCGCCGGACTCAGGCGACACAACTGGGGCGTGCGGCCACTGATCTCGTTCACCATCTTCAGGGGGAAATCCACCCCCGCCTCGTGAGCGATGGCCAGCAGGTGGAGTATGGAGTTCGTGCTCCCCCCCAGGGCCGTATCCACCGCCAGGGCGTTCCGGATGCCGTCGCTGGTCACAATCTGCCGCGGCCGTAGGTCGCGCTCGAGAACCTTCATCACCTGGGCCCCCGCCTCCTTGGCCAGGCGGATGCGGGCAGAGTCCACGGCGGGGATGGTGCCGTTGCCGGGCAGAGCAAGCCCCAGGACCTCGGTGGCGCAGTTCATCGTGTTGGCCGTGAACATGCCGGCGCAGGAGCCGCAGGTGGGACAGGCCACCTCTTCCAGCCGCCCCAATTCCTCCTCCGACATCTCTCCCTTGCTCACCAGGCCCACCGCCTGAAAGACGGTGGCCAGGTCCACCGCCTGGCCCTGCCACCGGCCGGCCAGCATCGGCCCACCGGAGACGAAGATGCAGGGCAGGTTCAGCCGCAGCGCTGCCATGAGCATTCCCGGCACTATCTTGTCGCAATTAGTGACGAACACCAGGGCGTCGAAGGCGTGCGCGATGGCCATGCACTCCACAGCATCGGCGATGACCTCGCGGCTGGCCAGGCTGTAGCGCATGCCGATGTGGCCCATAGCGATGCCGTCGTCCACGCCGGGGACGTTCACCTCGAAGGGGGTGCCGCCAGCGCTGCGCACGCCGGCCTTGGCAGCTTCGGCGATCTGGCGCAGGTGGATGTGGCCGGGGATGATCTCGTTGTAGCTGTTGACGACGCCGATGAAGGGTTGGTCCATCTCCTTGTCGGTCAGGCCCAGGGCTCGCAGCAGCGACCTGTGGGGCGCCCGTTCCACGCCCTTTTTCACCCTATTGCTTATCAACACAAGCCTAGCAGCCGCTGCCATGACTCATATACTCCTCCAGGCCCGTGACCTGCCCCGGCCGAAACAAGCGATCCCGTCCCCCAAAAGGACGGGATCATACAAGAATCCTCGTGGTACCACCCTTCTTCTCCGCCAAGTCAGCACTCTGGCGGCACCCTAAATACAAATCCCGCCCCAAAGGGATCCCGCTGGGGCGGGACGGTGCCACCCTTCTTCTCCAACCTGTCGGAGCCCTCTAGGCGCTTTAACGGGCGCTCCCGGCCAGACCTACCGTGTATACAACAGATTCAGCCTGGCAGCTCTGGGGCGAGTTCAAGGCTACTTTGCTTCCGGGCTCTCACCTTATCCCGGTTCTCTTGAGCAGGGAGAAACCTCTACTACTCCCCTTCGTCGCCTTTTCCACTTTGGTTGTGAGCGCCATTCTAGCAACGAAAATTGGCAGTGTCAAGCAATATTGCTCAATTCTCGCTGTTCCAGGTTCTTCCTGAGCTTTTCGGGGGGCAAACGGTATCGGCTCCTGCGGGCGACGGCATCCTAATCCATCGAAATGAGATTAGGTTACGGCGATGGCAGCCGCAACCCAGAAGAGGCCCTGGAGCAAGATGGCCCCGGCCAGCAGGCGCGTCAGGGTGCTGCCGGCAGGGTCAGCCCCCACCACGATGGCGTCGTAGTCTACGAAACCAGGAGGCTGTTGAAATACCCATTATCTCCGTTCATGGTTCGACAGGCTCACCACGAGCGGAGATGCGCAGGCACCTCAAACCGCTCGCCCTGAGCCTGTCGAAGGGCGAACGGGGCGTTTTTCAGCACCCTCCCAGGTTAGGTGACGGCGATGGCAGCCGCAACCCAGAAGAGGCCCTGGAGAAAGATGGCCCCCGCCAGCAGGAGGTAGGAGGCGGCTCGCTCCCACTTGTGGACGGCCAGGCCGGCCGCCAGGCTGACCGCCAGCAGGGCGAGCGCGGTGGCAGGAATCTGCAGCACCTCCCGCTTGGGCCTGAGATCGACCTGGCCCAAGGGTGGGAAGGCCAGGTTCAACTGATCGGCGAGGTCAGGGTAGACGGCGAAGACGAAGCCGAAGAGGGCCACGTTGGCCAGCACCGCGATGAGAGCCAGTGCCTGGCCGTGGCGGTCCAGCCAGAAGGGGTGGATCGCCACCAGAGGGTGCTCAGCCCTTTGCCTCGGCGCCTCCTCCGCTGCGGCTGTTTCGGCGTGCTGGAGGCGCTGCATCTCCATGGTGAAGCGGACGCTGTTCTCGGGCGAGATGGCGTAGGAGCCTGATGAGGTGACGATGTAGATCAGCTCCCACGGCGACCCATGGGTGGAGTAGAAGAGGACCTCGCCGATGGTCGGCACGGTGGCTCGCCCCACGTGATAAGCCCACCAGTTGACCCCTCGGATCTCCAGCAAGCGGGCCTCCCGACCGGGAACACACCGCTCGATTCGATTCAACGGGATGAACTGGCGGATGAGCCCCCAGCGTATCGATAGGCCTGTCTCGTCCAGGGCGTAGCTCATGGCAAAGCAGGCGTAGGTCCAGTAGGCGAAGATGGCCGCCAGGGCCAGGAGGAAGAAGGCACTTCCGAAAGCCAGGAATTTGGCCACCGAGATAGCCCAGGGGCTGGCGAAAGCCATCAGCAGGGCCGCCAGGAGAAGCGCCAGCGCAACTATGGCGGCACCGGTGGCCGTGCCGGTCAGGCGGGCAGGACGATAGATCACGGGGGCGACGACGCCATCATCTCCTATCTGGCGATGTGACAGGCTGTGCACCAGTGGGCGTATTTCCCATTCTTGCCGCGCACCACGTCGAAGTAGAGGCGCTGGAGCTCAACGGCGATCGGCCCCGGTTTGCCCTCGCCGACAGCCCGGTGGTCAACCTCGATCACCGGCGTCACGTGGGCGGCTGTGCCCGTCATGAAGCACTCGTCGGCCAGGTAGAGCTCGCTGCGGTCGATGGGCCGCTCGACAGTCTCGATGCCCAGCTCCTCGCGGGCCAGGGTGATGACCGTGTCGCGGGTTATGCCCACCAGAATGTTGGCCCAGGCAGGCGGGGTGATAAGGCGGCCGCCCTCGACGATGAAGATGTTCTCGCCGCTGCCCTCCGAGACGTGGCCGTCCTCATTAAGTATGATCGCCTCGTCGTAGCCGTGCTCCACCGCCTCCGTCTTGGCCAGGGCCGAGTTCACGTAGATGCCGTTGACCTTGGCCCGGGCCGGGATGCTCGTATCCTCTATCCGTCGCCAGGAAGAGGTGCCGCAGCGGGCCCCCTTCTCGATGTCCAGATAAGGGCCGAAGGGGATGGCGAAGATCAGGAAGTCGTCCTCCAGGCCGTGCAGGCGCACGCCCAGCGCCGTGGAGCTCTTGTAGGCGATGGGGCGAATGTAAGCGTCCTCCTGATAGCCGCACATCTCCACCAGCCGCACGGTGATATCGCACAGCTCGTCATTGCTGTAGGGGAGGTCGATTTTGAGGATACGACAGCTCTGATGCAGGCGCCGGTAGTGGTCGGCCAGGCGGAAGAGGTAGGTCTGCTTTTCCTCTTCGTTCCAGTTGCCGCGGATCCCCTCGAATACGGCGGTGCCGTAGTTGAAGGCGTGGGTCATTACGCTGATCTTGGCCTCGGCCAGGGGGACGAACTGCTTGCCTAAGTATGCATATGGCGTGGCCATAGCAGGAACGCTCCTTTCGAGGGGAGTTGCGCTAATTATATCAACCTGCTGACCAAACACAACCCCCTGGCCCGCCCTCGTTGACTCTGCTGGGCTGCCCAGGCTATCTTGGGGATGTCGGGGGTGATGATGCAGATGCCTGATTGGTTCCCCCTGGGCGATTACGAGCTGCTGGTCGTGAGCGATGGCGTCCTCCGCCTGGACGCGGGCTCCGTCTTCGGCGTCACCCCGCGAGTCATGTGGGAGCCCCTGGTGGGGCCTCTCGACGAGGAGTACCGCCTGGCGGTTGGCCTCAACTGCCTCCTGGTGCGCTCGCAGGGCAAGCTGGTCCTGGTGGAGACGGGCGTGGGCAATAAGACGACGCGCGTCCCCGGTGGCGCCGGCGTGGCCCAGGCGGGAACGCTGCTGGAGGACATGGCCCGCCAGGGCATCCGGCCCGAGGATGTCGACATCGTCATCAACACCCACCTCCACTTCGACCACTGCGGCGGCAACGCGATCTACCGCGACGGCAAGTTAACCCTCACCTTTCCCCGTGCCCATCACTTCCTCCAGAAGGGCGAGTGGGAGGAGGCCAACCACCCCAACGAGCGCACGCGGGCCAGCTACCTTCCCGAGAACCTGGAGCCCCTGGCCGACAGCCGCCAACTGGAGCTGGTGGAGGGCGAGGCGGAGGTGATCAAGGGCGTGCGCATCCTGCCCGCCCCCGGCCACACCGCCGCTCATACCATCGTGGAGGTTGCCTCCGCTGGGCAGACGGCTCTCTACATCGGCGACCTGGCCCAGCATCCGCTGATGCTGGAGCGCCTGGCTTGGATATCTTCCTTCGATGTGCTGCCCCTGGTCGCGCTGGACACGAAGAAGCGTATCTTGGAGCGGGCGGTAACGGAGAATGCTCTATTGGTCAGCGTGCACTGCCCGCCGCCGGGCCTTGGCCGCCTAAGGCTGGTGGAGGGCAAGCGGAAGTGGGAGACGCTATGAGCAACGGCCAGGCCTTCACCCTGCGCCGCACCGCCCTCTACGCCCAGCACCTCGCTCTGGGCGGGCGCATGGTTCCCTTCGTCGGCTGGGAGATGCCCGTCCAGTACAAGGGTATCGTCGAAGAGCACCATGCCGTTCGTCAGCGGGTCGGCCTGTTCGATGTCTCCCACATGGGCCGCCTGGAGGTGACCGGCCCCGACGCTGCCTCGTTCCTGCGCCGCCTGGTGACCTACGACATCGCTCGGCTCGAGGTGGGCAAAGGCCACTACGCCCTCGTCTGCCAGGAGGACGGCGGCATCCTGGACGACGTGTACGTCTTTCGCCTGGCCGACGAGCGCTTCCTGATGGTGGTTAACTCCGCCAACGCCGATAAGATCGGCGATTGGATCCAACAGCATCTCCACTCATCGCTGCGCGTCACAGTGAATGATCGCCAGGCGCAAACAGTTATGGTCGCCCTTCAAGGCCCTGATGCGCACCGCTACCTGGCCCGCTTGGCGCCGCCTCTGGCCGAGGGCCTACGAGCCCGCGGTTGCGCCGAGGTCTCCCTGGGCGGCGTCACCGCCTTCTTTTCCCGCACCGGCTACACGGGCGAGGACGGCGTCGAGATCATCTTGCCGTCTGAAGCCGGCGTCACGCTTTGGGAGTGGTTCGTGGAGTACGGCGTCCAGCCCTGCGGCCTGGGCGCCCGCGACAGCCTGCGCCTGGAGTCGGCCCTCGCCCTCTACGGCAACGACATCGACACCACCACCAACCCCTTCGAGGCCGGCCTGGGCTGGGTGGTCACCTTAGACGATGGCGCCGATTTCATCGGTCGGGAAGCCCTTCTGCCCATCCGCGAGGCCGGCGTCCAGCGTCACCTGGCTTGCCTCAGGGCTCAGGAACGGGGCGTCATGCGAACGGGCCATGCCATCCTTCATTCGGGCCGCCGGGTGAGCGAGCTGACCAGCGGCGGCTTCTCGCCGACGCTGGGGGTGAGCATCGGCATGGCCTACCTGCCGTCGGAGCTGGCTGCCGTGGACACGGAGCTCCAGGTGGACGTGCGCGGCAGGCCTCTGCGGGCGCAGGTGGTCAAGCGGCCGTTCTACAAGCGACCGAAGACGGCATAGCCCCAGGTGATTCGTTCATTTTTGGTGGGTAGGGGCTTTCGGACCGTCCCGCGGGTTGAAACCCGCGGCTTCCCAGAATCGGAAATCTGGTGCTGCGGGATTTATCCCGCAGGGTTAGGGAGTTCACCCACCGGTGGTGAACCAGTCACAGCCCCACCCCTCATTGACTTGTCCTTAGCCCAACGCTAATCTTGGGCTAACCAGTCCAGAGGAGGAGAGCCTTGCCTAGCCCTACCGACCGCCGCTACACCAAGGAGCACGAATGGGTGCGCGTCGAGGATGATCTTGGCACCGTCGGCATCACCGACTACGCCCAGGACCAGCTTGGCGATATCGTCTACCTCGACCTGCCCTCGCCGGGGACGCAGGTCAAGCAGCTCGACAAGCTGGGCGAGATCGAGTCGGTGAAGGCCGTCTCCGACCTCTATTCGCCCGTCGGCGGCGAGGTGGCGGAGGTCAACCAGGAGATCATCGACAGGCCGGAGCTGGTGAACGAGTCGCCCTACGAGGAGGGCTGGCTCGTGCGCCTACGCCTGGCCGACCCTGCCGAGGTGGACAAGCTCCTCACCGCCGAGCAGTACGACGAGCTGGTAGCGCAAGCTCGGGAGACATGACTCTTCCCTACATCACCAACACCGCGGCCGACCGCCGGGCCATGCTGGCCGCCATCGGCGTCGCCTCGGCCGAGGAGTTGTTCGCCGACATCCCGCCCGAGTGTCGCGTCGCCGACCTCGGCCTGCCGCCGGCCCTCTCGGAGCCGGACCTGGTGCGCGAGCTGACGGCCCTGGCCGAGCGCAACCGGCCCGTCGACACCATGCCTTGTTTTCTAGGCGGCGGTGCCTATCGCCACTTCATCCCCAGCGTGGTCGGCGAGGTCATCGGCCGCAGCGAGTACGCCACCGCCTATACTCCCTACCAGGCGGAGATCAGTCAGGGCACCCTCCAGACCACCTTCGAGTTCCAGTCGATGGTCTGCGAGCTGACGGCGATGGATGTGGCCAACGCCGGCATGTACGACAGCGCCAGCGCCCTGGCCGAGGCCTGTCTGATGGCCGCCGGCGTCACCGGCCGTCGGCGCATCGCTCTCCTTTCCACCGTTCACCCCCACCATCAGGCGGTGGTGCGTACCTACGCCTTCGGCCGCGACCTGGCGGTGGATGCGCTGCCCCCAGACGGCCTGGCCCTCGGCGAGGAGCACGCCTGCCTGGCCGTGCAGCAGCCCAATTTCTTCGGCTATTTCCTGCCCGAGGTCGAGGCGCTGCAGAGGGCGGTGCATGAGGCGGGAGCCCTTTTCATTGTGTCTGCCGACCCCATATCGCTGGGTCTGTTCCGACCCCCCGGCGAGTACGGCGCCGATGTCGTGGTGGGCGAAGGGCAATCACTGGGCAGCCCCCTGAACTTCGGCGGGCCCTATCTCGGCCTCTTCGCCTGTCGCCAGCAGTACCTGCGCCAGATGCCGGGCCGGATCGTCGGCCGCACCAGCGATGCCCAGGGGCGCAGCGGCTACGTCCTCACCATCCAGACCCGCGAGCAGCACATCCGCCGCGAGAGGGCCACCTCCAACATCTGCACCAGCCAGCAGCTTGTCGCCCTGGCTGCCACCGTCTACCTGGCGGCGATGGGCAGGCAGGGCCTGCGCCAGGTGGCCGAGCTCTGCTATCACAAGGCCCACTACGCTGCCCAGCGCATCGCCCGACTCCCCGGCTACTCCCTGGCCTTCGATGGCCTGTTCTTCAAAGAGTTCGTGGTGCGCTGCCCACGACCGCCGGCCGAGGTGAACCGTGCCCTGCTGGAGCAAGGCATCGTCGGCGGTCTAGACGTGAGCCCCCACGTAGAGAACGGCCTGCTCCTCTGCGTAACTGAGATGAACACGCGGGAAGACATTGAGCGCCTGGTGGACACCCTGGCGCAGATCGGAGGCAGCGGGTGAGCGGCGGCCCGAGGCAACCCGATATCGGCGCTCGCCTCACCTTCGACCTGGGCAAGCCGGGGCGCACAGCCTGCTCCCTGCCGGCGCCCGACGTCCCTGCGGCTGAGCTGCCGCCGTCGCAATTCCTGCGCCGGGAGCTCAACCTGCCCGAGCTGAGCCAGGTGGACCTGGTGCGCTACTTCCTGGCCCTCAGTCGCCTGAACTACAGTGTGGACAGCGGCTTCTATCCCCTGGGGAGCTGTACCATGAAGTACAACCCCAAGGTGCACGAGAGGCTGGCGTGCCTGCCCGGCTTTGCCGACCTCCACCCGCTTCAGCCCCCGGAGACGGTGCAGGGGGCCCTGGCCCTGATGTACGACCTCCAGCGCTGGCTGGCCGAGATCACCGGCCTGGACGCCGTGAGCCTGGCCCCGGCGGCTGGCGCTCAGGGCGAGCTCACCGGTATCCTGATGGTCAAGGCCTACCTGGCCGACAGAGGGGAGGAGGGCCGCCGCCGTGTCCTGGTGCCCGATTCCGCCCACGGCACCAACCCGGCCACCGCCGCCATGGGCGGCTTCGAGGTGGTGACCGTGGCCTCGGACAATCAGGGCAACACCGACATGCAAGCCCTGGCCTCGGCCCTGGACGATGGCGTGGCCGCCCTCATGCTCACCCTGCCCAACACCCTCGGCCTGTTCGACCCGAACGTTGGCCGCATCGCCGAGATGCTCCACCGCAAGGGAGCCCTTCTCTACGGCGATGGCGCCAATCTCAACGCTCTCCTTGGCCGCGCTCGCTTCGGCGACATGGGCTTCGACATCGTCCATCTGAACATGCACAAGACCTTCAGCACCCCCCACGGCGGTGGTGGTCCAGGCTCCGGGCCCGTGGCGGCCAAGGGTCATCTGGCAACCTACCTGCCGACGCCGGTGGTGGACAAGGAGGGCGACCGCTTCGTCCTGGCCGCGCCCGAGCGGAGCATCGGCAGGGTTGGCCTGTTCTACGGGCACTTTGGCGTGCTGCTGCGGGCCTACGCCTACCTCCGTGCCCTGGGGGTCGAAGGCCTGCGCCAGGTGAGCGAGAACGCCGTCATCAACGCTAACTACGTCCTGGCTCGCCTGCGCCAGGCCTACCACCTGCCCTACGACCGCCACTGCATGCACGAGGTGGTGTTCTCGGGGAGCCGCCAGCGGGCGAAGGGGGTGCGCACCTGGGACATCGCCAAGCGCCTCATCGACTACGGCTTTCATCCGCCCACCGTTTACTTCCCCCTCATCGTGGACGAGGCGCTTATGATCGAGCCCACGGAGACGGAGAGCAGGGAGGCCCTTGACGCCTTCTGCGATGCCTTGTTGGCCATCGCCCGCGAGGCCGAGGAGGAGCCGCAGGTGGTGAAGGAAGCGCCTCATACTGCCCCCATCGGCCGGCTGGACGAGGCTACGGCTGCCCGTCGGCCGGTGCTCCGCTGGCGAAGGGAGGGGACCGATGCACCGTAGTGTTACGTCCGTTGTCCAAAGAGCAGCGCTGGCCCTCGCGGCGGGAATTGCCGTGTCAGCAGCGGCGTGCGGAGGTGGAGGGGAAGGAGAGGACGCGACGGCGAGCGTCACCCTGGACCAATTGTCCGAGATCGTCCTGCACTTGGAGGACTTGCCGGCGGGCTATGTCTCGGGCGAAGCTGGCGAGGTGCGCGGTTCGGCAGGTATGGGCACTCTGGGAGGCTACACGGCCTACTACTTCCGTCTGGATGAGTCGGGGCAGTTCCAGGGCGAAGCTGCTTGTGTGTGGGCTAGCGTGACCCTCTACGAAAGCAGCGGCAAAGCAAAGGCGGCCCTACAAGAAGCCAAGCGCCGCTCCGAAGGCCAGCCCGACAGTGTCAGCATCCCCACCATCGGTGACGACAGTGCTGCCCGCTCCTATTTCCCGAAGGGTGTTCCTCACTCCTGTGGCGGAGAAGACGCAGCTGAGGTGCTACGCGACGTGGATGCGGAGGTAGCTGCGGTCTTGTTCCATAAAGGCAGGATCGAAGGGTCTATCACCTTCTGGAGCCCTAGTCGAGGGACATCCGTCGATGCAGCGGCGCAGTTCGCCACAAAGCAACTCGCCCGCATCGACGCGTCTGTGAGGGAGTAGCGCCATGATACGCAGCGCTGCCAACGGTTTCCGGTCGCTGTGGCTGGTCGTAGCTATCACAGCGGTCCTCTCTCTCGCCGCCTGCGGTGGAGGGGAGGAAGGCGCGACCGCAGGCGTGACGCCGGAAGAGCTAGACGCAATGATGCTCCAGGCGGATGATCTGCCCCAAAGCTTCTCCTACGACGTCACCGGCGATGTGCTTCCTCCGGCGGGTCTGAGCGAGTCTCCGCAGCGAACGGCAGGGCTTCACCTGCGGTCGTTGCTGGAGGAGGGCCTGCAGGAGGAGGGGAAGACTGTCTGCATCGTAAGCGACCTCGAGCTCTACGCCAGCGCCGAGGATGCGGCCGCCAGATTGGCCGAGGAGCAGCAGGCGATAGAGGAGATGGCAGCCGCCCTTCCGGAGGAGGAGGGCGTACCAGAGAAGCTTGATCTGCCCGCCATCGGCGACGAGACCGACGGCTTCTTCCTCTCGGCCCCTCGGGTAAGCTTCTGTGGCTGGGAGGCAGTCCAGGCCGAGGTTGTCTCCCTGACATTTCGAAAGGATAGACTGCTGGCCGATGTCAGGACCTACACCCTCGGCCAGGGCGCGTCGACTGAGCAAGCCATCGAGCTGGCCAGGAAGCTCCTGGCTCGCATTGAGGCCGGCCTCGGCGAACAATAGACTGGGAGGTCATCATGAGCAATCGCAATGTCTCCGACCTGAACCCACCCCCGCGTATCCTCCTGGGCGCCGGGCCCTCCAACGTCCATCCCCGGGTCTACCAGGCCATGATGGCGCCCATCCTGGGCCATCTTGACCCCGACTTTCTCCGGATCATGGACGAGACCAAGGACCTCATGCGGGCTGTGTTCCGCACCCAGAACGAGGAGACCATCGCCATCTCTGGCACCGGCAGCGCGGGCATGGAGGCGGCGGTGGCCAATCTCATCGAGCCGGGCGAGCGGGCGGTGGTCTGCATCTGCGGCTTCTTCGGCGAGCGCATCGCCGAGATCGCCTCCCGCTATGGGGCGGAGGTGACGCGGGTGGAGGCCGAATGGGGTCGCATCATCGAACCGGAGGCGGTGGAGGCGGCGCTCAAGGCCAGCGGCCGCACCAAGCTGGTGGCAATCGTCCACGCCGAGACCAGCACCGGCGTCCACCAGCCCCTGGAGGATATCGTCCGCCTGGCCCACGAGCACGGCGCTCTACTCTTGGTGGACGCTGTCACCTCCCTGGGGGGATGCGAGGTGGCGGTGGACGATTGGGGTATCGATGCCTGTCACAGCGCCTCCCAGAAGTGCCTCTCCTGCCCGCCGGGGATGGCCCCCCTGACCTTCAGTACCCGCGCTTCCGATGCTCTCCGCAGCCGCGAGACCAAGGTGCGTAGCTGGTACCTGGATATGACCCTTCTGGACAACTACTGGGGCGGCAAGCGGGCCTACCATCACACGGCGCCTATGACCATGGTCTACGCCCTGCGCGAGGGCCTGCGGCTCGTGCTGGAAGAGGGACTGGACGCCCGACTGGGCCGTCATCGGCGCAACGGCCAGGCCCTCTGGGCCGGGTTGGAGGCTATGGGCCTGACCCTGCATGCCCAGGAGTCCTATCGCCTGCCCGTGATCACCACCGTGCGCATCCCCGAGGGCGTCGAGGACGTGAAGCTGCGCCGCGCCCTTTTGCACGAGCACAATATCGAGATCGCCGGGGGGCTGGGGCCCCTGGCCGGCAGGGTATGGCGCATCGGCCTCATGGGTGTCGCTTCGTCGGCAGAGAACGTGCTGGCGGTGCTGGCCGCCCTGGAGCAGGAGCTATCGGCTCAGGGGTTCCGTCTGGAGAAGGGCGCAGGGGTGGCTGCTGCCGATCGGGCGCTGGGGGCGGGCTAGCTCAGTCCTGCACCCGCGGCACGGCAAGCTGGCCGAAGGGCAGCACCAGGATGGTGGGCTCCTCCCCGCCGTTCCTACGGCGGAAGTCCTCGGATAGGGTAGTCACCGTTTCGCCGACGTCCGGGCAGTGCTTCAGGTGAGCCCTCCTCGTCTGTTCGGGGCCCAGGGACGAATAGAGGTAGACGTCGGCCTTGACCTGCACCATCGCCTGGCACTGCATCGCCCACTGCTCTAGCTCAGCGAACCCCGGCTCCAGCAGCATGTCCAGGAGTTCCTGAGGCGTCTGTCGCCAGGCAAGCATTTCGGCGTAGTGGGCCTGGCCCAGGCCATCGGCGCATTCGGTGGCCAGAACGATAGCCCCACCCTCCTTCACCGCCTGGCCGGCCACCGACATCCCCTTGACCGACTGGTAGAGATTGATGTCGGCTGGATAGCCCATGTTGGTGGCCACCACGATGTCGTACCGCTGGGACAGGGGCTTCAGGTAGGCCCTCTCGGCGAAGGCGATGCCGGCATCGTGGGCCTGGACCATCTCTCCGGCGAACACCCCCGTGACCTCCTTGCGCTCGTTCAGAGTGACGTTGACGATGAAGGCGGGCTGCGTAGCCAGAGCCACCCGTCGCGCCTCCTCGAAGACGGGGTTTCCTTCCGTCTGGCACCAGGTGGCCCTGGGGTGGGCAAGCATGGGGCCGCCGTGGTTGCTCATGATGATCTCGGTGCCAGCGATGCCCGGCAGGACGGCCTTACCGCCGCCGGAATAGCCGGCGAAGAGGTGGGGCTCCACGAAGCCGGTGAGGACCCTGAGGTCAGCCCGCATGTAGTTGCCGTTGATCCAGATCTCTGCCCCGCGCTCGTTCTTGGAGAGGAAGACCTGCTGCCTCTTGTCTCTGGCGTCGTGTTGAATGATGCGATAGCGGTTGACGACCTCCTGCCCCAGCATCGCTATCAGCTCCTCGTGGGTGTTGGGGCGATGCATGCCAGTGGCGTTGATCAGGGCGACGTTCTCTTCGGGCACTCCCCTGGTGGCGAGTTCGGCGAGGATGGCGGGCAGCAGGATGTGGTTGGGCGTCGGGCGGGTGATATCGCTGAAGACGATGGCCACCCTGTGGGCCGGCCGCACCAGCTCCGCCAGGGGCGGCGAGCCGATGGGCTGGCGCAGGGCCTGGCGCACGGCCTCCTGGGGCCGGGCCAGGGCGGGCACGCGCTCGGGCAGGAGCACCTGGGCCTGCTCGGGTAGCTCCACCTCCAGGCCCTGGCGTCCGTAGGGGAGGTGAACCTTCATAGCGCTCCCTAGTCTAGACGGCCAGCGGGAGGTGTGTCTAGAATGGGCGCAAACAAGGCAAGGCAAGGATCGCACCAAGGGGTGTGTCACATGGCGACGATTCTGGACAAGCTGCGCCTGGACGGAAAGGTAGCCATCGTTACTGGCGCTGGCCGCGGCCTGGGCCGGGCGATGTCCATCGCGTTGGCCGAGGCGGGTGCCGACATCGTGGCGGCCGCTCGCACCGAGGGCCAGCTTGAGCAGACGGCCCAGCAGGTGCGGGCCACGGGCCGCCGCTGTCTGGTTGCGCCCACCGATGTCACCGACTCCGCCCGGGTGAACGCTATGGTGGAGCGGGCCATCGCCGAGTTCGGCCGGGTGGACATCTTGGTCAACAACGCCGGCGGCGTCACCACTGGCTACGGTAAGGTCCTGCCCGACATCACCGACGAGGAGTGGAGGGTGGGAATCGACACCAACCTCACCAGCGCCTTCTATTGCACCCGAGCGGTCATTCCCCACATGCTGCGCCGGGGCGGTGGCAAGATCGTCAACATCTCCTCTGGCTTGGGCTTGCGAGGGGGAGCCAACAACTACATGTACCCCTCGGCCAAGGCGGGCCTGATCAACTTCACGCGCTCGCTCGCCCTCACCTACGCCCGCGACAACATCCAGACCAACTGCATAGCCCCCGGCGTCTTCCCTGTCACCGAGCAGATGGTCCGGTTCTGGCGCGGCGGCAAGTACATACCGATGGGGCGGTTGGGCCGGGCCGAGGAGCTGGGGCCGGCGCTGGTCTTCCTCTGCTCCGAGCTATCGGATCACATGACGGGCGAGACGCTGGTCATGGACGGCGGCGGCATGGCCGGCGGTCAGGCTCCTACCGGCCTGGCGCCCCGTATTCCCCTGTGAGAGGCGTCCCATGGTGCAGAAGGACTTCGAGCTAACAGGAAAGGCGGCGCTGGTTTTGGGGGGAGCGACCTCCCTCGGGCGAGCGCTGGCTGTAGCCCTCGCCGAGGCAGGGGCCGACGTGGCGGTGACATCCTGCAGTCAGGACGAGCAGGAGGAGGCAGCCGTCAACGCGACGGTGGACGAAGTGCGGGCCATCGGCCGCAGGGGGTTCGCCGCCGCCATCGACGTCACCGACGCCTCTCAGGTGGACGCGGTCGTCCAGCGAGCGGTGGACGAGCTGGGCGGCCTGCACATCCTGGTGAACAACCCCGACCTGCCCTTCGCCAAGCCCCTGCCGGAGGTCAGCGACGAGGAGTGGCAGCGGGTGCTGGCCGCCAACCTGACGGCGGTGTTTCTGGCCAGCCGGGCAGCCGCGCGGGTCATGCTTCGCCAGGGCAAGGGGAAGGTCATCAACATCAGCTCTCTGCTGGGCGAGCGGGGCGTCATCAACAGCGCCGCCTACTGCGCGGCCAAGGCGGGGGTGATCAACATGACCCGTGCCCTCGCCCTGGAGTGGGCCCGCGAGGGCATCAACGTCAACTGCATCGGCGTTGGCTTTCTGGACGATGTGCCCGGCATTGGCGAGGACGAGGCACTGAAAGTGTCCCTGGAGCACTACCTGCCCATGCGCCGTCTCGCCCACTCGCAGGAGATGGCTGGCCTGGCCGTCTACCTCGCCTCCGACGCCAGCGACTTCATCACCGGCCAGACCATCTTCATCGAGGGCGGGGCACTAAGCCACGTCTAGGGCTGCTGACTCTACCCCTCGCTCACCTCGAAGGAGTCCTCGGCGTATATGAGGTCGCTCTGCGGCAGGCCGAAGTAAACAGTGTAAGTGCCCGGGAGGCCTGTATCAGCAAAGGGGAAATACGTCCACTCGTCGCCGACGACCTCGCCCTCCATGTTCACCGGCGAGCCGTCCGGCAGGTTCACCTGCACGCCGATGGCGTAGGTCTCTCCGGGGGTGCCGTTCTTGATCCTGATACCCAGGCTGATCAAGTCGCCGGCGGGCACCGGCTCCCTGGGAGCGGAGGTCTGCCAGGAGGGCGTGAGGGGCGGCGCCGGGGTTACCTGTACGGTAACGGGGGGCTGTACCGTCGGCGTCGGCGTCGGCGTCGGCGTGGGCGTGGGCGTGGGCGTGGGCGTGGGGGTGACGGTGGCCGTTGCTGCGGCCGAGGGTTGCTCCGCGGGGGTGACGGTGGGCGTCGGGCTCGCCACGGGAGTGGCTGTCGGGGTGGCTTCCTCTTCCTCACCGCCACCGCAGGCTGCCAGAGCCAGGGCCGCCAGTATGAAGACGAACACCGCCAGGACTATGCCAGCGGCTATGCCGCGGCTTGCATTTTCGCACCTCATCTGTTCCCTCCGTCCCTCAGATATTCGACCGGCTCTGGCCGCCGTCCACGTTGATGCAGGCGCCGGTCACCCAGCTAGCCCGCTCCGACACCAGGAAGACCACAACGTTAGCCACCTCCTCGGCGGTGCCGAAGCGACCCATGGGGATGTTCTGCCGCACGAACTGGGCCATGCCCTCGGGGTCCTCCTGCTGGCGACGCCACCAGGAGCCGCCGGGGTGGCTGATGCTGCCGGGGGCCACCGAGTTCACCCGAATGTTCTGGGGAGCAAGCTCCAGGGCCATCATCTTGGCGTGGCTGATCATGGCCGCCTT
>Ga0209979_1002059_pt1 | contig 20132 bp, 29 predicted proteins | sample AnhtaG_FD_183114 | JGI IMG/M metagenome (GOLD analysis project Ga0209979, IMG submission 183114) | Deep subsurface microbial communities from Anholt, Denmark to uncover new lineages of life (NeLLi) - Anholt_01485 metaG (SPAdes) (version 2) | ecosystem: Environmental > Aquatic > Marine > Oceanic...
GCGGTAAATAGAAAGCTAACCTTGCCCCAACTCAGCTTTATTACCATTCCGTTGTTATCAACATCATGGCTGGTTCCCTGAAACAATTCTGCTGGCGGGTTGAGCACTTCTAGCTTAACTCCCTCGCCTAATTCAATCTCTTGTCCTGCTTTGGCTATTTCATGCTTGATTTGCTTATCTTCAACGAGTCTAAGCCACTCTTGGTAAATGGATGAATTATAAGACACTCCCGGCTCAAGCACTTGTTTCACTTTATACCTATGAAGTATCTCCACCAGACCGGTGATATGGTCAGCTTGAGGCTGAGTGGATATCATAAGGTCTATCGTTCTATCCCAGAAGGGAAGCTTCTTACTTAGTTCCAAGTTTATCTTCTGGGGGTCAGGTCCGCCATCAATGAGTATGTTTTGGTGGCTAGGAGTTTGAATCAGGATGGCGTCTCCCTGTCCGACATCGAAGAAGCTTACGTGGAGCTTGTCATCTGGCATGGTGAGGGTTACCAACCAGACCAGAATGGCAATTATCAAAAGAGGAGGTATAAGCCACTTTTTAGGAAAGCGTGACCAATCCATTTTTCTTCCTTTTATTTTCTATGGCTAACGAAGACCATAGCTATTGCGAGGACAACATAATATCCCCATACTAACCAGGTGGGGACAGTAGTCACCTGAAAAGATGAGAAGGGCAAGGCATCAAAGCCCTGAACTACTAAAAGCAAATAGCTGAGGAAGAGCCAGGCTAGCCAGGCAAGTATTTGAGCCGCAATCGGAATGAAGAGTCCAGCGAAGGCGACCAGCGCAGAGGTGGTGATAATAGCAGGCAAAGCGGGCAAGGAGAAAAAGGTTGCCGGCAAAGTGACCAAAGAGACAACGCCGAAGTTATAAGCTATAAGTGGCCAGACTGCTATAATAGCTGCTAAGGTTACGGCGAAGCAATCGGTTACCATATTGCCAGTATTCACCATCACCTCTTTATCCCTAAATACAGCGGTAACGCCTTTTCTTCCCCATGTCTGGAAGTAAGGGAAGAGGAAAACAAGCCCTGCCATAGCTAGGAAGCTAAGCTGGAAAGAGACGCTCCACAAAATCTGGGGCTTAATTCCCACCATCACTGCGGCAGCAAAAGCCAAGGCAGTGATGGTGCTTCGCTGCCTTCCTAAAAACTCAGCCATTAAAAACAAACTTCCCATAATTGCTGCTCGAATCACTGGTGGGCGCATCCCGGTAAGCAAGGCATAAAGCCAGATAGCTACGAGGGCTAGCCAGATATATATGTAGCGCTGCCTGCCAAAAGCCAGGATACCAAGGCTAAGAACCATGCCGATGACAATACTTAGATGCAAGCCAGAAATAGCTAATAAGTGTGCCGTCCCTGTCTGGGAAAATGCCTGGTAGAGGGAATCAGGTATGTGGCTCCTTATGCCCAGCAAAATACCTTGAGCTAGCGAGCCTTGCGGTTCAGGCAAGGCTCTGGTTAAGGAGCTAGAAAGGCTTTCCCTAATGGAATAAAGCCACTGCAAGGGCTTAAAGCCTTTGCCTGTATCGAGGACTTCTATTTCGGGGTAATAAATAACAGAGTAAATTCCTTGCTGAGCTAGATAGCTTTTGTAGTCGAAATCGTCAAATGAAGCTGGCGTCTCTAATTCCCCGGTTACTTGGAGTAAATCTCCATAATGATAAGCAGGATACCTGGGCACTCGTATTAAAGCAGCCCCTGATACCTCTTCCCTTGTGCCCCCTGTATTTATTTCGCTAGCCGAAAATTTTAAAAAGCAAAAGTTGCTCCTCACGTCGGGCTCGTCTGCTATCATTCCCTGGATTTCAGTTGTGCCTTCATCGTTGTAGAAGCAAAGGGAACGCTCATCTATTTGAGGCAAGCTTGATGGGAAGCGTAAGCTGCCGCCGAGGAAGGCTAGGAGGCATAATCCAGCCACTATCAAGGTTTTCTTGCTACCAGGGAAAAGAGGGATAAATAAGAAAGGAAGAAGTCCAGAGAAGATGGCCGCCAGGTGCAAGCCGGTTTTGGAACCTAGAAATACACCAGCTACCCAGGCACAGCTAACATATAGCAGCCACATAAGATAGCTCTCAACCTAATGTGAGATGAGCAAGAGCACTAACTTGTTAAGAATAGTTTATCAGTTTGCGTTGCATCAAGGGTAGCTCTAATTAGCTTGGTTATGATATAAAATGCGATCATATTGGAGATTATGAGTAACGCCAAAGAGAAAGATATCGAGGAAATAAGAAAGGTGATAGAAGAGAAGTTTCCAAATGACCCAGCTTTACAGCACGTCCACATTGCGAGAAAAATCATTGCTAAAGAAGCCGGACTCGAAGGATTGAGTTTTCTTGAATATATCAAATCACCGGGCAAACAGATTGAGGATGCTGAATAAAGGCACGGCGTATAATAGGGTATACAACAACTCAGATTCTGCAAGCGTTACAATTATGATGACTTGGACAACTGCGCCTTTGCCTGAGGAGTAAGTCAGCTAGGATTTGCAGAGATATACGAGTTAGTGCTCTCTTATCCACTGGATAAGGTCTTCCTTAAAGAACACTCGGTTTCTCGCTATCTTATGAGACGGCAAACCCTCCTTCATAAGCTTATACAACGTTTGATGGCTTATGTTTAGAAACTGCTGTGCTTCCCGAAACGTGAGGAATATCCTCTCCATATCTCCACTTGAATTGCCTCTTTTTACCACGGACTTATCTCCCTCTTTCACCCCCCAACAACCAAAAAACCTAAAGTTTACCAGTTTTGACCTAAGAATATCAAAGTAAGGGGAATTAGGCACAACTAGAAATAAAAAGAGATTATTGGACATATCTTGACAGAAATTGATACTATGGTTTATCATAGGTAAAGCTAGCAAGCCCTTACTAGGATATTCCAAGGAGGTGATGGCTATTGAAGATGGACAGGATTTTACTAATTCATTCTGACCCAAAAGCAGCAGATGAATTAACTTTTGCCTTGCAGGTCTCAGGGTTTCAAGTGGTAACTGCTGATGAGCATCAAGTTTTCGCTGAAATAAATAGAACAGAGCCTGATGTGATAGTCATAGCTGAGGCTCTCGCTAAAATGAATGGAGATAAGCCGTGTATGCAGATTCGGCAGATATGTGAAGCTCCCATCATCATCCTTGGCGAATATAAGGAAGGAATAGCAGGGATTCATTTTCTGGAATCCGGAGCTGATGTTTATATGACTCAGCCCCTGAATTCAGCGTTGCTTTTAGCCTGGATTCGTTCCTTGCTTCGGCGTAGCAAAGGGGTTGGTAAAAAGGAAGGCTATGAGGGAGACTGCTGACTTAAAAGTGCTGGGGGGAACTGAAGTAAAGATACCCAGCATTGGCCTGAGGACTTGGGGAATTGGTGGCTATGGCGCTAGAGACACTAGTAGGGATAAAGAGGCGATAGAAGCTCTGCAGCGGGGCATTGAATTAGGGATGTGGTCAATTGACACAGCGGAAATGTATGGAGTTGGTCATTCAGAAGAACTGGTGGGGCAGGCAATTAAAGATTTCCCCCGAGAAAAGGTCTTTATAATTTCTAAAGTCCTCAACACTCATTTGGAGTACAAAGAGGTTATCAAGGCTTGCCAGAGGAGTTTAAAAAGACTTCAAGCGGATTTCATTGGTTTATATCTCATCCATTTCCCCAGCTACAGGATACCTTTGAGAGAGACTATGGGAGCTATGGAAAAATTGGTAGAGCAAGGCTTGGAATACTAATCACTATTGCAAAAGTGGGATAATATGCAGGTAGATTGGGAAGATTATATTGTGAGCACACCTGATGTGCTTCGAGGTAAGCCGCGAATTAAAGGGACTAGAATCCCAGTTAGCCTCATACTTGGATATTTGGCCGCGGGTAATACCACCGAGGAAATTATAGAGGAGTTTCCAGACCTTGCAAGGGAACATATTGCTGCTTGTTTGGATTATGCCCGCGAGCTATCGGAATTTGAAGTAGCAGCCATATGAGTTTGAGATTCTTTGCAGACCACTGCATCTCTAATTTTATAATCCAAATGTTTCGAGATGCAGGCTATGGAGTTTTTCGGTTAAGGGACCACATTCCCACAGATTCGGCTGGTTCAGTTGTAATTTCAAAAGCACAGGAGCTTGATTCCATTCTCGTTTCTTTAAATGGAGATTTCGCTGATATAGTGGCGTATCCCCCAGCAAATTATAAGGGTATCATTGCCCTTCAAGTTGGAAATCATCCAGAAATCATGCCACGGCTTATGGCAACATTGAAAGATTACTTATCAGCCCATCCTGATGTGAATCATTATAAAGGGAAGCTGCTTTCGGTGGAGGTTCATAGAATCAGAGTTCGAGAGTAACTGATATTGGCATCAGCATGGATTTTTTCCTTTAAGGAAGCTCCTCCAAACGAAGCATCCCGGTGGCGAAGTAGTTAACGATGTAAATGGAGTGGACAATCCTGATTCTGCAAGTGCTACAATTATGATGACTTGGACAACTGCACCTTTGCCTGATGAGTAGCTAAGCCCAGGTGGATTTGGAGAGGCCGAAGGAGGTGCTAATACGGACTCAAGACAGGTAAGCCAAATATGCAAAGGAGTTTCCGAATGGCATCCTTTTAATGAGGAAAGCGTGAAAAGTGCGCCCAAACAATATGGAATTTACATATTTCGCATGGCTCAATGCAAGCGTTTTGGGCGTTTAAAAGGCGAATCAGACATCCTCTACATAGGCAGTACAGAAGGTAAGCACGGGTTAAGAGGGAGATTTCAGCAGTATTTACGCCCAGGACCTACGCAATGGACGAACAAACGAATCCATGAGATGGCAAAGAAATATGATATGGAAATTGCTTGGTGCCTATGTGGGGAAGCAAGCACCCTTGAACACCAATTGCTTCATCGATACTTTGAGGACCATGACGAACTTCCCCCTCTGAACCATGCAAGCAAGATGTTACTAAAGAAACTCTTAACAGGAACTGTGGGACTTAAAGGCACGCTGATCCTCGAACATAGAGACAAAGATGGAAACCTTATAAAGAGAATAGAAGGCTAGGGGATAGGTAAAGGAAAGGAATATGAAGCGACACCCTGCCGAGGCTGATTATCAAACTGTCTTGTGGCAGGATTTACTAAACTGAAAGGGGGTTTAACTTCGGCAATTTAGAGCCCCAATAAATAATAGATTAGGAGGTGCGAAATGGCAATTCGTTGTCGTCAGTGTGGTGGCAAGGGTATTGAAGACTGTCCCAATCCGAAGTGTAAGGGAGGAAAAGTTAGAGTGTGGAGGGCAATTAACCCTGATGCTTGGTGGTTGGAAGACTGCGAAACATGTGGTGGCACAGGAAAGATACCCTGTCGCAACAGGTGCGACCATGGATGGATTAGATGAGCTAGCAATATTGAAAGGAATGATGTATGAATAAAATCCGAACCCTAATTGTGTCAATAGGTATCATAGCTATCATTGTCATCGGGTTGATAAACTTTAACCTGTTTCTTGAGCTATGGGTGAAGCTCTTAATAGGCGTGGTTTTCTTAGGAGTGCTTGTCATCGCAGTTAGAACACTTTTCCACGGCAGATGATTCAGATTAAGGCTTAGGCATCACCGCGGCAGTTTATTCCATTGGCAGTTGGAGACAGGCTTTTTTCTTTTAGCTAGCTGTCGGATTGGAACTTGCGAACTTCATAGTATAGGTCTAAAGCCTAGGGCTTTTGTGACCCATTAAGTATAACTAAGAGTTGTTAGGTCTCGCGGCTCCTCTTCCAACAAATCTGGGGGCACCTTCTTTTTCGACAAAAGTCACACAACCTCCGAGAGTGTCAGTTTTGAAGACTTGCCTTATCCTTTCCACGGTCTCCGGGTTCGCATCTTTAAGCTGCAAACCAATAAGAGTTCGGAAGTCTGTGACAAGTGAACCGACAGATACATCATCCAGAGATACGACATTAATAGATACTTCGTCTCGGGTTTCAAAGCACGGAATGAGACGGTGAAGCATTATCGTTAGTTGGTCGATGACTCTCCTTTCCTCATACCACATGGGTATCTTGAAAAGGTCTGTATAGCTCTTGTAACCCATATATAATTTACTTTCCTGGTCGCTCCCTTTTGGTTTTGTACATAAGGTCATGGAGACTCCGTTTGGCAACGCCTCCTCTTTTCTCAGAAAAAAACCAAGTTCGTCTGCAATAGACTCTATTAGCGCGTGTAGTTCTTGGCGTCGGAGGCGGGGAGCCTGTGCAGGTGAAACCCATCCACGGCTTTCCACGGTCCGGCGGTTGTTAATATCGTATAGCACAAGACCACAGGTGACCCCTAAAGCATTAACCCACAATTGGTCACATATCTTGGTCAATTGGTCTAAATGCCAGATTTCAGGTCCCCAAGAACGATCCCATAGCTCCACCTGCGCATCGTCAAGGATTCTGTAATTATTATGGGCATAAGCGTTTCTTAGATGACTGTTGAGAGCGATTGCGAGTCTGTTTTCCGTATATGCAAGCCATTTGTTCATTTTACTTATGGTGCTCAAATTTACTTTCCCACCACTGCTGGGTCTGAATGCTTTATCCTTGATGTTCTTAGCTATACCGAAAGCGCAGATAACCGGGCTGCAGACAAGAGAAAACAACCCTTCATACATAACTTTATAGTATGCGAGGTATTTTTCAATTCGAGCGTCAGCGTTATCCTTTGGTACTTGATTAGCTTCTGCTTGGGCTTGCCGACTGCTATTGAGAGCCGGGATGACCCTATCAATTACTGCATAGAATTGTTGTGCAACAGACTTGGGTTTTACCTGGCTACCGTTCTCGAGAAAGTGGTATGCTACACGGGCCGTCCTTTCAAAATTCTCATAGTCATCCTTTGTACGGCCAAACCACATGATCATCTCAAAGATGTTCTCGAGTAGCGAACGACTAAAGGGTGTTATAAAGGCTTGAACACTAAGTAAATCATCAAAGGTACGATGAAATGCGGCTAATGCTAGTCTGGCTATAGGACATCGTCCCACTTGTGGCATACTGTGTACTCCGTAAATTGTATTCTATTTCATTATATCACTATCAAAATGACATACACGAAAGACAGTTGTTGCTCATAACTTGAGCTCCATATAGCTTTAGAGTAGTATATCAAGAAAGCCGCGCGAAGCCCTACCGAAGAAAAGAAGAACTTTAATGGCCACAGTGGAAGTCGATAGAATAGATAGTGGCAAACCATATTCGCAGGAGAACTGTGTATTAGCGTGCTATCCCTGTAACAATGCCAAAAGCGATGTCTTCTCCTATGAGGAGTTCTTGGAGATTGGCAAGGCCATTCATAGGGTAAAGATACGGCTAGATGAACCAAGGGCTTAGGAAACCGATGCTTATTTTAGCTGCAAAATGCTTGTGCTATGCTAACCCGCGTCTCTAAATCCCGTATAGTAAAGGAAGTAGGCGATGATTTTGGTGTCTTGGCTGGTTGGATAGTCACAGCCAGTATCATCACGGTCAGGTTTTTCCGGTGGGAGTAGCAGGACATCACCACGTGAAGACTATACCCAGAGTTCTATACACTGACCAACGTGGGCTACTTAGATGGCATCGAATTGGCACTACTAACAGGTCAAGGCTATGAAGCACTGCAGAGAGTCGGAGTACGGAATTAGAGTACGCTCTCTTAACTGGTCACCTCAGTGCCAAGCCTAGAAAGTACGGCCAGATTACTAACGCAAGCAAAATCTTCCACCAAACCAGACTCGCGTAACCGATTGTAAATAGCCAGCCGATGAACCAAATAGGGGCTGCGAAAGCCGGGGAGCTGTCGTGGTACCAACGTTTTCCTCCCTCTGTCATGTTTTCCTCCTTTTACAAGATAATCTACTATTGATTTGATGACTTTCCCTGCAATATCTTAATGATAAGTCTACTGGATAACAAAATCTAGTATAGAACCTAAGAAACTTTGAGTACAATTCACCGAGTGCCACTCTCTTATATTGAAGATATTCACTCACTAGGTTCATCGCCTGATTAAGGGAAAAGATGAATTATTTGACCAGCTAACATTTGTCCAAAATGTTACCTCACAACATAAAGTTTTTACTAGGCACTTTTTGAATTTTTACTGCCTTTTTGTAGGTGGTCAAAAAGTATACGAAATCTGCATCTTAAACGATATATTTCGTTATTTCTACCTAATTTGCCTCTGCAATACACAATTGATGTGAGTAAGGCCAGTTAGACCATATAGTATTTGAGTAGTTGTGCAAGATTTGGCCAACAAAATTTCGAGGCCGCCATTTTATATGGATTCGATATTTCGTTTGTAGAATCTTCGATTATATACCGTTATATTTGACAGGAAATTGCAAATCTGGGAACGGGTACAAGATATTCTGGACCAGCTATTGATACCTATCGGTGGAGCAGCCATAGCATGGGCTTTTGCCTTATTCATTGTCGGTTTGAATTACAAGATACCAAGAAAGCTAAAATGGGCAGAGAAAAAAATACTACAATAGGTTCAGAGAAAAAACGAACCCTTTTACTATGTTGCCTCAATGACAGTCTTTGGAATCAGCTTTGCAGCAATTCTTGCAGACATGATTCGAACGGGCATTGGTGCTCTGCATCTGTACGTCTTATACGGTGTTGGAATACTACTTGCCTTGTTCCTCTTCGTGCACAACTTAGTTTCTACTCGGCGGCAAAAACGGACAGAGACTGGGACTACGCAAAATAGTCGGCCACAGAACCACGATGCGTGAGGACATACCTCGAGGAGCCAAATCCCTTCTCAAAGTTGCCCCTCCGCAGCGCAACAGCGCTCAAGATATGATTTGGACTACCTCGACTCTATGATAAAGCCTTAACGGATCCTCAAACTTCAATGTATCCTTTGAATTGGGCGATGGTAGACCAAAATACACACTAAAACAACTTTAGTATGCTATTCTAAGACTGGAAATATCTCCCACTTCTAGTAGGGACGTTATTCGAACTCGCCCTTCCCCATTACCACAAATATTATGGCTAGTATCCCTAAGACAAATGGAGGCGGGATTAGGAATGCGCAAATGGCTCCAGCAAGAAGCTCAGTGAAATGCTGATTGTTGTAGCCAGCGTAAGTTCTCTGTCCCAGGTCCAATATCTGCTTCCTCCCACTCTCGTCCAGGGCATTGTGAGGCTTTCTTCCCCGATTACCATGCGCTAATGCCGCAGTGCCCTCCTTTCTGTACACCGCTAAAATTGTTCTCACATGACGTAAGGACAGACCTAATACCTCAGCTGCTTCCCTGCCTATCATCTTACCCTTCTCCACTTGATTTAATACCACCAACCTCTTCTGTTCTCTCCTGTTCAATGTCACCATCTCCTTCATGGGTGACAAAATCGTAGAACATTAACAACCAAGGGTCCACAGCTTGACTTATAGATATGGCAGTGTAAAACTTAACCTGTTAAAAATTATGAGGGAGGGAAAATAAACATGCCACGAGTAGTCATAGAAGCGATCGAGGGGAGATCCGTTGAGCAGAAGAGAGGGCTGGTGAGGGATATAACCGAAGCGGTGGTCAAGAACTTTAATGTCGGGCCAGAGAAAGTGAGTGTTGTCATACATGAGATAAGCAAGGAGAATTTAGCCAAGGCTGGCAAACTGTTTAGCGATTCGTAGTTTGTTCGCCTCGGAAAATTTTGGCACAGATTATTAGAAAAAAACTTGGCCAGGCAGATAGAAGAAGCAACGGAAGAAGGCGATAAAAACAAAGGCTTAGCGCTGTTGTGGCGCTGCTTATAGCGCTACTCATATCGTGCCTTTCTGACACAACCGCTTTAGTTGCTGCCACCGGCATCTCTGATAGCGATAAGGCTAGCAGTGTAAGTGAAGCTGACAATCCTGATTCAGCAAGCGCTACAATTACGATTACTTGGACAATTGCACCTAATGAAGGAGATTAAATAATGTTCAAGAAATTAACCATAGGAAAGATAACGAAGTTTAAGAAATGGAGAAATGTTGTAATAGGGCTCGGGTTGGGTATTCTGATGCTCTCTATACTGCTGACTGGCTGCCAAAAATCTCCGGTCACAATAGAAACACTTCTAGTGCCTGAGAAAGCCGATGCGATAGCCAAGGTTAGAATAGCTGAAATCCTGAACGACGAAGGTATTGCCGACCTCTATACTTGCATAGCAGCAATAGACCCTTCTGCCCCACAAACACTCAGCCTGGCATTGGATGAGCTTAGAGACGAGACTGGAGTTGATCTTAGATATTTGAAGGAAGCTGTAGTATTTGCTGATATTGCTCCGATAGAAGTAGTTGCTGATACTGCTACGATAGAAGCGACAGGTCCTTATGTTGGAGCTATTGTTGAATGTGACATTCCAGCAAAGCAAGTCTTTGAAATCCTCCAGCTACTGGGAATTAAAAATTATGAAGCATACACGTACAGTGACTATAATATCTATAGCCTTGCTGATGATATTAATATTGCCTTTCTCAGTAGTAAGTTGGTGGCAGTTGGGCCTAGAAATGTAGTGGAGGATATTATCGATGTGGGTCTTGGTAAGAGTACGCCAATTAGTGCGGAACTCTATCAATTATATGAGTCGCTTGGTGACCCTTTAGTAAAGGGAGTATACAAAGCGCCACCATCAGCCACTCAGGGAATCCCAATAGAAATTCCCATAGATATGGCTGCCTGCACTTTCGATAAAGATAGTTCAATTATGTATCTCCAGTTACAACTATACTTTGCCAGTAGTTCAATAGCTAGTGATAGTGCCGATATTATTCAAGGGCTTATAGCCGGAGTTAAATATATTTATCCTCAACCTGAGATAAGGAATATGCTCAACAAGGTTGACGTAGCGACGTATGATTCCCAGGTTTCATTGCAAGCTGAAGCAACGGTAGATGAGGTCAAGGACCTAATAAGTGTTTTGGAAGATGTCCTTTGAAGTGAGATACTTGGACAACTACACCTTTGCCTGATGAGTAGGTCAGCTAAATGGATTTGGAGAGACTTTCGAATTAGATAGGAAAGGAGGCGGACATATGACTGGAAAGTATGAGAATGATTTAGCAGCTTTGCACCTACTTGACGAACTAAAAGCGTTGAAAGAAGAGTTGCGTAAGGAAGCAGAAAACCTGGATAACCTAACAAGCGCTCTCCGTAACCCCGTCCATTGGAGACTTAAGCCAGAAGCCCCTGCAGGATATGGTGAGAAAAACGCTCAGAATGTGCAACTGCCTGACTTGAGAGCGTTAGGCGAAAAAGTCTTTGAGTACCAGAATAAGCATTATTCGCTTACAACGAAAGGAAGCTTAAGCCCTTCAGTGCGCCAGATGGTCGAGAGGGAACTGGAGTATCTCTGAGCCGTTTGTTAGCCCAGCAAGCAGATTTGGAGAGGGCAAGGCGATTGCCTGGCTGCCGAGAAAGGGCTTGGATATGCAAAAGCTCAAGGTAGGAGATAGCGTCAGGATACTCACCAAGAGAGCATCGCCTGATTTGCCATGTGAGGTCGGTATCATAAGAGAAGTGTATCCCTTCATGATGAGCAGGGCTCAGGATGTGACCTGGAAACACATGCCACCCCCAAGGTGGATGTACAAAGTCGAAACACTGGAGAACTGTCCGCCGATGTATGATGCTGTTCAGGACCTTGGTGAGGATGAGCTTGAGCTTCTCACCTGAAGCAACAGTATTAGCCCAGCCAGTGGATTTGGAGATGGCGATAAATGGAAAGTGAGTTAACTGGGAAGTATGTGGTTCAAAGAAAGGGGCACAAATGTCAGTTAACATCTGGGAAGCAACTGAGAAGGACTTGGTTGATATCGTAGAAGGAGGCCAAGAAGAAAGCCTCTATTTAGACTATAAGGGCTCTGGAGCCTTAGTCAACACAGAGACTGCAAAAAGCCAAATCAGCAAGGATGTCTCGGCATTTGCAAACTCAGAAGGTGGCACTCTCGTCTACGGTGTCTCCGAGATTAGGATAGGAAAACAACCGCCAACGCCAACAGAAATAGATGAAGGCATTGACCCAGAAAAGATATCCAAGGAATGGATTGAAAATGTTATCAATTCACGTATACAAAGACGTATCAACGGTATTAGGATTCAGAAGGTCCCATTAACAACTAAGAGACCGGGCAGGGTTGCCTATGTAGTATGGGTTCCACAAAGTTATGACGCTCCACATCAAGCATATGATAAGAGGTACTATAAGAGGTTTAACTTTCAATCGGTTCCTATGGAAGACTACGAAATCCGTGACGTCAGAGATAGAAGGCTAGAACCAAGTGTAATAGCCGAGGTGACTGCACCTACCATTAGTCCATTTCCAGGTGGTACTAAAGCTAGACTCAGTATTTTACTAAAAAATATTGGTAACAGAATAGCTGAACGGGTATATGTCGAGTGCGATATCCCACACAGGCATATTACGCCGGTGAATCAATTTGAGGGGAAACCTCATGGGTTCGAGAGAGACGGTATACAATATCGTCAGTTGCGTTACCATCACAGAGATAATTCGGGTCCTCTTCCTCTATTCCCTAACACCGATTTTGAGGTATTGGATGGGAACAGAAGGTTTGTACATATTCAACTACTGATTGAGGATAATGATAAGGCTCGGCAAACCTTCATTTACTGGGTAGTTTATGCTGACGGTGCCCAGCCGAATTCAGGTAAAATATCATTAGAAGAGCTGATATTGCTGCGATACTGAACAATGTGGTGGCATTAGCTTTTTTAAAATCACAGCGGAGTATTACAAGGTTAACTTGGGCATTGATTGTTCTCACAGCAGTCCTGGCTATTCTCACAGGCTTCAGTATTGCCGGCATTTAGAGCCAGCCCAGTTGCCAAAGAGCCAAATCCCTTCTCAAGAGTTGTTCCTATATATCCCTGAGACCATTCAATATGATTTCGACGTTCGATAATCACCCAACTTTTGGGTAGAGGTTCAATCCTCCGATAAAGCCTCAAGCTATCCTCGGACTTTACTGACTGGGTGTGTCACCGCACTACTACATGTCTACGGCTATCGTCTTGCAAGTCTCCTGATTGTTAGCCAACAGTACGTTCCCCCACCTATGCCAATTGCTATGAGACCAGCTCCATTGATTATCCATGAATAGGGAGACAGCATGGGAGTTATTAGGCTTATCCCCAGAAAAACAACCGCGACGCAGATAGCATAAGCAGTAAACCTTATACCCACCTGGGTCAGTCTAATGCTCTCGTTGTGGTGTGTTTCAGCCTCCTTCGTCATATGTCTAATTTCATCGTGAAGCTGAGCCAATGTAATGGCACTTCTTTGCTCTTCCACATTACCCCCTTTAATCGACTTTTTAGTTCTTCCTGGGAGCTATTATACAATACAAGCAAGCAATAGAAGTTGGACTATCCGTCAGCCTGTCACGACATCTCGACCCCTTGATAAACGCCTCAAGCCGTCCTCAAACTTCACCATGCGCTTTGGTTTGGGCGATGGGATCAGTCTAAGACTGTTTCATCATAGCTATTCCCTTTATAATGTCTTCTATTTAGGGCTGGGTGAGTGTATAATTTAGATTAGATAGCCCAGCCAGTGCATTCGGAGCGAGCGGCTTTCGGTCAAAGAGGAAGGGCTAAAGGCGCAATGACTGATTACTTCTTAAGCGGTTTCGATGGTTGTTGCTTGAACTGCCCTGAAGAGGAACGAAAAATAATCTGTGGCAATGGAATGTGGTGTGACCGATGCCTGTGTCTAAAAGGCTGTGGATATTACCAGCGGGATTTGGATAGCGACAGAGGTTATTGTGGTATCCGCAAACAGCTTCTAGACGAGCTTGGACTTGATTACTTACAGAACCCAGAGGAAGTTCGCAGCTGGCTTAAACAGCTTAAGGTTGAGGGAATAAGGATACCAAGAGCTGTTGTTGAGATAGTCAAGGACGACCGACGAACGAAGTTATCTTTAGAAGCTCGGCTAAGCAATTTGGAGGAGGGACAAGATGAAAAAAGACGAGCTTATCGGGAAGGTTGCTGAAGAGTTAAAGCATGTCCCTAGAGGTTCCCTCGACCAGAATATGCTTCGGGCAACCTACAATGCCCTACGTCGACACGACCTCAGTGTTAACCCGGCACTTCCAGCAAAGGATTCTTTACGAACAGCCATAGAAATAGCAAGGAAGGATAAGCCCGATTTCTCACCGATTTATGATAGGGATTTCTTCCACACCTGAATTAGCCAAGCAGATTTGGAGAGGACTTGTGGGAAAAGGACGTGGTGAAAGCCCCACATCGGTAATTGGCGTGACGCGCCTTTAGGCGAGGCAGTGAAGGAGCATTTGTGATGTCTAAATCCCGTTGGATTACACCAAACTGGCCCAAGATGCTTGTTAGCACAGGCGTGCTAGGAGTAGTCTTACTAATTTGTAGAGTGCAAGGAGTCTTCACGACTGTTGAGGCGGTCAACATTTTTCTTGTGGGCGCCCTCGTTATTGTGACTTCTGTTTATGTGGTCGAGACAGCTAGGATAAGCAAGAGCTCAGAAAAGTCGAGCAATGCTATGGAACAGCAAGCTCGAGCCAGCGTGGAAATGGCTGAGATGGGCTCACGGCCCATGATTATTCAGAAGCCTGTCTACAAAGAGGCCGTGGATGCTGTATTTCTAGAACTGCGCTCAGATTATTTCTCGCATTTCGAGATATACAATGCAGGTAATGGCCCGGCGATAGAGTTGAAAGTCTCACTTTTGGACAAGGAAAGGAACCCACTGCACAGCAAACGGGTAACGTTTTTGCGAGCTGGCGAGCAAGTAACCTTTCAGCCTTGTTTCGGTGATGTAGAAGAGTCCAAGTATTACCTTGTATGCGAATACAGGCGTCTATTCTCTCATACGCTTGCTCAAACGTGGGACCAGACGTGGTTGCCTTTCGAGTTAAGCAAGAGTGGCAAGAAAGGCGAAGTATATGTGGCGCCTGGTGAGCTAGAATTCCGACAGGAAGTTTCTGATAAGGACCGCATCGATGCCTTCGGTAGCAGGAGTAAGCCTAAATGAGGACACAAAGAACCACAGCGTTTACTCAAGAGCTAGATTGTGGGCAGCAAAAGGAGGAAATATGTCAGGGAAGGACAGTGAAGGTCGTGTCACATTAGCAGATATTGAGAAGGAAATTAAATCTATGAGGAAGGAGGCTGGAATGCAGTATAAGCATACCTTGTATTTCAATGCCTATGCCATAGCGTGTGCTGTTGCCCTCTTAGGGGTAAGCATTTACACTATGACGCTAGTAAACCCTTGCTGGCAAGTAATCGATGGAATAGTCGTCGCATGCATTGGTATGGGCTTTGCAGCATATCTCTGGTTGAAACAGAGAAGACTCAGGGAAAAACAAACTGAAACAGAGGAGCGCACTTAGATACTCCGTAAGTGCTACAATCACGATTACGATGTATACTTTGCCTGATGAGTAGTTAAACCAGGTGAATTTGGCTAAGATAAGCAGAGAAACGTAACTAAAGGATGAGACCATGGAGACACAAGAAGAGCTTAACAAGCAACTTAAGGATATCGTGGTCAAAATAGATAAGGCTGGGAGGGAATTGAAAGCCCTGCGAAGACATCCGACGGAGCTCTCAAAGGGGAAGACAAGAGTCAGCTTCATCACAGGTAAGGAGCAGATGGTTGAGGCTGCGGAAGTTGCAAAGCAATTGGATAATCTGAAGCGTCGAGAACAGGAGATTCGGGCTAAATTGCACTTAGGCAACCACTAACTTGAAATATGTTAGGTAAGTAAGTGAAGCCCAGCCAGTGGATTTGAAAAGTTGGTCTCACAGTTAGGAGCAAGCAAATGAATGAATTATCTGATACAACAACTACCATTCTACGACTTAAGAAACGAGTTCAGAAGTTCGTTGAAGATAGAGAGTGGGGGAAATACCATAACTCCAAAGATCTTGCTATCTCAATTACCATAGAAGCTTCAGAACTACTGGAACTCTTTCAATGGATAAGAGAGAAGGACTTGGAAGAGCTATTGAAAGATGCTGATAAGTTCACTAGGTTGGAAGAAGAACTAGCTGACATCATAATACTATGTTTCAATTTAGCTAATGCCACTGACATTGATATATCTAGGGCTGTTATGAAAAAGATGGAGAAAAATGAGGCCAAATATCCTGCAGAGCTGGTTAAAGGGAACTATGAGAAATACACCAAGCTTAGAGATGATATAGCGAGCTAATAGATTTGGAGGGTGAATGTCTATGGATATTCTTGAAGTAATTAAGACTAGAAGGAGCATCAGGAAATACAAGCCAGACCCCGTCTCCAAAGAGGAAATAAACAAGATTCTGGAAGCAGGCAGATGGGCACCATCCGCGAATAACAGTCAGTCTTGGAGGTTTATAGTTTTACGAAGTCAGGAGATGAGGAAAAAGCTGGCGGACACATTGACTTGGGGGAGATTTCTTTCGCAGGCTCCCCTCGGGATTGCAGTAACCGTAAATCCAAGAGCCTCAAACCACCCTGTCGAAGATGGAGCAGCAGCAACGCAGAATATGCTTCTTGAGGCCCATTCCCTGGGTCTCGGAGCCTGTTGGATCGGGACTTATGGTAGCGGAAATGAAGCTAGTGCAAAGAAGGTTCTTAATGTTCCTGAAGATGAAAGACTCCTTTCCGTTATCGCCATAGGTCACCCAGCAGAATCTTGCCAAAAGACAAGGAGAAAACTAGACGAGGTAACTTTCACCGATAGGTATGGGAGCCGATAATGGAAATTTTCGTTGAGCCCAGATTGCCTAAATGGCATCATGCTTAAGCCCAGCAGCGGATTTGGAAAGGGCAGAACAGAGGAGGAACTAATATGGGAGATGTATTTATCACCGATAAAATTCACAATCGGCTAAAAGAGAGGGCGAAACAAGAAGGTGTGAGGCTGGAGGGATTAGTGGGGGTGCTTTTGGTATTAGCTTTAGACAATGAAGCGACGGTAAAGAAAGCAGTCCAAATCATAAAGGGTGAGCAATTGGGTGGGGCTACAGATATGGCAGCAAAAGGCTGGTAATGCGTGTTCACTGGAAGGGAGTAGCCCAGCCAGTGGATTCGGAGAGCAAAACCTGACCTAAGTCCTATTGACATGGCTTTGCTCTAGTGGTAGAAATATGGGAAATCTTGAATAAGGAGGGTAATATGGCAACAGCTTATTGTATGAAGTGCAGAACGAAGGTAGTGATAAGGAACCCCAGGCAAATTACACTCAAAAATAATAGACCAGCAGTTCAAGGTGTCTGTTCTCTTTGTGGCACAAAGGTATTCCGAATAGGAAAGCTTTAGATGCCTGATGAGTAGTTCAGCTACTTGGGTAGAGCAACCTAGAAATACTTCAGCATTTGTATAGCCCAGCCAGTGGGTTTAGAGGGCTTTTCTAGTTAGTGTGAAGGAGCTAAGAGCGAAGAAAGCAGCAGCTTTTAATCTGACACAGTTATGTAAATTTTTATTTTGTTAAATGTCCCCTCGCCAATGCCTTTGACACGGAGCAAGTCCTCGATGCGCTTAAAGGGGCCATTTTTATTGCGGTAATCTACAATAGCCTGTGCTCTACTTTCACCTATACCTGGCAAGGCTTCAAGAAGCCAAGCTTCTGCTCGGTTAATGTCTATCTTCTGAGGGGATTGTTTTTCACCTTCCCGTGGAATGTGAATCTTGATATGGCTGAGGTCGGCGTCAGGTTCAACTCCAGCATCTGAGAGAAGAGCTTGTATGGTGTCATCTTCTTTTAGAGAGTAAATGCCGGGATTAGCCACAGCGCCGCTGATATAAACCTCGCCACTTTGCTCAGGAGGCGTAGTTTGAGATAAAGCAATTTCCACAGGCTGGCTTCTGCTATGCTTTATTGCTAGCATCACACCGCCAACTATTATGGCAATAACCAGGAAAACGGTTATAAATAAGTAAAGTCTATCGGCACGGCTCATGTAAGTGCTCCCTCCTTAACATATAGTTAACCGCAAAATTCCTTGTAATTCACCCTCACCTTAATCCTCTCCCATCAAGAGAAAGGATTTACAAGATATCATGCAGAACATTATGGATTACTGCACAACCAGATTGCTTCGTCGCTTGCGCTCCTCGCAATGACGGCGCGTTGTCATCACGCAGATGCTCCTTTCCTTGACATTGTTTTTAGTGATTTCCTCTTTTGTCATTCTGAGCCGCAGGCGAAGAATCCTTCGTATTGCTCAGGACAACGTCTCAGAGATTCTTCATTCCGTTTTCCCTTCGCTTCGTTCAGGGCTTCGGCTCACCCATTCAGAATGACAACCCTATATTGCAATGGTAGAATTTCCATATGGCAAAAGATTTCAGAACGATAACTGTTAATCGTAAAGCTTATCACGATTATCATATTCAGGAAATGGTTGAGGTGGGCATTGTGCTTAAGGGTTCTGAGATTAAATCCATCAGGGAGGGCAAGGTGAACTTGCGTGATGCCTATGCCAGACCGGAAAATGGAGAGCTATGGCTATATAACAGTCATATCGCCTCCTATGATGCTGCCAGCTATAATACTCACGAGCCCACCAGACCTCGCAAGCTTTTGCTCCACAAGAAAGAGTTTGATAGCCTGGCAGGCAAGGTGACACAACGAGGTTTGACTTTAGTGCCACTTAAGCTGTATATTAAACATGGAATAGCTAAAATAGAGCTAGGGGTTGCTAAAGGGAAGAAGATTTACGATAAGCGTGAGGCTATTGCTCGCCGCGAGGTGGGAAGGGAAATAGAGCGAGCGCTGAAGCTTAAAAGGAGGTGATAGGAAGGCAAGGTTAGCAATTTGGGGGCGCGTGGCTTCGACAGGGGAAGGCCTACAGAATTGCAAGCTGAGGTGCCATTTACCTCATAAAACAAGTGGCAAAAAACAACTAGCGAACCTGTTTTCGCTTAATGTAGCTTAATTAAAGCTGCACATCCAACCTGATTTCTCCTCGGCGGGTTGGGATTGGGTGTCACAAAGTCGAGGTGCTCCAATCCTGATGTCGATAGGGATTGGCTAAGAAAAATCGGCTGGTCTAGCGGGATTCGGTCAGCAGATGAAAGCTAGATGAGATAAAAGGAGCTGACTAAGCTTGTAGGATATTCTGGCAACCTTCTTCTGGACGGGGAGTTCAACTCTCCCCCGCCTCCACCATGAAATTTAGAGGCGCTAGCTTTACGGGGCTGGCGCTTTTTGTATTTGGATGACGTTTTGGTGATGATGTAAATCGACTTCGAAACGCTCTCTCCTTCCATTTTGGGATGATTTTGAGATTAACATTGCACACTTCCACAATTGCAAGTGTTTAAGCTCTCGCTTGAAGCCTGATACAGCAAAGGTTACAATTAATAGAGGAAGAGCAGAAGTTCGAATCATACCCGGGGAGTAAATTTGAGTTTTCTGAATCTGGGCAGATGCAAAATGAGGGAAAACAATGAAAAAGATCATAGCTCTTGGTGTTGTGGTTTTGGCTTTTATGGCAAGCCTTCTAGTAGGCTGTGCTGGAACGCCAGAAAAAACCTCTGATGTGCCTGATGAGATTACTGCAACGTTTCCCCGTGTCTCTGATTATTGTACTATCGATGTAGATTATTCGTCTGAAAGGGAAGGGAACCTGCCTGTACCAGAGGGTTTCGTTACGGTGAGAAAAGGTGAGTCTGTCACTTTACCAGTAACGATTAAATCATTAGTAGACGAACCCATCAAAATCCGCCTTACCCTAGGCGGCGTGTACCCACCTGAATTTGTAGAGTATGAGTATCCTAAAGGTTACATGACGCTTAATCCTGGTGAGACCATTAATACACAGATAATAGTCAAGGCTTTAGAAAATGCCCAGACCGGAGACTATACATCAAGAGAAGAATCTATTTCCGTAACCGGATACTTGCAAGAGCCAGAACTTGGCAAGATATTTTCTTTATTTAACTTATCAATAGTTGATTGAAATACCTGAAGTGAGGGGGTTGCGTTGAAAAATAAAAAATTACTTTTTGGAATTTTGGCAATAGCAATACTTGCCTCTTCTATTTGCTCATGTACAGAAAGACAGGCATCGGAACCACCATTTGTACCCCTAACACCTCCAACAGTACCAGCACC
>Ga0209979_1002060_pt1 | contig 20132 bp, 22 predicted proteins | sample AnhtaG_FD_183114 | JGI IMG/M metagenome (GOLD analysis project Ga0209979, IMG submission 183114) | Deep subsurface microbial communities from Anholt, Denmark to uncover new lineages of life (NeLLi) - Anholt_01485 metaG (SPAdes) (version 2) | ecosystem: Environmental > Aquatic > Marine > Oceanic...
TATCCCTACCTCTTATATTAGATAGGTTAAAAGAGGATGATGAACTTGTGAAACCAGAAGGAAACAAATAGTTCTAATAATGATAAGGCGATAGCTATTATTGAAGGTAAAATTAAGTATTTGCTTGCAAGCCTGGATGCTCTTTGTGAGAATAGCGGAATTAAAAGCACCATTACCAGATTTATAAAATAAAAAGTAAAAAGAACTGAAGATCCAACTAAATAATAATAAAAATAACCTAAAAAGTTAAGCTTGAGCAAGGTTATTGTAATAAATACTATCAATATTAAGATATAAATTATGAATTTATGGGGTTTTTTAAATATTTTTTCTTTTTTTGATTCCTTATAATATTGAAATGTAAAAATGGGATAAGTTATTGACATAATTGATGATCCGCACAAGAAACCTGTGATAAATCTTAAATTATTATTTGTATTGTACAAACCAAAATTTGAAGCAATACCATCAACTATTGTAGATAAGAAAAAAAGAGCAAAGATTATGAGAATGTAAAGTGAAGGAAGATCATTTTCTTTTTTTCTAAACATTATAAATAAAATGATAGTTGCGATAAAAAAGCCAGTGTAAATACCACTGCACCTGGAACAAATTGGCATGATAATATTACCAACAGCAAGGCTCCTTGAAGATAATTGATGACAGACTGAAAAACCTATTGTTTCTATTAGAAAATTAATCAATGTTAATTTATATTCCTTTCAATATCTTTAGATGTTATTTTTGAATTTGCTAAAGCATTCATCAATCATCATAAGAAGTATTTTATAACTTCTAATAAAATTATAGTTTTCTATCTGTAATATTGATAGAATTAACCATATTATTTTTAATTGCCTATGAGTGAATTAAGAGAGGAATATTTTTTATGATTTATGATTTTCATACCCATACTTTTTTATCTGATGGCGAAAACAGCCCTATTGAGCTTATAAGATTTGCAGTCGCTTTAGGGTACAGGTGTATAGCCTTGACTGATCACGGAAGTTATTCAAATCTTGATTTTATAATTTCAAGGGTAAGGAAAGACTGCGAGCTTGCAGAGAAGTACTGGAATATAAATGCAATTCCGGGGATAGAGCTAACTAATATTCCAGCTAAAAGTATAAATAATATGGCCAGAGAGGCTAAAGAATTAGGAGCAAGGATGGTAGTAGCTCACGGAGAGAGCATTGTGGAAAGTATTGAGCCGGGTACTAATTTAGAAGCAGTAAAATCGGAATATATTGATCTTTTGGCCCACCCTGGAATCTTTACATTAGAAGAGGCAAAACTTGCAGCCCAGAATGGTATTTTTGTGGAAATTTCTTCCAGAGCTGGTCATAGTCTTACCAATGGAGTTGTAGCAAATGTGGGCAGGGAAGCCGGGGTTAAGTTCTTAATAAATAGTGATGCCCATAGCCATAATGATTTATTTAAATCAGATATGCAGGAAAGAGTGGGTCTGGGTTCCGGCTTGAAAAAAGATGAAGTTGAAGAAATTTTTAATAAAAATTATAAGGAATTTCTTAAAAGGATTGGTTGCTAGCGTTTATCCATGCTTCCTGACCGGTAGCCTTCAAGATCTAAGGTGATATATTCAAATCCTATTTTTTTTAATTGTTTTATCATTTTTTCCCTGATATTGCTTTGAAGTATTTTGGGGATTTCTTCTTTTTCTATTTCTATTCTGGCAATGGGGTAGTGGTATCTTACTCTTACCTGTCTGAAACCCAGGGAATGAAGGAAACTTTCAGCTTTTCCAATTTTTTTCAATTTAAATTCTGAAATCTCTTCACCATAAGGAAATCTGGATGATAGACAGGAGAAGGCTGGCTTATTCCATGTTGATAGGTTTAAAATTTTGGAATATTTCCTTATTTCTTCTTTGGTCAGACCAGCTTCGGCAAGAGGACTTCTTATTCCCAGTTCTTTTAATGCTTTTAACCCTGGACGGAATGTATTTAAATCATCGTAGTTGGTACCATCAACCACAAAGTTAAATTTATACTTATTTTTTATAGAAATTAATTTTAAAAAAAGTTCCTTTTTACAAAAATAGCATCTGTTTTTTGAGTTATTTCTGAATTCTTTTATTTTCAGCTCATTAGAATCAATGATTATCTGTCTGCAATTTAGACTCCTTGCGATTCTTTTTGCATCTTTCAGTTCCCTTTTTGGATATGTCAGCGATTTTGCAGTAACTGCAATGACATTTTTACCCAACACATTTTCAGCTATCTTTAAAAGGAAGCTGCTATCTACTCCACCTGAAAATGCTATAATTAAAGAACCCATATCTTTAAGGATTTTTTTTATTTTATTAATTTTTTTTCTGTCCATTATCATTTTGATATTTTTACCTGGAAACATAAAATATATAAAAACCTATATTTTTGCAATAGTCTTAGTAAAATGATATTTTGAAACAATAAAACTTTAAAGCTCTGAATTTATTTAAGGGAAAGGTATTTTAAAAAATTTACATATTCTGGAGATAAACAAATATGGAAAAGATCTTATATTTTGACTGTTTTTCAGGAATAAGTGGCGATATGGTAGTTGGTGCATTGCTTGATCTGGGATTGGATTTTTCATTTCTAAAAAATGAATTAGGGAAACTTAATATTGATGGATATAACATAGCTTGCAGAGAAATAAAGATGGGTCCTGTTAGAGCAAAAAAATTTGATGTAAAAGTTACTGTACTGCAACCCTACAGAAATTATAAAAATATTAAAGGAATAATTGGTGAAAGCAAACTTGATACTATGGTCAAAAAAATATCTCTGGATGTTTTTCAACTGATTGCAGAAGCAGAAGCCAGGATACATGGTTATGATATAGATGAAATACATTTTCACGAAGTCGGCGCAGTTGATTCTATTATTGATATCGTAAGCACTGCTATAGGTATAAAAAGTTTAGGAATTGAGTCATACTATAGCAGTAAAATTCCATTGGGCAGCGGGTTTGTCGATAGTTCACATGGGAAATTACCTGTACCGGCACCGGCTACAGTAGAGATATTAAAGGGAATACCTGTCTGCACAGGTATTTTTGATTATGAAGTAACTACTCCTACAGGCGCTGCTATAATAAAAACCCTGGCAGCAAAATTTGGTGGGATTCGCTGTATGGAAATTGAAAAAGTCGGTTATGGGGCAGGGAGTAAGGTAAAAAAAGAAATCCCGGATGTTTTAAGGGTTTTAAAGGGAGTCATCAAAGATAAGCATAGGTTAAAAGCAGAAGATCTGATTGTTCTTTCTGCAAATATTGACGATAGCACTCCTGAGATTATGGGATACCTGCAGGAGAATTTGCTTAAAAATAAGGTGCTGGACGTATGGACAGAACAGATTTATATGAAAAAAAACAGACCTGCCTTTAAACTTTGTGTCCTCTGTAACAGGGAATCGGAGCTGGAAATAATTGATATCCTATTATTGGAATCTACAACGCTGGGTATTAGAAGAGAAGAAGTTAAAAGGTATTCAATTAACAGGAAAATTGAAACTGTCAAATTACCTTATGGAGAAGTTAAGGTAAAAATTGGTACTCATAAGGGAAAAGAGATAACAATTTCACCTGAATTTGAGTCTTGCGCTAAACTGGCAAAAAAAACAGGAAAGCCTCTAAAAGAAATATATCAAGATACTATTTTATTTTTTTCCAGAAGATAATATTTTAATATTTCCTGCAAAATAGCCACTGCAGGCACAGCAAAGAAAAGTCCCCATATACCAAACAAAGTGCTGCCTACCATCAGCGAAAAGATCATAATGCCGGGATGAACTCCTATCTGGTACTTCAATACAATTGGAGAAAGCACGTAGACGTCTATCAGTTGAATAGCCACAAACAGAAGGATTACTAACAAGGCTTTAAAAGGTGAAATAAAAAGTGCGGCTAGCACGGCCGGTATAGCTCCTATTATGGGACCAAGGAGCGGAATCATATTAAGCAGGCCGGCTATGAAACCAAGCAGTATCGCAAAATCTACTTTTAATACCAGAAGTACAATTGTACATAGTATTCCAACAATAATAGATATTAATATTCGTGCTCTAAAGTACTTTCCGGCAACTTTATTAATCCTTTCCAAAATAATAGTTGTATGATTTTTAAATCTTTTTGGTATTATTTTTATGAATGTTGTTTTTATTTTATCTGTATAATTAAGTATATATATTCCCAGCAGCGGCCCTACTATAAGGTATAGAACTATATTGAATGCTAACATGCCAACGGTAGCAGCTCGCCGGAAGATATCAATTTCTTCTAAATTAATCCTGCTGATAAGAAACTGGGTAATACCGCTGACATCCTTGGGTATTATTTCCTTACCAATTAGGCTCTCAGCGTTTTTAATAATAATGCTTTTTTGCAAAAAGTCGTTTATAAACTGGGTCAAATTTTGCATATATGATGGAAATTTATCAATGAATGTCCTAAATTGATCAATTATTATGGGTATAATGAAGAAAAATATAGTAAAAATAATCCCTATAAAAATGATATATGTTATTGTAACGGAAAATACTCTACGCATTTTCTTTTGTAGTAAAGTTACAATGGGGGTTAAAAGATAAGCAATGGCTATAGCTAAAATTAATGGTATGATTGCTATCCTTATCAAATATATGATGTAAAAAAAAAGCGCAGCGATTAGAAGAAAGCCAATTATTGACCAGGAAAAAATTCCAATGTTTTTTATTGTTTTAATACCGTTTGAAGGTTTTCTTATTCTCATTAGAAATCATTATAGTATATTTTTTTTAAAAATATAAATTATTAAACTAATCGATGTTATTAATTGAAGTGACGGCGTAGTTAAAAAAAAGTTTTGATTTAAAAATAGTGAGAAAAGTAAGAGTCAAGTTTTAGGCAAAATCCCAAAATTTTACGCTGCCCCAGGACCTTTCTTTTGACTTATAGAGTGATTTAAAATAAAATATTTATCCTTTAGAAAAACAGACGGATTAAGGAGGAAATAACCATGAAGTATGGTTATTTTGACGATAAGAATAAGGAATATGTCATTACTAATCCCAGGACGCCGGTCAAATGGATTAATTATATCGGAACTCTGGATTTTGGTGGTTTTGTGGACCATACGGGCGGCGCTTTGATATGCAAAGGCGATCCGTCTTTGAACAGGATCGTGAAATATATTCAACAGATGCCATCATCCGAGTTTAAAGGTGAGACTCTCTATCTCCGGTTCAAGCAGGGAGGCGGTTATAAAATATTTTCTCCCCTTTTTGTCCCGACGCTGGATCCATATGATCTGTATGAATGCCATGTTGGCCTGGGATATACCCGTATAATCTCGGAATTTTACGGAATCCGGACAGAGTGCGTCATATTTATTCCTATCCATAATGCGCGGGAGATTCGGGAAGTAAAAATCACCAATAAAACAGGGAAAGACCTGGAACTAGATGCTGTCAGCGTGGTCGAGTATACTCACTTTGATGCCGTAAGGCAGTTTAATAATGCCGACTGGCTCCCCCAGACTATGCAGTCACGCTGTATCCGGGAAAAGAGCGGGCTGCTGACCCTGATTCAATACGCTTTTATGCGTAGGGAGACTAATGTGAATTTTTTTACTTCAAGTCACCCGATTTCTTCTTTCGAGTCAGATAGAAAGCGATTCCTGGGCAATAATGAATACGGAACCTGGTCGAATCCACTTTCCCTTCAAATGGAGGAGCTGGCCAGTTATGAAGCCCACCGGGGCGATAATATTGGCGCTCTTCTGCATCATCTGGGAAGCTTCAAACCGGGGGAGACAAAAAGCTTTATTACCCAGCTGGGTCAGGAACAGAATTTTGAAAAGGGCCGGTACGGTATTGAGAAATATAGAAGTCCGGAAGCTGTTAAGAAAGCGTTTACCGAAATGAACGGTTTCTGGGATGAGTTTTTAAACAGAATACAGGTGGAGACACCTGATTCCAATATGAACAGAATGCTAAATATTCATAATCCCCGGCAGTGCTTTATTACCAAAAACTGGTCCCGTTATCTTTCGTACTATCAGCTGGGAATAGGAACCCGTGGCATAGGATTCCGCGACAGTTCCCAGGATGTGATGGGAGTAATTGACCGTATACCAGAAGAATCAAAAAAACTATTAAGGCAGCTAATGATGGTTCAGAGAAAGAACGGCAGCGCGATGCATAGTTTTAACCCGTTAACCATGGAAGGATCGAAGGGAGAAACGGAGGAATTGCCAGACCGGCCTCAATACTACGGCGATGACCATCTGTGGATTGTTCTGGCCGTGACTGCCTATTTAAAGGAAACCGGAGATATAGAGTTTTTACAGGAAGTGATTCCCTATTATGAAAAAGATGAAGACGGCAGGCCTCTGGAGAGGGGAACGGTCCTGGACCATATAAAGCGGGCTTTGAATTTTACCAGGAATGATAAAGGTCAGCATAATCTTCCACATCTTGGTTTCGCGGATTGGAATGACACGGTTAACCTTCGAACCGGCGCGGAATCCCTGTTTAATACCCATCTTTATGGGAAGGGTCTTTTGGAAATGAGTGAACTCTGCAGCTATCTGGGGGATATGGTTGTGGTTAAGTACTATAAGGATGAGTACGATAAGCTGAAAAAAACGTTTAATCAGACAAGCTGGGATGGCGAATGGTACATCCGTTATTTTGACCCTGACGGTACTCCGTTGGGTTCACATAAAAATGTGCATGGAAAGATATACAGCAACGCTCAGTCATGGTCTTTGATATCTGGAATGGCGCCTTCCGGAAGGGCAGAAAAGGCCCTGGATTCCCTGAATAAGCTTCTCAACACCTCGAAGGGGATTAAACTCAGCTGGCCCGGTTTTAACGGTTATGACCAGACCAAAGGCGGCATTACCACCTATCCGCCTGGAGCAAAGGAAAACGGCGGCATCTTCCTGCACACTAATCCATGGGTGGTGATTGCTGAGGCTATGATGGGGCGCGGGGAACGCGCTTATGAGTACTATAATCAGATAAATCCAGCTGCTAAGAACGATATTGCAGATGAATATGAATGCGAACCATATGTTTACGCTCAGAACATCCTTGGGGATGAGCATCCCCAGTTTGGTCTTGCCCGGAACAGCTGGCTTACCGGAACAGCCTCATGGATGTATCAGGCCGGAACCAGGTTTATACTGGGAATACGGCCGCGTTATGACGGTCTGGAAATTGACCCGTGTATTCCCAAAAAGTGGGACGGCTTTAAAGCCGTCCGCAAGTATAAAAACGCCATCTATAACATCGAAGTAAAAAACCCGAAGCATATCAATAAGGGGATATCTAAGCTTAAAGTGGACGGTAAGGAAATAAAAGGTAATATAGCCCCTGTTTTTGGCGATGTCAAAACCCATTTCATAGAAGCGGTGATGGAATAATAGTTCCTCACATCGCAAATCACACCTAATGTTATCAATTGAAGTAGCAGTGCAATTGTGATAGAGTTTAATCTCAAAAATAGTAAAAAAAATAGGAGAATATAAAACAGGAAATTATAATGCCGGAAGAATCTATTGCTGCTTATATTAACAACATCATAGCTTTTACCCTATTTATAGCTGTAATAACATTTATATTTGCAATACTTTTTTTATTATCACGCACTTTGATCCATAAGACTGGAAGAAGAAACAATATAGAATTAAAAAAAGAAATTTTTCCTACCAGCTCTTCAGATATATATAGTTATAAAAAGGAACCTTATCAGCTAAAAAATATTTTTATCCTGAGTACAGTATTTATAATTATAATTATTTTTACATTCCTTATCTTTGCTGTTTTAAATTACAGCAGGGAGCCATCACCAGGTTTAAATCTGTATTTAATCATAGGTATAGTATTTTATCTTATATTAATGGTTATATATCTAGTCAAATCGAAGATTATAAGTTAGGGGTTATCTGAATGCCTTCTCTTGCTAGAAGTAACTTGAATATACTGGTTGCAGGACTTGGTTGTTGTAAACAGGAAATATTTGCAACCCAGGGAGCGTTATATGATATTCAAAGATTTGGTGTAAATTTTGTCAGCACCGCTGAAGATGCTGATATATTGGTGATCCAGGGTTTTTATAATAAAAAAGGCATAACCAGGGTCTTAAATATTTATGACAGGATGAGTTCCCCAAAATGGATAATTGCGGTAGGAAGCTGTGTCTTAAATGAAAATTTATTTAAATTGGAGAGTAAACTGTTAAGCCAGTTACGGAATAAAGTAGCAATAAATATGTATATTCCAGGCTGCCCGCCCAGACCGGAAGCGTTTATATATGCTATTTTAAGATTTTCAGGCAGAGATTAATAATAATATAGATAGTAGTTTTTAAATTTTATTTATGTAAATGATTAATAATATTTATAATAAAATCTATTCTCCTCTAAAGTTTGTACTTGTGGAGGAAATAGGTAAAAACCTGGAATTTATTTTAAAAGATAAAATAAAAAATATTTTTAAAGCCGGACAGGATCTTTTAATAGAAGTATCTAAAGAGAATCTTTACCAGCTTTTAAAAGAGCTAAAGGAAAATCCTGAACTTAAAGTGAATGGTTTTCAAAGTGTAGCTACTTACAAAATTAGTAAAAAAAATTTTCTAATAATAAACCTTACATCATTTGTTAATAATTTTTCTGTTCTAATAAAAATAGAAATATCCGGCAGAGAACTGGAAAATGGCTGTACCGAGATTGTTAACGTTCTGGGGAAATTTTATGAACCAGTTAATTTTTACAGGGATAGAAGTAAGTTAATTTCTGAAAACTCTGATATAAAAATTTTTTGTCAGAGCCTGGATGGTCTGGATTGTTTTGATTTAAATATTTCTACTGATAATGACGTAGTTAAAGAAGCTTATGTTGATATTGATATTAGCAGGGTTGTTGGTAACCATTATTATAAAGGTTTGGAGATTTATGATCTTATAGCCTATATCAGTAGATTTGACTGGAAGGCAGGCATATTCCCGGAAATTTGTCTTTGCAGCGCTTTTGAGGAATTACTGCAGCTAAAAGTACCTGAAAGAGCCAGGTATATCAGAATGCTTCTATGTGAGCTATATAGAATATCAAATCATGTTTATTTCATTTCAAATATCTGTAATATTTTAGGGTATGACGTTGCCTATAGTCTTTCTCTTTTGGAAAGGGAACGGGTTTTAAAGCTCATAGAGACCGTTACAGGCTCCAGAATTGTTCCCAATTTTATAAGAATAGGTGGAGTAAAGAAGGATATAAGTGAAGAGATAATATTCAGTATCAGGAAAAGCTTACCAATCTTATATAAAAATATAAGAAGAATTGAAAAGATAATAATTGATGATTTTTTGGTAATTGAAAGATTAAAGAATATTGGAATTATTGGTAAAGAAATTGCTTTAGATTATGGCATATCAGGTCCAAATTTAAGAGCTTCAGGTATTAGATATGATTTACGTAAAGATAAAGATTTTATTTCATATAAAGACTTCTCATTTACAGTACCTATATGCAGGACAGGGGATTGTCTGGATAGGGTTTTAATCAGATTTAATGAGATATTTCAGTCTCTTAAGATAATAAGTCAAATTATAAATAAATTCCCTTCCGGAGCTTTTATAAAGAGAATAAATTTATCTCGTATAGAATTTAAATCTGAAGCAGTGTCGCACGGCATTGAGTGCCCCCATGGTCTTTTTAAAATTTATATTGAGGTTGAGAAGAGTAATATAAATTCGTTAATAGTAAAGGGACCTTCAATTAATAGTCTTATTTTGAGTGAGGAGATACTGAAGGAGAACAGGTTAGAAGATATTAATTTAATTTTAACAAGTCTGGATATAAGCCCGGGTGAAATAATAAGTACATAGTAGTGGAGCATTATGTTATTTGTTTTAAAAAAAATTTTTTATATTTTTACAATATTACTGGTAAATTTATATATATGTGAATATATAGGTAATAAGCTTACAGCCCGTATTGAGCTTAGAAGGGGATATAGAATAACCAGAATAAGGGGCGCTGGTTTTCCTCTAATTAGATTCTTTAAATATTTGTCCAGGGATAGTAGGATAAATATCTGGACTTTTTTTATTTTTTTACTCTCTTTTCTAATGTGGAGTGCGGTTCCTATTACTGCAAATCTGGTTTTGGTAGAAATGGACTATAGCCTTTTGGTTGCAATAACTTTCTATATAGGACTGATAATTGTATTATTTTTTAATTCAAACAGGACCTCTTACAGTGCCATATTTAGTGAAGCCAGTAAGAAAGTATTAATTTTACTTTCTTTCCTGGCCCCTGTTTTATTTAGTATTGTAAGTATTGTTTTAATAAGTAAGACCTTAAGCTTAAAGGAAATTGTAAATTCTCAGTATCAGCACTGGAATATAATTTTCCAGCCCCTGGGCTTTATAACATTCTTTATTTCATTGTTTTTGCAATTAAAGTTATTGGGCATAAGTCGAAAGAGCTACTTATCTACTGAGATAGATATAGGTAAAGAAGGAATAGGTTTAGGGAAAATTGTTGAAAAAATTTCGGTTTATATGATTGTTCTTTTCTTGATTATAATTTTAAATATCCTGTATTTGGGTGGCTGGCAAAACATATATTTTATCAGGGGAGAGATTGTACTTGCTGTTAAATTTTATTTTATTTTTATACTATTGTTATTGATGGACAAAGCTATTGGCAGAATAGATAGTTATAAACTTTTAGTCAGGATTAATTGGAAGTTTTTGATTCCAGTTTCGCTGTTTAATTTTATTGTTACCCTGGGATTTTTTGTAGCCAGGAATGTATATAGTTTAATTTAATTAAGTGTTTTATTAAGATGTTAAGACTGCTTAAGAATTTTTTTATCATTTTAGGAAATTTATTTAAGAAGCCTAGAACTGTTATTTATCCCAGAGAGAAAATAATAATTCCTGATAGCAGCAGGGGTGTCCTTCATTTAAAATTGGATCTGGATTCCCTCGAGGTTATTTGCAATGGTTGTGGATTGTGCAATATAATTTGCCCACAGGATTGTATAGAAGTAAAGAAAAGAATTGAAGATAATGGCAGGGAAGTTCTGGATGAATTCTGTCTGGATTTAAGCAAATGTATTTTTTGCGGAAATTGTGTTGAATTTTGTGAAATGAATGCTATTGATATGTCTTACAAATATCAACTTGTGGAATATAGTGGAAAAAATTTGAGATTGGAAAAATTTGAATTAATAAAACCTTCAAGCACAATTAGGGATTTCTGGTAGAAATAACTATGTCATTTGGAAGTCAATTAATATTAATAATAATACACTGCGCCAGTCTCTTTGGACTGGCGATATCAGGATTACTGTCACTTATTCTAATCAGTAAGAGAAAGAAATTAATATTTTTGTTTCTCTCCTTTTTATTTGTAGGAATCTTAAGTTTTGTTTATTATTCCGGTATTTTATTTTTTATAGCTGGAATTTTTGTTATGTTCTTTTTTATATCATTATACCTGTTTGTTTTTCAAATAGAATTATTTGGGGATAAGGAAAGATTGGATGAAAAATTAAATAATAATATCAAAGGTATAATTGTCAATATTATTCTACCATTTTTATTTTGCGCAGCTATTGGTTATTTAATTTATAATTATACATCTGATTTTTTACAGAAAGTTAGTGGCAGCGGTAACATTTTCATCATTGGTCTAAGCGATATTGCCGGTAAGTTTTTTACCAATTATAGTTTAATTTTAATAATTATAATTGCAGTATTATTTGTATCCTTTTTATGGTTTATTATTATTAGTTTGGAAGAAAAATGAATTTTCAATTTATAATATATTTTAACTTTTTGCTTTTCCTGATGGGGGTATTTGGAATATTTTACAGCAAGAATATTATATCGGCATTTGTTTCTTATCAGTTTATAATAATTTCTGCCACTATCAATTTTTTGAGTTTTTCACAATTTTTATACCAGCGTCCATTGTGGGGTGGAATATTTATTATTTTTGGAATTGCATCCATATATTTTTTAATGTTTTGTATTATTTGCTACATTTATTTAAAGCTGGATCCGCTTGACAAAGAAATGCTTTATAGGGAATTTAGATTATTTAAGATAACCAGGAGCGACTGGTGGGGGGAAGATAATATATAGATTATGGACTTAATAGCTTATATTAATGAAAAAATAAATCCTCTTCAAAGTATAATTGTCTTATCAGGGGCAATTTTTATTTCATCTTTTTTTGTAGTATCTAAAAGTAAGGCTATCAAAAGATTTCTGATAATAGTGACTTCAATTTCTCTTATTTTGGCTTTTTATCTTAATATTTATAGTTTTATTTCAATGGGCAATTTTTCTAATTTCCTCCTGTCTTTTGAGACTGCGCAAATGATAGAAGTAGGTATTATCTTATTTAGTGCCCTAAATTTGTTATTTTTTATTTCCATATATAAAGTGGACAGTAATCATTTTATTAAAATATTGATTCTTTTTTTATTCTCAACTGTCTGCGCTGTTTTTGTAGTGGTTGCCAGAAATTTTCTTTTAATATTCACAAGCTTAACCATATTCATCTTAACCATATTTCAATTAGTTACTGCTCTTAATTTAAAGATGAACAAAGCCAGACCTTATATATTAGGATATTTTCTAAGGCCAACGCTAACAGTGATTTTATTCTTTTTTGGGTTTTCATTGTTTTATGGTGCTGCGGATTTTAAAGATTTCAATCAAGTTCTACAGTCGGAATATATTTCAAATCCGCTAATTGTTTTGGCCCTGATTATTTTTGGAATTGCTATTTACCTGTATTTTTTCTTATTTCCTTTTCAAAGCCCATATCTGAAGCTAATAAAAAGAGGTGAGTTTTCATCGAATGCTATTATATGGTTTTTATATTTTCCAGTTGGTATTTTTATGTTTCTGAAGTTAAATGATTTATATAGTTTTTTTATAGAAAAAAATAGCCTTTATCTGTCTATATTTTTTATAGTAATAACTTTTATTTGTATATTTGCTGGCAGTATTGGAGCATTTAAGACTAATAGTGTAAGGAGAATAATATCATTTTTATTTTTATTTTTTATTGGTATTTTTATATTGAACATTTCCATGTTTTCTACAGGAATTATCAGCAAGTCTCTAGTGGATTGGTTTAATATTGGAAATGTTCTACTGGTGCTATTTAGTTTCATACCTATATACAGTATTTTCGGTGTTGTTGAAAAAAATACAGGCAGTGACTCTATTGAAAATATAAGAGGGTTTGGGAGAAGCAATATATATATAGGTATAAATTTGATAATAATATTTCTATCCTGGTCCGGATTTGCTTATCATATTGAGCCCTTTATTAAGTATTTTAACGGTGCAAATTTCTTAAGAATAGGGATTATTAATATAATATTGCTGCTGGCAGTGGTGATTGCTTTTATATTTCTTATGATCAATATTTTTAGAATAGTTGTCCAGTTTTATAGAAAGCCTATTGGAGGTGTGGTAGAAAAAATTATATTTCCTAAGTTTTTATACATTTATGTTACTTTTTTTACTTTAGTTATATTAGTTATTGCAATATTGGGTTTACTTGAAGTATTAAATATTGATGTTGGAATTATAAATTTTAAAATAACTCAAGTTTATTTTTTAAGATAACTTCTATTGATTTTTTTTTAGCTTCTTTAGTACTTTGGAAAAATATAGAAAAAGATTTGAAATAAAGCATTTCTTAATTATTATACTGGTGCTGGTTATAGTAATAGCAGTGATTATAAGCGTAAATAAATTTTCTTTTAAAAAAGAATATAAACCGTCCACTGCGCTTGCCGATAAACTGCCCAGATATAGATTAATAGATATGGATAATACCGGCATTACTGGAGATACGGATGAAGATGGAATAAATGATCAGAAAGATATTATGCTTGGTGCAAAGAAACAACTTGAAAACCCGGCTAAAAATATTTTTTTAGAGGAAGGGGAAACTAATTATTATCAGGGTGGAGACCCGCCTGAGGGTCTGGCAACCGGCGAAGACATTATAGCCAGAGCTTTTCTGGAAGCTGGTTTTAGTTTAAAAGACCTGGTATATGAAGATATAAAGGATAATTTTGACCAGTATCCATTAAGAGAAATCTGGAATCAGGCTGTTTGTGATCCAAATATTGATTACCGGAGAATCCAGAATTTGGAGATTTTTTTTAAAAGGAATGCAAAAGTTCTAGATATTTTATTTAATGCTTCAGATGATCGAAACTTAAGCTCGTGGCTCCCCGGAGACGTGATTTTTTTTGATATGGATAGAGACGGCTATAGTGATAATGTTGGTATTATTTCAGATAATACGACAAGGGATGGAGTCCCAAAGGTGATTTATAACTATATTGAGCCGGGATATACAGTTGAAAAGAATATTCTAAAGGAAAAGATTATTACCGGTCATTATAGATTTCCAAAGTGACGCTCCACGAGACAAGCCTCGTGGACTTGAGTTTAGTTTACTAAACATTCTTTTTCTTAAAAGAAGGAAACCCTTTTTCTTTCTTAAAACTACCTTTTAATGCTTTATCAAATTGCCTTGCAACAATTCTTTCATAATATTGTTTGAAAATATATAAAATTATTTAATTCTATAAAAAAATATATAAATGTAATAAAATTATTTTTTAATAAGACAGTTGATTTAATAATTTAATATTTGTTTTATATATTTTGTAAAAATAAAAAAATAAATTAACAGTAATGTATAAGGAAAATATTTTAAAAAAACTGAAGGCATCGAAAATAACTATATTGAAAAGAACCGTGCTCATAGCAGTTGTTGTTTTAATTTTAGTTTCTTTGCTTGTGGTTTCTCCAAAAAAGGCAAGTGCAATTACTTTAAAGGAATTGGGTAATGCAATAGCCAGGCTCAGTCAGGATGAGGAGAGCTTACTGGAAGAAATACTTGTATCTGAGATAGAGATCGAAAATAAAAGAAATAAAATTAAATCGTTGAATGGAGAACTTGAAGTATTGAAAAATCAACTGGAGGAACTTAATGAAACCAGAAAGGAATTAAGTGAAAGTATTGAAAATAAAAAGGATATCCTGACTGAAAAAGTAATTTTTTCATATAAATATGGAAATAATGATGTCCTAAAAATTATTACCAGTGCCAGGGATTTAAATGAAGTTGTAAATAACCTTTACCTTTTTAAAAATATTATTAGCAGGGAAGCTGAAATCATAAAACAGCTCCGCTTTGAAAAGGAAGAATATGATAGAATTTCCCGTAAATCTGAGGAGAAAATGAAAGAAATTGAAGAAACCAGAGTTAGAATTGAAGCTGAAGAGCAGCAGCTACTGGAAAGCATGGAGGAAAATAAAGTTCTGCTGGAGAAAGTGAAGGGTGAAAAAGCGGAAATCCAGAATCTTTTAAGTGAGATAAAAAAAAGAATAGCGCAAATCCAGCCTTCCGGGCTTACGCTGGTTGGAGAATGGGATATGATAGCCACAGCATACCATGCTTTTGGATTGGGAGGCAATGATATAAGTGGAAACGGAATTACGGCAATAGGACTGAGAGCCCGAAAGGGAATAGTCGCTGTAGATCCAAAAGTTATACCTCTGGGTACAAAACTTTATATACCTGGTTACGGTGAAGCTTTGGCTGCTGATACCGGAGGTAGGATAAAGGGCAGCAGAATTGATCTATGCTTTGAATCTTTAGAAGAATGTTTTAGATTCGGCATAAGAAAAATAAAAATATATCTGGTTGAATAATAGATCTTTTAAACTATTTTTAAAAATTTAGATAAAGACTCAAAATCCCTTATATATCTTTCTTCGGTAATGACGCCGCTTATAACAACATCCTGCGGATCAAAAAATGGAACAAGCTTAAATGATGGATTTTCAAATATCCTCATATGTATCTTTTCCATATTTCTATATTTTTTTTTAATAGAAAAGAATTTCTGCAGGATAATATTGGATACATTAAGTCCCAGTGAGACAATTATATGAGGGGTAATTATGGAGATTTCCTTGGTGAGGAATAAGATACAGTTATTTATATGTTTTTTGAGTGGTTCAGTAGATTCTACTGGAGAACTGCTCTCTTTTTTGGTAGTTCTCCTTGGTGTACATTTAACCAGGTAAGTGAGGTAGGTATCTTTAACCAGAGATAGTTTAGTTTCATCCAATATTTTTCTCATGAATTTACCCTGATCATCGCCGGTAAAAGGAATACCTCTTTCTTCAGCACCATTGGCCAGGGGATAATTACCCACCACCATTATATTTGCTTTAGGCGCGCCTGTACCGGGTACAGGCTGTTTTCGGGTTTTTAATAAGTCCAGGCACTTTTTACAATTTCTGACTTCGTTGTGTAATTTATTTATGCTTTCTTTAGCGCTTATTGGCATAAGGGTTAAAAATTAGTCTCTGAAACCACTTAACAGTACATTTTTTATATTGCCTTAAAAGTATACAATATAAAAAAAGTTGAGTAAATAAAAATTCTAAAATAAAATCAGCTGGTACAGGCTGTTTTCGGGTTTTTAATAAATCCAGGCACTTTTTACAATTTCTGACTTCGTTGTGTAATTTATTTACGCTTTCTTTAGAGCTTATTGGCATAAGGGTTAAAAATTAGTCTCTGAAATCACTTAACAGTACATTTTTTATATTGCCTTAAAAGTATACAATATAAAAAAAGTTGAGTAAATAAAAATTCTAAAATAAAATCAGCTATAAAATATTACAAAGAGCCACTAATATAAAGATTGTAACAATTTATATTTAAAATTTTAGGCTGGAATATATTTTAATTTATTTTTTAAGGTGTTAAAATGCTTTACTATGATAGAAAAAGGACTATATAAAGACAGAAAGGAGGTACAATGGCAAAGTATCAAGACCTGGCAGACTCCATTATCAAAGGCGATAATATAAAAAGCAAGGAAATTGCCCAGAAACTGGTTGGTGAGGGAGTATCTGCAGTGGAAATTTTAAATGATGGGCTTATGCCTGGTATGGATGTGGTGGGGAAAAAGTTTAAAGCTAACGAGTTTTACATACCTGAGGTACTAATAGCTGCAAGAGCTATGCACGCTGCAATGGACATTATAAAACCTCTGCTTTCCGAATCTGGTACGGATACCAAAGGTAAGATAATAATAGGTACAGTACAGGGAGATTTACACGATATAGGTAAAAATTTGGTAGGTATGATGCTGGAAGGTGGGGGATATACTGTAATTGATCTAGGAGTTGATATCCCTGCAGAAAAGTTTGTGGAAGAAATAAAAAAGAATGGTGCTAAACTGATAGGCCTGTCAGCTCTTCTTACCACTACAATGACGGGTATGAAAGAAGTAATTGATGCACTAAAAGCTAACAAGGAGACTGCTGGTACCAAAGTTATGGTTGGTGGTGCGCCACTAACTCAGGAATATGCAGACTCTATAGGTGCAGCAGGTTATGCTCCTGATGCATCAAGTGCTGTTGATCTGGCTGGTGACCTACTTCAATAAATAAAAATTAGGAAACTACTGGATAGTTTATAAAAAAGTTTTATATAGTTTTAAATAGCAGTACTCAAGGTGCTAAAAATTAATCACAAAAAAACAGTTATTGAGAAAAATGTAAAAATATATTATAATCAAATAGTCAATATGGCATAATGACTATTTAGAACTAAAATGTATGAAAAAGATAAAAACATAGAAAAAATAGACAGTAATATTTCGGTGGCTGAGGCAAAAAGCCATTTTTCTGAATATATTTCTAAAGTGGCATATGCAGATAAGAGAATAATTATTACAAAGAGAGGTAAACCTATTGCAGCTTTAGTTTCAGTTGAAGAAATAAAGAAATTAAAATCTTCTAAAGAGGTAAAAGGCCTTGGTGAAATAATAGGGAAATGGGCTGATTTTGAAGATATAGAAGATAATATAAAAAAAGCATACCTCAAGCGGTCTAAAGATAAGGGAAGAGATGTATCTTTTTGACACTGATGCCATTACCAATATTTTAAAAAAGAAACCCTCAGAAAAACTGGTAAAAAACATATCTGGACTCAAAAGAGAAGACCAGTTCATAACCACTATCACTATAGGAGAGATCGTTTATGGTTCATTTAAAAGTGGTAACCCTCAATGTCACTTGAATAATTTAAGAAATATATTACTGCCTGCTGTAAATATTCTGTCATTTGATAGCCAGGCTGCTTTTATTTATGGAAAAACAAGAGCAGGACTGGAAAATTCGGGCGATATAATCTCACATGCCGATGTGCAGATTGCCTCTATTGCTATTGCTAATAATTTAACTCTAATAACCGGGAATATAAAGCATTTTATAAAAATACCCAAACTGAAAATCGAAGACTGGATAAATTAATTTAACCTAAGATTTCAGCTCTATAAACAGGTTTGCCATTTCAATTGCGCTTAATGCTGCACCCCAGCCCTTATTTCCCCTTTTGGTCCCGGCTCTTTCGATAGCCTGCTCCAGGCTGTCGGGAGTTATAACTCCAAATGAAACCGGGATATTAAAGTCCAGGCTGATCTTGGCCACCCCTTTTATGGTTTCACTTGCAATATACTGATTGTGTGACGAATCTCCCTTTATAACTGCACCAAGGCATACAATGGCATTATATTTTTTTGACTCTGCCATTATCTTTACTGCTGATGGAATTTCAAATGCTCCCGGCACCCAGGCTATATTGATATTATCATCTTCACATTGGTGCCTGTGCAGACAATCCAGTGCCCCATCCAGCAGTTTCGAAGTTATAAAATCATTGTATCTGCTTACCACAATTCCGATTTTTAGTTTTTTGGCATCAAGTTTGCCTTCATATTTTTTCATGATTTCCCCCTCGTATAATAAGATAATAAAATTTTACTGGTAAGATTTATTGTTCTAAAATCTATTAATATAACTAAATAAAGCTAAGCAGAAAGACAAATTATTTCCCCCCTTTCTATCTTTTAGTCTAACATGTGATTCAATTTATTTTTTTTAGTTGACAGGTATTTTTTATTGTTTTTATTGGGTGGTGTGGTTATAGGTATTCTTTTGGTTACCTTGAGCTCATAGCCTTCCAGACCTACTATTTTTTTTGGGTTGTTGGTCATAAGATGTATGGTAGAGAGACCGAGATCAGAGAGTATCTGCGCCCCTATGCCGTAATCTCTCAGGTCGGCATCAAAGCCCAGGCGGAGATTTGCTTCTACTGTATCCAGGCCTTTTTCCTGGAGTTCATAAGCTTTCATTTTATTGCAGAGCCCTATGCCCCTTCCTTCCTGCGCCATATAAAGCAGTACTCCCGAGCCTTCTTCATTTATCTTTTTAAATGCGCTGTCCAGCTGCTCTCCACAGTCACACCTCATAGACCCAAAGGTATCTCCTGTAAGACATTGTGAATGCACTCTAATAAGAACATTCTTTTTGCCTCTGACTTCTCCCTTGACAAAAGCAATATGAGATCCAGACTCTATAAGAGACCTGTAGGTAATGGCCTTAAAATTGCCCCATTTGGTGGGCAGGTTGACTTCGGCAACCTTTTCAATTAACTTTTCCTTTCTTTTTCTATATCTTATAAGTTCTTCAATGGTTATTATTTTAAGTTTGAATTTTTTTGTGATTTTTATTAGATCAGGAAGATGCGCTACCTCGCCATCTTCACCGATAACCTCACAAATAATCCCGGCAGGATATAAACCTGCTATTTTTGCCAGGTCTACTGCTGCCTCTGTATGACCAGCCCTGGTAAGAATACCTCCATTATGAGAACGAAGGGGGAAGATATGGCCAGGAATGGATATATCTTCGGGTCTTGTATCGGAACTGATAAAAGTTTTTATGGTCTTTACTCTATCCCTGACTGAAATTCCACTGCCGCTTATTGATTTGGCATCTATGGATACAGCCAGGGCTCTCACATTGATGGGGGAGGTTTCGTTCTCATAACTTATCATAGGTATCTTTAGCTGAACCAGTCTTTTTTGCTCGCATGGTAAAAATATTAAGCCCCGGGCATAGGTTGTGAAAAAATTTACTGAGGCAGTAGTTACTTTTTCTGCTGCCTGGAAAAATACTCCTTCATTATGTAGAGACTTATCATCCACAATAATTATTATTTTCCC
>Ga0209979_1002061_pt1 | contig 20130 bp, 18 predicted proteins | sample AnhtaG_FD_183114 | JGI IMG/M metagenome (GOLD analysis project Ga0209979, IMG submission 183114) | Deep subsurface microbial communities from Anholt, Denmark to uncover new lineages of life (NeLLi) - Anholt_01485 metaG (SPAdes) (version 2) | ecosystem: Environmental > Aquatic > Marine > Oceanic...
ATCAAGAAACTGGAGTCCGTAGTTGCTGTACTTCTTGGCAATGGAAACCACTAATCTTAAGTTAGCTGTGATAAGCTCTTTTTTCGCTTGATCGCTGATTTTCTTTCCTTCAGAGATGGCACAAAGTGTTTTCCTTAAACCCTGAGAATCAAGTCCGATCTCTTTCTGAAATAGCCTCAGAAGCTTGTTGATTTCTCGAATTTTCTTTTTCAGTTTCTCTTTTTCTTTTTTAACTGCGTCTTGAGAAATTGATTTATTCAGCTCTCCTTTTGTTTCTTCTGCTTCGTCTATAACTTTAAGTCTATCCTTGAGATCCTCTATAATCATTTCTCTGTATCTATTATGGATATTAAGTCCTCTGATGAGACGGCTCATTTTGACTATGAGACGCTTTCGTGTGAAATCATTTTTATTCCTTGAAGGAATGCTCTCCAGTCGGGAATTTATCTCTCTGATTTTCTTGATTTTATCTGTAACCTCTAATATTTTTTCTTCCAGGTTTCCCTTTGCGTTATTATTCTTGCTAAAGTTAAAAATTTTCGCAATAATTTCCGGCTTCTCCCTTATCTTCTCTTCTAGCGAAAGAACCTTTGTAAGAACAACTCGTGTTTTGGAAATAGCCTTGATCGTTGTCTTTTCGCCTCTTTCAATTTTCCTTGCAATAGCTAGCTCTTCTTCCCGTTTTAAGAGCTGGGTATTGCTCATATCCTTAAAATAGAGCTTCACAGGATCGGTGGTTTTTTCCAGATCCTTGTAAGAAACAAAGTCGCTCTTTTCTTTTTTAGGAAGAATTTTTCTGTTATCATTGAGTTTTTTTATCCCATGGTGATCCATAGAGCTTAGAAAATCATCAAAACTCTCTTTATTATTCATAGCATCTCGGAAGGATTTCTCTACTCCTTCAAAAAAAGATACCCTTGTTTCTTTCCTTTTAAAATGAACTGATGAGTTTTGTCTTTTTCCATATTTATTTTATATCTCTTATCTTTTTATTCATCATTCCTTTTATGAATTTAATTGTTGAACACAACACCTTACATTCCACTTAGGATCTCTCTCCATATCAAGGGAGGCTGGTAATCGAACTCCCTGACATTAGCAAACAATCACGAAGATAAATTAGGCATCTTTCAGGCAGAATTCTCCCTTCTTTTGACCTGAATAATAGATGTATTTACGAATTTGTAGATACAAGTGGGCAAGCCAAGCAACCCTCAAATATGCTTTAATGCAAAATTTGACTATGATATTGAAAATCCGAGTGCCGCTTATCAGAAGCGTCTTCCCCCTCCAAATCCACCTCCACCTCCACCTTGGCGGTCGTCACGAGGGCGAGCCTCGTTGACTTTGAGAGTGCGTCCCTTTAAGTCTTTTTCATTAAGCCCGGAGATTGCGGACTTAGCTTCTTGATGATCGGGCATCTCCACAAATCCGAATCCCCTCGAATCGCCGGTGTACCTATCTGTGATGATTTTGATAGAAGTGACCTGTCCGAAGGCTTCAAAAGCCTGTCGCAAATCGTCTTCAGTGGCCTCCCGTAATAAATTGCCTACATAAATATTCATTCTGACTTCCTCTTAATATTAGAGTTTGAATTGGGGAGCGATTTAATTCTTGCGTGTTGAAATTATCCTGAATCCCCTGTGAATTTAGCCTGTTCTTAAAATCGGACAGGTATTTTCACATTCAACGAAGTAATAATATCACAGGAAAAATTTCGCGTCAATGAAAATCTAGGCCTTCTCCAAAGTACCACTCTATCGAATTCCAAAGAATTCATCTGCAATTTGACCATATTGTCTCTCTTCTAAACCTTAAATTGCTTTTTTCAATCAAGCTCATGGACTGTAATCATTTTTTTCTTCTTCCCCGACGGGAAGGGATCGTTCGTTGCAATAAAAGCTTATTTTTCTCGCTCTTTCTTGGTGGTCTCTTTTTCTGTTCACTCCTTTTCATCCTGGTTCTTCTTATAATATTTTCAAACTTTTCTTTCCCATTGTGAAGAACGCCCATTATAACCTCCCTTTACTGAATTAACCCCAAAACAGGCAGCATTTTTCTCTATCACTGATAATATCCTTTTCCTTCTCCCTCACTCGTCTTCCCTTATGAGGCAATTATCCGCATTAGCGTCCTTTTGATCCCTTAAGCTTCCTATTCTATGTAAGATGAGCTAATAAAGCAATTTAGAAAATTACTTGCTCTTCAGCCCAGCCAATCTCTTCCTGGCATCTTCAATCTCTGCTATACCAGGATCAGCATCCTTCCAGAGGGAAAGGAATTTCTGGTAATGCTCTATGGCTTTGGGCTCCCTGCCCGTCTGCTGGAGGTGCTGATTACTCATCTAAATCCCAATCTCTTCAGCAATGCTTCAAACTTTGGGTCATCGCGCAGATCACTATAAAATTTTGGAACATTGAGAAGAGGCATCAATGCATCCCGTTCCTCATAAGCTTTATCCATCCATTCGAATGCCTTGTCTTTTTCGTCCATAGAATAATAAAAATAGGCTATACAAAAGGATGAGATATACTGTTCTTTCTTTTGGGACAAAATTTGATCGAGTATCTGGTTAGCTTTATCTCTTTCACCCAGTTTATAGTACATGCATCCAAGAAAACTTTCTGCCCACCCCAGACCGGTTGTGAGCTCAATCGCCTTTTGAAATGAGGATATCGCTTCTTCGTATCTATCTTGAAATGCATAAGAAGTTCCCAGATGAAAATAGGCGATCCCTAAGTTTGGGTCCAACTCGATAGCCTTACGAAACTGCTCTTCAGCTTCATCAAATTTTCCCTGGTAGCAATGTATGGCGATGCCGAAGGCATAATACAGCGGCAACAAGGGGTCTAATTCCTGCGCTTTCTTCACTTCCGTAATGGCTTCGGCATATCGTCCTGCTGTTAACAAGTACCATGAATACCAGGCATGGGCAGGGCCGCAGCCTGGATTAAGGGCTAGCGCTTTTTCCATCCTCTTCTCTACTTCCTGCCAGTCCCAATCAAACCAAAGGGCAATCATCCCCAGTGCGGCATGAATCTCAGCCAGCGTGTCATCCATAGCCGAAGCTTTTGTCAGATAATCCTTGGCTTTTGGAAATGCCTCATCTGCAGGCAGCAGACTTAAGGTCCCAAAAGTTGAATAAGCGGCTCCGATCCCGCACAAAGCAAGGGCAAAATTCGGGTCCTTGGCGATAGCTTTCTGACCACAGATGCGAACCGTCGGCTACACCAACGAGTTGGGCTGTGATGCGTATTCGGTTACCCGCTTTTCGAACGCTCCCCTCGAGCAGAGTATCCACATCAAGTTTTTTGCCTATGTCCCGGATATCTTCATGTTTGCCCTTGAAAGCAAAGGCAGAGGTTCGGGCGATAACACGCAGGCTTTCCACGTGGGTAAGCGCGTTGATGATTTCCTCTGCTATACCATCGCAGAAGTACTCTTGCTCTGGGTCGGCACTCATGTTGGTGAATGGAAGCACAGCAATAGAATTTTTCCATTTTGGAGCACTGATTATTTCTGCTCCAGGCTCTCCTAACTTACCGAGTTCGGAAAGAACTTCTTCTGCGGTTTGATACCTGTTTTCTTTATCCTTTTCCATGCATTTAAGAATTGCTTGGCTGAGGTCTTTAGGAATCTGGACGTTATGTTCCTTAGGATCTTTAGGTATTTCACCTTTATGCTTCATTGCAATGCTCAGTGGTGTATCTCCTTCAAAAGGAACTCTTCCAGTCACCATCTCATAGAGAATCACTCCTAGCGAATATATATCTGAGCGCTGGTCTGCCTCTTTCCCTTCAACTTGCTCAGGTGACATATACTCAGGCGTCCCGATCATCACTCCTGCGCCTGTTATTCCCTTCGCTTCAAGAGAACGAGCGATTCCAAAATCCATAATCCGAACGTCTCCCTCTTTGTCGATCATGATGTTGCTGGGTTTTAGGTCTCTGTGAACTACACCCAATTTGTGGGCCTCGATTAATCCATCACAGATTTGCTTGGCAATGCTGATCGTGGTCCCCACAGCTAATTGCCCAGTTTGTCTTATCAATCCCTTCAGATCTTGCCCAGGGACAAACTCCATAGTGATGAAATGTGCACCCCGTTCCCCACCAAGATCAAACATCTGACAGATATTTTTATGCCTGATCTTACGGGCCAACCTCAGCTCGTTGCTGAATCTTTCGATGGTCTTCTTATCTTTGGCGATTTCAGGTTTTATAAGCTTGAGAGCGATCTTTTCTTTGATTTTAGTGTCGTTAACCTTGTAGACCTTCCCCATTCCCCCTTTGCCCAACTCTTCGATGATTTGATATCTGCCTGCATATGTAGACCCTGTAGTCAGTTCCTCTTTCGGTGCCTCCATGGTTTCGGTGACTTCGATCTTCTCTGGAGCCGGAAGCTGAGTGCCACATTTTCCACAGAAATGAGTGCCATCAGTTTTTACATGATGACATTTAGGACACTTATTTGACATTGCTGTTCCCTAATTTCCCATGATTAGTCGGCAAAAGGATATCAAAGAATAGGGGGAAGTGTCAAATAGGATTGAATTCTCATGTTAAATCTTGACTGCCTTTATGAACTCGGGAAAATGGAGGATTTTATCCGCACTTTGCGGATCATAGAGAAAAGGTTCGACATCCCGGGCCAGTTTTTTAAATTCAACATTTTGACATCTGTCCAGAATTTTGGATATCAGGTCTTTTTGATTTTTTACTCCGATTTTTTCTCTGAGATAGTCCATGTTGGGTTTTGTCTTTGCAAAAAGGAAGATGGCATCGTAAAAATCCCTTCCCATTAATCTCGGCCGTGAGAAGAGGCAATTAAGTTTTTGAGCTAGGAGGATATCCGAAGGCACCACTTGAATCCTCATGAAAACATCAAATTTGTTGAGGATGATTTTTTCGGGTTCATATTCGAATCCCTGAGGCTCCGTATCGATTTGAATGTTCAGTTTTTCATGTCTGTGTTTTGATATTTTGGATTCATACAGAATGTCTGAAAATTTGAGATAGGACCGGAAAGCCGTCCGCAAAACATTCCGGCTTTCTACTTTGTAGCCGTTACGTCTCAGTGAGGTCAAAACGGAAGAGATCAGAAACCCGAACTGCAATTTATTGAGTCCGAGATTGTCGAAATCCAGGTCTTCAGAAAACCGTGGATTTCCATGAAAAATATGAATGGCTGTCCCGCCCATAAAGACGAGTTTCTGACCCCAGTCGGATCCATACACTGTTTCCAGAATCTTAAACTGTAAATATTCCCTGAGAAGATTTCTTTTGAAGGGCTTCAAATATTCCGGATAAAAGGATTCAATCTGTTGGATATCAAGCATTATTCTTTTCCCTCTGAGAGGATAAGTGTTTTAAAAAACGGTCCAAACGCTTCATCAGCGTGTTTTGAGCGAATTTGTGGCTGTAAACTTTGAGTTTGTCCAGATTAATTCTTTGAAAAAACATCTCTTCATTGAAACGGAGGCTCTCGAAATCGGAGTTGGATCTGAGATGCCTGTTCAAATACAAAAAATCCAGCACAGCCTTTTCCGGCTCTGCCATCTTATAGACGCTTTTTTCATAGGGAATAATCTCATATCCCCAAAAATTATCCGGTTTGATGGTCCGGTATACAAAATCTCCCAAGTCTGTGTGAAAGCTGTACGTCCGTCTGGTCGAGATGGATGTGGTGCTATAGACACTTTCCGGGATGAGCTGATAATGGGAGAGGGCCGTTTCCAAAGAAACATAGGAAGGTTTGTAAAGCCGGTTGGAGATTTCAAAAAGAACGCTCTCGTCGATGTGTTTGTCGTTAAAAATATAGTATTCCTTGATGACTTTTTTGATATATCCCTTGGACTGCCATTCATTCAACCGGCGTCTATGGAAGCCCGGTTCCACCTGTCTGATATCGCTCAGCGAGAATATGGTGAAGTCCTTGAAAGATTGTCTCAGTTGGATGTACTGCATGGCTAAATCCAGATATTATTTCATAACAATGCTAATAATAGCACTCCTGCGAGATAAATATAGGTATATCATCATTAAATGTCAAGGAAAGAAGTGGCAGAAAAGAAGTCGAGGAATTTCTCATAATGCTCTATGGCTTTGGCTGTGTTGATATGCTGTTCATGGATCTTGCCGAGCAAATTTCAGCTCATTCCGGAAGCGTTCAACAGTACTTTCATTAGAGGCGATTTCAGGTTTGAGGAGCTTTAAGGCGACCTTTTCGTTGATCTCTTTGTCGTGGACCTTATAGACCTTTCCCATACCTCCTTTGCCCAGTTCCTCAATAATCTGGTACCTTCCAGCAAAGGTGGAGCCTGTGGTTAATTCTTCTATGGGTGTTTCTAAAGTTTTGGTAAAAGACGACTGGTCTTTGTCAATAGGGAGAGGAGTCGCACATTTTTTACAAAACTGAGAATCCTGAGTGTTCTCGGCGTCACACTTTGGACATTTAATACTCATTATTGTCCCTTCTGTTTAGGGTGGCAAAAGAATATCAAGGAATGAGCATAGAGTCAATGCTAAAAAAACGCGAGAAGTATAAAATACTTGCAATTGACATATATGTCTATTATAAGTATTATATTTCTTGGAGATCACGAATATGGATATCTATTCCCTGAGACAATACGTGGAGCTCTTCCACCTCCTTTTTATAGGTCAGATAGTGCGAAAACTGGATAAGAGATTCTATGCACTAAAAGGGGGGTGCAATATGAGGTTCTTTTTCAAGAGCCCCAGGTATTCCGAAGATATCGATTTAGATGTTCAATCCATACCTGTCTCACTTCTTCGTGAGAAAATCAACGGCATCCTGAAATCAAAACCCTTTACGGATATCCTTCAAGTCAGGGATATTGAAATTGATCATATAACAGAACATAAACAAACAGAAACAACCCAGAGGTGGAAATTGGGTTTGATTGTTCCTCAAATAGATAAACCTCTTCCTACCAAGATAGAATTTTCAAGACGAGGGTTGGAAAAGCCCGTGAAGTTTGAATCGATTTCTCCTGAAATAATCCGTACTTATGATTTATCTCCTGTTCTGGCCAATCATTATCCAGCAGAGATTATGTACAGACAGAAAATTAGAGCTCTTATTTCGAGAAGCATAATCCAAACCAGAGATATTTTTGATCTGTATCTCCTTCTGACTTCTAAGGTAGATAAGGTCGATCTCTCAGAAGAATTACGCTCTGATTTGAACAAAGTAAAAGATAATATCCTCTCCATAGACTTTGTCGTCTTTAAGAGTCAGGTAATTCCGTATTTAGAATCCGAAGATCAACCTAGATTCGATTCTGAAGAAGTCTGGGATAATATAAGATTGGATGTAGTCGAATCATTAATGAGGGTGCCTAATGAAACTAGTTGATGTTCATACCAAACTGCTGGGTATGAAAGTGGCCGTGTTCCTGACATCAGATGCTGCAGCCTGCCTGAATATAAACAACGCTCATGCAAGCAAGCTTCTTTCTCGCCTTTCTATAGCTGAACACATTGTTCACTTGAGTCGCGGTCTTTGGGCTTTCAAGAATAGAGTAGATCTTCTGGCCCTGCCTGAGTACCTCACAACTCCTTTTCCAAGCTATGTTTCTCTCCAAAGTGCGCTTTACCATCACGACATGATTTCCCAAATTCCTGCGATTACCTATGCTGTTTCTATTGGTAGAACAAAAAGATATGAAACTCCTCTGGGCATAGTTTCAGTTCATCATGTCCAGCCTTCCTTCTTTTTCGGGTTCGAATCAATCGGGAAGGGTATAGCGAAGATTGCCTCACCAGAAAAAGCACTTATAGATTTTCTTTATTTGAGTCCGGCAAAATCCAATCTTTTTAAAGCTCTCCCTGAGCTTGAGTTTCCAAAAAGTTTTATGGTCAAAAGAGCGCGCAGGATTATTAATCGAATAAGGTCAACAAGAAGAAAAAATCTGGTGAATAGACTTTTTGAAGAGCTCCTTTCCAGCTACAAACGGATTTAAATGACTAGCGGGATTTCGCTTATCGACTCTTCAGCCTAACCAGCCTCGTGCGGGCGTCTTCAACTTCAGCAAGTCCTGGATCGGCGTCCTTCCAGAGGTCCAAAAATCGCTTATAATATTGAATAGCATTCTCGACGTCACCCTTTTCTTCATAGATTTTCCCCAACTGATAGTGAGCTTTAATCCAATATTCCTGAGCTTCCCATCCTAAGTCTTTCATATTAATCAACAGCTCATAGTTTGAAATCGCTTGATCCAGATCGCCTTTCATAAAATAGGCATAAGCCAAGGATTCTATAACGTAACTGTCCTCACGCAGTTTGCAGGCCATCTCCAGCAGCTCCACTGCCTCCTCATAGTTTCCTCCTGCAAGTTCAATCTCGCCTTTAAGTATATTAAAAGCAGCCCGATCATCCCTGTTTTCCTCATTCATCTTATTTGAAACCTCTTTTAGCAGTTGTTTTGCCTCCTCGAACTTTCCCAGCCTCGCATAAATTTTCCCAGCAATTTGTAACCACCAGGGCCCTATATAGGTCTTGCTACGAAGCTTGCTAGCTGCGTTGAGTTCCTTATGGGAAGACTCCGGCATTCCCTTTGTTCTGTAGGCAGTTGCCAGATACAAACGATCTCGCATCTCACTCAAAATATAATTTAATGTTTTGTTAAATAAAATCGCTTCTTTCAGATGGTCGATAGCATCAGAGTATTTACCCTGATACATATAAAGCAATGCCAGGGAACGATGCCCCTTTGCCTTCTGCTCATCTTGGGCTGAGAGCATTTTCTCGAAAATCTCTTGTGCCTTTTTGATTTCACCCATGGCTAGGTATGTAGTACCAAACTCATGGTTAAGATTTCCGCTCGTAATCCACTCCGGGCGAAGCTCAAAGGCTTTCAGGTAATTATCAACCGCTTGTTGATGCCTCCCTGTTAAGCTGTAACAAGTGGCTATATTAATGTATGTACCTGGCATAAAGGCGTCCATTTCAAGAGCTTTGTTATATGACTTTAAAGCTTCTTCATACTGTTTCATATATCTTAAATCGTTTCCGATATTGTACCAGGCATCCCTATCATCGGGATAAATAGACAAGTATATCCTGAGGTGCTTTACGGCTCCTGTTCTGTTGCCCCTCCAACCTTCAACTAACGATTGTACCCAAAGCTTTTCCCTTTCTGTGAGCCGATCTATCAGGCTTAATGCTTTAGTAAAATGTTCTTCCCCTTTGGGCCTGTCATTAAGCCAGTAGAAGTAACCACCCAAAGAGGCATGAACCCAGGCGAAGTTTGGATCCAGTTTGACGGCTTCCTGCCATAAGGCGGCTGCTTCATCGAACTGCCTTACTTTCCAGAACCAGGCGCCATCCGAGAATTTTTTCAATGCTTCCAGAGATGATGTGGTGGCTTTAGGCAATCTAACAAATTGCCGTCTAATGTCTTTCAAAGATTCGCCTAAATCTTTCCGTATCTTCCCAGCCAGGTCATCCATGGCTTCCAAGACTCTGTCTTTCCCATCTGCCTGCGATGTTTCTGTCTTTAGCGCGACCAAGGTATTGGGATCTACAACCCTTGCACTTAAAGAATACACATCACCTATGCCACTTATGCTACACGCCACTAAGGCCCTGATTCCCTCCCGTAGAGCAACTTCCTTTCCCAATTCTTCATCCAGCTTTTCCGTCGTCTCTCTTCCCATTCTTTGAAGTGTTTCCTTAACGCGGGATCGAGGAAACACATTGACATAGCTGGATTGTTGAATACTTACGGTCAAGGCAGTGTTAAGGGAGCGATCAAAGACTTCATCCCCAGTCAAATTTTCAAAATCTGTGATCAGAATCCAATCTCGCTTTTGGAAAGGAATAGCTTGAGAGGGATAGAAAAGCAGCAAGCCGATGGCGATACCGACAAGGACCACAAGGGATGTCCAGAGAATAGGAGAAGTTAGCCACTTTCTCCGTCGAAGCCTTGGCCAAGCAGAAATTTTCCACACAGGTTTTATATCTAGTATCTTGTAGACCTCTTGTAAGTCGGCCAGCAGTTCGTCGGCATAATGATAGCGATCCTTAGGATTCTTAGCTAGCGCTTTGAAAACGATTTGTTCTAATTCCGCTGGAACGCCGGTTCGCAAACTCGTGATCGGCTCTGGCTCCTTATTCAAAATGGAATATACAACTGCCTGCTCATGGTCGCCTTTGAAAGGGAGTTGCCCGGTTAACATCTCGTAAAAGACAATGCCCAGCGACCAGATATCTGTCCGGTGATCCACAGCTTCCCCACGCGCCTGCTCAGGAGACATATAGTTCACAGTGCCTATTGTGGTCCCTGTTCTTGTGAGTCTTGCTGTACTGCTTAGTTTTGCCAAACCAAAATCAATAATTTTCGCCACATCGTCTTCAGTCACTATAATATTGGCAGGTTTGATATCCCGATGCACAATCCCTTTACTTTGCGCCTTAGATAGACCTTGGGCAATTTGCGTAGTAATATCTAAAACTACACTAAGATCTAGCGGACCGTGCTGAATTTTTTCCTTCAGCGTCTCACCCTCATAATAAGCCATCGCAATAAACATTTGTCCATCATCTGTCTCATCGATTTCATGAATTGTGCAGATGTTTGGATGGTCAAGCTTAGAGGCTGTCTGTGCTTCGTTGATAAAACGCTCCTTAGTACTAGGATCTGCTCTAAAAGTAGGGGGAAGGAACTTAAGAGCAACAATACGTTTGAGTTTGGTGTCCTCAGCTTTGTAGACCACACCCATGCCGCCTTTACCAAGCTCTTCTATGATTTCGTATCTTCCAGCAAAAGTGGAGCCAGTGGTTAATTCTTCAACGGGCATCTCGAGAGTTTTGGTGTGGGAAACAGATATTTCCTCTGAGGAAGGAAGAGGTTTAGCACAATTGCTGCAAAAACGTGCAGTATCGGTGTTGTCAGAGTGACATTTGGGGTACTTAATAGTCACTATTTTCCCTCATCTTGCTGGCAAAAGGATATCAAGGAAAGTAAAAATAGTCAACTGGATTAAATGCTGGCTCTCCCCGTTTAGCAAGAATAAAAAAGAGCTAAATTCATTATATCATGCAAAAGATATAATTTCTCTGATCCAAGCCTGATATTTCACGTTTTTTGTATACAAATTATTTTTAAATTCACATTTTTTGGACGAATAATTTGAATTTATTCACATTTTTTGGTATAAAATAGTTATGAAACGTGATATTTATCAAAAATTAGTTGATTGGCAACTTTCTGACCGCCGAAAACCACTAATCCTTAGAGGTGCTCGACAGGTAGGTAAAACCTATATTTTAAAAGAGTTTGGGAAAAGGGAATATTCAAATCTCGCCTATTTTAATTTCGAAGAAGATCCTGACTTAAATGAATTCTTCAAAGGGAGGATTTTTCCGGAGAAAATAATTGAAAAACTCTCTATCTACCTTGAAACAAGAATTTTCCCTGAAAAAACATTAATTATTTTTGATGAAATTCAAAACTCTCTTATGGCAATAAAATCCCTAAAATACTTCAATGAAAACGCTAATGAGTATCACCTCGTTTCAGCTGGATCATTGTTAGGGATTAAGGTCGGTCAATCAGCCCCATTTCCGGTTGGAAAAGTAAACTTCATGAATCTTTATCCGTTTTCTCTTGGAGAATACCTCGATGGGATTGGAAAGAATCAGCTTCGTGAATTTTTAGCCGGTAAATTAAATTTTAATCCCATAGAACGAAGCTTTCATGAAGAACTGATTGACAATTTAAAAATGTACTACTTTATCGGAGGTTTCCCTGAAGCAATTCTGCAATATAAAAAAGATAAAGACCTAACAAAAGTCAGAGTCATTCAAAATGAAATTCTAACTGCCTTTACCTTGGATTTTTCAAAATACGCAACAAAATCGGAATCAATAAAAATAACAAATACATGGAATTCCATACCCAGTCAATTATCCAAGGAAAATAAGAAATTCAAATTCTCAGAGATATCAAAACATGCCAGAGCAAGAGATTACCTTGAAACCATTCAGTGGCTCTTAGATACTGGTTTGGTCTATAAATGCTTTAATATCAAAACATCAAAGTTGCCCTTGAGTGGATATCGAGAGGAAAATATTTTTAAACTGTATATGCTAGATACAGGACTTTTAGGAGCTATGCTGAATTTATCACTAAGAACAATTGTAGAAGGGAATCGTCTTTTTACTGAATACAATGGTGCTTTTACAGAAAATTATGTTGCTCAGGAATTGATTGTCAATGAGATTAAAGAACTTTATTACTGGACAAGTCAAAGTTCGGCAGAGGTTGATTTTATTATTCCGTTTAATGAAGAGATTTTTCCGTTAGAGGTTAAAGCTGGGATAAGCAAAAAGAAAAAAAGTTTAAAAGTGTATGGAGAAAAATACCACCCGCCGATTTTGTCACGTTCGACATTAATGAATTTCAGGCGCGATAATAATATTTGTAATTATCCTCTATATGCAATTTCCCTTTTTCCTATGGAATCAATATGAGGCCATTGCTCTTTTTTAATCTTAGCAAAATCCCACGGATAACAGGGATATTTTTAATTAGAATTTGGCACTGTCCCAAAGTGACGGGATTACGTGTCATCGCGAGGAGCGAATAAGATTCCTTCGCTTTGCTCGCATTTACACTCCTTTTCTTCTTACTGGCTTTGCAACCCAGCCAGCCCTGTTAAATACGCCTCTGAGAGAATGAAGTAAGCTTTTTGCTAGTTATTTAACAGGATCAGCATCCTTCCAGAGTTCTTCAGGAATCAATATACATCAAGATCTCTTGCGGAAACGACTTTTCCTTTGTAGATATCTGTGATTTCCTTTATCAGTTCTTCATCCGACGTTCCCCAGAATAGCTGATGATAAAGGATCAAAAGCTTCGGTTTTATCTGACCGGCAATTTCAGCAAGCTCATGCGTGGAGGTATGAAACTGAGGATGGTATTTTTGCCAGAAGGAAGTACGCTCTTTCAGCTTCTCCTGGGAATAGACTTCATGGATCAATATGTCCACACCCCTGCATTTTTCAACCAGGTTCTTGGAGGGCCGAGTGTCTCCCGAAATGGCAATAGTCCGATCAGGAGTAATAAACTTAAATCCATAAGCTTCCGGCCAACTCCCATGATCCACCAGGAACGCTTCAACCGTTACATTGCTATCTTTATAGATAATCCCTTCTTTAATCTCATGGGCGTTTACACGCCAGCCGATGTTATTAGCGGGTTCAATTCCATATAACCGTACCTTGATATCTTCTTTGTAAGCTTCCAGGATGTGTTTGGTCATTTCCTGGATGCCCTCGGGTCCGTAAACTTCAAGAGGCTCATCCCTGCCCATGACCCAAGGAGTAAAAATGAGATCAGGGTATCCGGTAGTATGATCGGAGTGCAAATGGGTTAAAAACGCTATTTTAAGATTTTCGACGGCCAAAGCTTCGATTTTACCTCCGTATCTGGGCGACAGGGCCGCTGCTTGCCGGACAAGTCCTGGTCCAAAATCCACAATGTAGGGGGTATTGTTAATAACTATTGCAATGGAATTTCCAGAATGTTGAGGGTCTGGATTGGGATTACCTGTCCCCAGGAAAACAACCTTCGTGATATCAGACGGAGAATATATTTCCTGAGCCAGACCGGGAAAATCCAATGAAGTTATGCAAAGAAGAACAAGGACAATAAACATAAATGATTTAGAATTTTTCATTATGTACGCCTCCTTTAACTTCCGGGATTAAAGACTAAAGACACGATTTGAATTATAGACAAATAATAACAAGCTCAGGGATACCAGGGTCAGCAAGAGGCTGACAGCGCTTCAATCTTAAATTTCTTTCAGAGAACTCGCAGACGAATAAAATCCTTTTGCTATCATCTCGGCCAGAATGAGGTCTCCGTCTTTTATTCTGATAATTCTATTCCGTACGGCTTTTTTGAGGATACCGAGCGTGCCGGTGAGTTGTATGTCCAAAAATCCGGCTTCTCTCCTCGCAGTTCTATCATCACATGCAAAGAAAAATCCTCTGGCTTTTGCGACAGCAATGCTAGAAGCCTCGCCAAGACCGAGAGAAACGGAAATCGTTTCATAAAGGGATTTCTCCTTTTTAGTGCTCAAGACAACCTCCTTGAGCCATCCTTCCCTCAGGGAATCCTGGATTTTCGCCAAATCTTTGTGTCCTATTTGAATCCCTCTCAAGATTTCTGCAGAAACAAACTCTGTAACGAAAGCAGAGTTGCTGTAAAGGTTTTTAAGTATGAACAGGGAATTGGAGAGGGCAAAATTGGAAAGGCAACAGCAGTCGAATATGATCTCATGCATTTTCTGTGTCTTGTTTCAAGTCCTTCAGATCCTGGGAATGGATTGGTTTACCATGCTCCTTTAAGTAATTTCTCGCGCTGACCGGGTCAAGACCCAACGCCTCGGCAAGTTTTCCCAGACTGATGAATCCCTCCTTATAAGCGCTGAGAGCAACCTGTCTTCTCTGTTCGAGCACATCCTTTTTCTTATAAACAACATCAAGCGCATCTCTAATCAATCCGCCAAGTGTCCTACCTTCTTTTTTAGCATAGAGCTTCAATTTTCTGTGCTGGTCTTCACTGAGCATGATATTGGTCCTCTTCATAGCTCCTCCTATATATGTGTAATGATATGTGTATATAATATGTTTTTACTGCTTGTGTGTCAATCTTTTCTTCATGACCGCAATGCAACATCCCATTACAGCATTTAGCATTAGTTTCCAATGATTTCACCGGTGTTAGATATTTAGATAAATCCAAACTGTGAAATCTACAGTATCCTAATCGGGTCGAATGTCCATGGCAATCAATCCTGAATTTTCTCGAAAATTGTAAACCGTCTGTCACAGCTGAGACAGATATATTCCTTTTTCTCTCTTCTCCTTCTTCTGCGGTTGGATGTATCTAGAAATTTAGTCACTATGGCCACTAAGGTCAGGATAAGAATAATAGGATGAAGCTGAAGCAGGAAAAATAGTGCCAGCACCACAATGATCAGGGCAAATACAACTGCCAAGGCCAAGGAGAATGGATAATCCGTCTTGTACTCCCTCTCGGCAAGAGCAGTATTCTTGGAATAGCAATAAGGGCAGGTCTTCTCTGAAAGGCTTCGCATGGTTTAAAACTTCTGACTGGGGTATAGTCTATTTCTATCCAGTGTGGTGAACTTACAAGAATTTCTTTATTGCTTAACCAGTAAATCCCTCAATATCATTCGAAACTCACAACCGCTTACCTTCCGAAACTTATCACACACTCATTACCCTGTCAATCATTGGGGAATAGGAGAGATATGTACCTTCGATTTAAGATCGGCGGCTGTAGTTGACGTTTCCTTCAATGCCATACGTTCTTTTGCCCATAACCAAAGTATTCCTAATATGCCTGAATAAATCTATCACACTCGCATAGATATCACCCAAGATGGGATTGTTCTTCTCCGCATCTTTTGCTCGTGCCCACAGAGGTATAACCAGAGTCTCCTGCACTGCACCGAGGTCGATTTTGATGTCCAGATCTTTCATGCTACTCTCTCTCTAGAAGACAGACGTGGTGCCAATATCTCATAATGTCCACGGGTATAGAATCTTTTGATGATTGTAATTCAAAATGTTCAATATGAAAAGTTATAAAATATAACTACAATACTCATAATTTAGTCAACTCTCTTTCATGATTAGAAAGTGAAGTTGTTATGCTCCCTTTTTTAACAGGGATTGTCTATTTCCTGCGGATTTATTATTGACTGGATATGTTTCTTCTATGAATATTTTCAGTGTAGCAGCTCAGGGGGTGGAAATTGAACGAAAATGAGTAGAAATCAGAGCAGGCACAAAAACCAAATGTTTTAATGCAGAAGGAAGATGTCTAAGCATTGAATTACTCTCATTTATTCTATAATATATATCAAGTTTTATGAGGAAAAATAAGAAAGGAGAGTTTTAAATGAGAAAAAGCATCATATTTTTCTTGGTAGCTGCGGGATTTTATCTGATGTGGACTGGGGCAGTTTTTAATGCAAGAGCTGCAGGAGAAGATGAAGACTTCAGAAAAGAGGAGATGAAATGGCGTGAAGAGCGGGATAGGCAGATGCAATCCCCAACAGGCTGGCTGACAATCGCCGGGCTTTACTGGCTTGACGAAGGAGAGAACACGTTTGGCACTGACAGGACGAACAAGCTGGTCCTTCCCTCAGGCTCTGCCCTTGCTTTCTGCGGCAAGTTTGTCCTTGGGGAAGGTAAAGTCAAGGTTGCTGTTGCAGAAGGAGCCGGGATCAAGATTGAAGATGAGGAAATTGGAGAAAAAATCCTTACAGGCGATGATCAAGGAAAACCCGACGTTCTGGAGCTTAATGACCTGAGGATGTGGGTCATAAAGAGGGGCGAGCGCTATGCAATCAGGATGAGAGATTTCAATGCCCCTGCATTTAAGAAATTCAATGGGCTGAATTTTTTTCCTCCAAACGAAAAGTTCAAGATAAAGGGGAATTTTGTTCCTTATAATGAAGATAAAATCATAGAGGTGACAACTGTTGTCGGGACAAAAGCTGAAATGGCTTCCCCGGGTTATGTCACTTTTGCTGTTGACGGGAAGGAGTGCCGTCTGGAAGCTTTCAAGGCCAACGAAAAGAACACAAAACTTTTCATTATTTTTAAAGACAAGACAAACGGTGAAGAGACTTATGAGAAAGGCAGGTTTATGGTCTCTGATGTCCTGGAGAACGGAGAGGTGGACCTCAATTTCAACAGGGCCTATAACCCTCCGTGTAATTATACTTCATATGCGACCTGTCCGGTGCCTCCGCCTGAGGCGAACTGGCTCAAGGTCCGTATCGAGGCTGGCGAGAAGAAGTATCCGGCGGGACTTCACTAAAATTGTAGCTTAGGCCGAGTTTGAAGAGATTCGAGTGGAAGCGTTTTTTTTCTTTTTCTAGTCTCCAGGACTTCTATTCTCAGGACTTCTATTCTCTATTCTCTAGTTTGGCTGTTCTAACTTGTTGATTTCAATGAAGTAATTGCCTATTTTCGTAATTACTCAATAATTTGTGGCAAGAAGGGTAGTAAACGAGAGCGAGGGCTCATTTTGATCGAAATTAATTTTGACTATCTCTATTGTAATCTATAGATTGACACAGCCTAACTACAATTTGCTACAATTTGTTATGCTTCCCCTTATCATCCTTCTATGATGAAGCAAACGATAACAAAATAATAATTTCAGTATAAGACTTTGTCTTCACCGAGCTTCTTTATACGTTCGTTGATAATCTTAAGAATTAAGACTCTCCGGAGAAGAACAGCGTTGATTTCCTTATCTGTCAGATATTCTCCGACAATATCCCTAATAAGTTCAAAATTTAAGGACTTCAACTTTTCGACAAAAGCTCGGGGAAGCTCTTTCATAATTTTTGGGCCTTCTTTATATTTCTCAGTGTAAATGAGATTTTTTGTGAATTTTTTGGATGTCCGGAAAGAGCGGGAGTGGTCGGGAAGAATTATCCGCCAGTCTTCTGTTATGAAAATATTCCCCGCATGTCGGTCTTCATTGCCAATCAAGTTATCAAAAGCCCACCGCAAGTAAGTAGCCCTATTGTACTGGAAGACTTTATAAGAGGGAACCTTAATTTTCTGCTCATTTTTATGCTTGGCTTTTATCCAATAATCCACCCATAGTTGACAGGAACCTCGCTCCCCTCTAAATTTTTTTTCAATTGTGGGCGAGATCATGTTTAGCTCTAGATATTTGTCTAACCGATAAGCCGCGATTTCGCATTTCCAGTTCTCTATGAAGCCCTTCATTCGGCCCTCTGCATTTTTCCAGAGGGCTTTTCTTGTAACTCCATTTTTTTCTAAGGTCAGTTCCCAGGGTTCAGTTACTGCTTCTCGACTTTTTTGTTGTTCCTGACCGATAATTTTTGCTGTTTCAAGAAATTCTTCCCATTTTTCTCTTTCTGCCAGTTCCTCCGGAGTGAACTGGGCCATAGATTGAAATTGAAAGCCCAGAAAAACAATAAAGAAAAAAGGAATAATGATTCTATTTCTCATTTTCTTCCCTCCTTAGGGCTGGAAAGTTGCTAAGTTACTCAAGCTTCCCAGGATCCCTCAATCAACATATGGAAACAGTAAACTTATTAATCATGCATTATGACAGTTTTCACAACTCAGCTAATCGCTTTTTGCATTCACCGCCTCAGAAATATCCGGATCAGCGGCTTTCCAGAGGTCGAGGAATTTCTCGTAATGCTCTATGGCTTTGTCCTTCCAGCATTTCTATTGGATGTGCTGATTATTCCAACGGTGGCAGATTCATCTTTCGCAGCAGATCATGTAAGCGTTGGTCATCGCGCAGGGGCTTAAATTGAGGAAGGACTCTGATCCAAGGAACCCAACAATGGGGATGCTCGTAATTCAGCCATTGGAACGCCTTATCCTTTTCCCCCAGGGCTGTGTGCAACTCGGCTAGACCTAAAGCACCGAATGGGGTGGGTTCCCCTTTTTCCAATTCAGCCAGTATTTTCAGTGCCTCATCCCTCTGGCCAGCCATCGCATATGCAAATCCAAGGAGACATCTCATATTTGGGTAGCGCGCCGTCGCCCTTTGGAACACCGCAATGGCTTCCTCATGCCTTCCCATGTCTGCGTAGATATGTCCCAGTACATACAATCCATGCCAGCTATTTGAACTCAGTTCAAGCGCCTTTTGAACTTCTTCTATCGCCTCATCGTATCGGCCCCAAATCCAGTACAATCCTCCCAGCCAGGCCGTGTGAAGAGGCGTTAGGGGATCCAGCTCCTGGGCTCGTATGTGTTCCGCTAAGGCTTCATCCATGCGATCGAACAGAATAAGCTGCCACGAATACCAATAATGAGCCATAGCTAAATTGGGATTGATTTCTATGGCACGTTGGAAGGCCTTTTCTCCAGCCTCCCATTCCCAATCATAGTATCCCGCGATAAAACCGAACGAGTTAAGAGTTTCGGCCAGCGTATCATCCAGCCTCAATGCTCTTTGTGCTGCTGCTTTTGCTCGCGGCAAGGAATCTTCTGTAGCCATCGCGCCATGAGCGATTTGGATGTAAGCAGCCGCCAACCCTGCATACGCCAGGGGGTCCGACGGGTCTTTCTCGACTGCTTCGTGGAGATATTCAACGGCCTTTTGGTATCCTTGTGGAGTGCCTTGGTTCATGTGAAATAAACCCTTAAAGTAGGCTTCCTGAGCATCGGGATTAACTTGGCGGCCACTGGCAAGGCTTGTCTCTGCCTGAGGTGTCAGTTTGGCCCTGACCTCCTGGGCAATGGTCCGTGCTATTTCACTGTGCATCATCAAAACATCGGTCAAAACCCGGTCATATGTCTCCTCCCAAAGGCTCTGCTCCTCAGGAAATACATCTATCAACTGCACCCGAATGCTCACATTTTCGCCTGCCTGCTGCACCGTTCCTGTCACAACTGCATCCACGTTTAGCTCTTGAGCAATTTCCTGCAATGATTTATCCGTTCCCTTGTACCGCCTCATTGAGCTGAAAGAAATCACCCGGAGCGTTCCAACCCGGCCCAGCTTCGCGGTCAACTCGTCGGTGATCCAATCGACGAAATACTCCTGCTCCGCATCACCCGTGAGGTTCTCCAACGGCAGGACCGCAATGGAATGGATGGTAGCCGCACGAGTTGTATACAGATAGATGGCACCTGCGATGATCAAAACCAACAGAAGAGGAACTCCCCCATACAGAAAAACACTCTTCCACTTGATTTTGAGCTTTTTCTTTAGAAGTCTCTTCCTCCTGGCTGGGAGTCTTCTCTCCCCGATGGGAATCCCTTCCTCAATGTTTTGTAAATCCTCCAGGAGCTCTGTTGCAGTCTGATATCTTATCTCTCTATCCTTCTCCATGCATATTAATATCAAACGGCTAAGGTCCTCTGAAATCTTAGGATTGAGCTTCTTTGGATCTGGAGGTAACTTGGACTTGTGTTTTAAAGCTACACTAAGTGCAGTGTCTCCTTTAAAAGGGACACTCCCTGTCACCATCTCATACAGAATTACTCCTAAGGAATAGATATCCGACCGCTGGTCCGCCTCCTCTCCCTCTGCTTGCTCAGGCGATATGT
>Ga0209979_1002062_pt1 | contig 20127 bp, 17 predicted proteins | sample AnhtaG_FD_183114 | JGI IMG/M metagenome (GOLD analysis project Ga0209979, IMG submission 183114) | Deep subsurface microbial communities from Anholt, Denmark to uncover new lineages of life (NeLLi) - Anholt_01485 metaG (SPAdes) (version 2) | ecosystem: Environmental > Aquatic > Marine > Oceanic...
CTAAGTATGATTGATGCTGGACAGTCATAGCAGGAGGCCTCCTTTTTGAGAGTTAAAAACATCTTCTTTGAATTTACTCTCATTCTAGAGTGCTTCCTGCTCACTGTCCAGATCCCTTTCACTTTATCGAAGTAATAACTTCTACTATTGTTCTTCTTAAAAAAGTGTGCAGTATCATTATAGCCAAGAGAAGCTCGGATTTGACGGAAACGCTCCTATTTGTAGAATACACCGTAGAAGTATGCTGTGAATGATGAAGGAGCCTAGCTATGGGGCACAGCAGAGTGGCAGTTGAGGAAATAAATAGTATTTCATGTAGTGAATTATTAGGGGCTATCGCTCCTCTTCCCTATAGCTTTTTTCTAGACTCGGGGTCAGGAATATACAGGGATGATTTAGGACGATATTCCCTGGCGGGGTGGAATCCCTTCTTAATTTTAAAGAGCAGGGGAAGTAGCATCCAATTAATCCAGAAAGAGAGAGTAATAAGGAAAAGGGGGAACCCATTTTTCATCCTCCGGGATATTCTGGATAAATATAGACTGGACTCTACCCCTGAAGGTCTTCCCCCTTTTGTGGGGGGAGGAGTAGGATATCTAAGTTACGATCTCTGTCACTTTTGGGAGAGGCTTCCTTCCAAGGCTAAGGACGATCTAGGTCTTCCTGAGTTATACATAGCCTTTTATGACAAAGTCCTAATAATAAACCATCTTGAGAAGAGAACCCTCATCTCGGCAGTTTCATCTTTTTCTAAAAGAGACAATCCCACGATTAAAGAGAGAATAGAGGAGATTAGAAAACTAGAGCAAAAAAATGATGCAGTGAAAAGAGGTGAAAAGGGAGCTGTTAAGCCGGGAGAGCTTCTTTTAGAGTCTAATTTCACCAAGCAAGAATACCTACAAGCAGTGCGTAAGGCCAAAGGTTACATCCGAGAGGGGGATATCTTTCAGGTAAATCTCTCTCAGAGGTTTCACAGCAGACTGTTTGTTTCTCCCCACCGTCTTTACCAGGAGTCTCCTGGGACAGGCTAACTTGGCCAGGCCACTTATTCCCACATACCAGGCCTTTGGGACATCAAGAGGCAGGGTGGTGGGAATATCTCCAATTTTTTCTGTTTCAAAGAAGGGTACAAATCCATCGGGAAACTTGGGGGAGGTACAGGAAATACAAGGAAATCCCCCCCTGGTACAACTACCTGTTCGGCCCAGCCATAATCTCTCATTACAATCAGATTCACACTGGGTAGCTTTACAGCCTAGATTTTCAAACAGGCATCCTTGCTGGGAATTCTCCTCGGCCGAGCGCCTGGTTAATGAGCCAGAAGAAATCCTCCAGGCAAAATTAGAGATGGTGGCCAGAGCTTACGATCCCTGCATCTCCTGTTCTGTTCATTTAGTTAGGCTGACTTCCTGAAGGACGACCCTTCCCTTAAGGTGATCTCTCAGTGCCTGGAGCGACAGAATGTTGATACTTGACCTATCTTTTTGGGCCACTGCCTCAGCCATCCTCTTGTCCTCCCCGATAGAATAAATTACTCTGTGCTCTCCTCCGAGGTAGTAACGGCTACCCTGAACTCTTCAGATTCGACACTACTCTGCACAAGGAAGCTGGTTCGAGTCCTGTCCGGGGAGCCGAGCCGGACTCGAACCATCTTTGTCTAGAGTTCCCTGGTCTCTACTTTCTCCCAGATTTTTTTGGTTAGCTTCATCTCTTACCTATGAGGCATTTTTTAGCAAAATTTTGGCGCCTAAATGGTGTGCACGACTGGGCTAAATCAGGCCAAAATGAGGTAGGTTGGAGGGAAATGTAATTCATCACTCAGAAATGTCTTCTCTCGTAACAGGAAATCCTTAATTAAGATGAATAGGTTTACCAGTAGTGATAGACTCCTTTACTGCATCCATTACCTGGATAACTTTTCTTACTTCTTTACCTGAGGCCAAAGGAATCCTTTCTTCTTTTACAGCATCAACAAATTCCTTTAGTTGTAATGCATAATTAGTTGGAATTTGTTCTTTTTCCATCACTGTCTTGCCATTTATTTCCAGTTTATTCTTAAAACCAAAAGGCTTTCCGCTAGGATACTCATAAAGTCGCATCGTTCCTTTATCACCAACAATTATAATTTCGTGAAGAGGGAAACAAGTATTAAGGGAAAGGTGAACTGCAGCTGCTTGTTTTCCGCTAAAATTCATTATTATATCTGCTTCATCCTCTCCTTCCCATAAAGGATTTCTTGAAAAACCTGTAGCGTAAACATTAACTGGCAATTTTTGTAGGAACCAAAGAATAAGATCTATAGAATGGCTACCCTGCAAAGGAACGACTAACCCACCAGCTTTTTCTGAAGACCTCCACCAACCCGTTGGAGGTTTGGGAAAATGAACCAGGAAGTTGATTACTATTCTAAACAACTTTCCAATCTCTCCCATACGTCTGTAGCTTTCCATCACAGCATCAGAGAACCGTCTACTCTGCCCAACCATCAAAATGACCTTGTTCTCTTGAGATTCAGCAATCATTTTATCTGCTTCCTCAACATTCAGTGCCATGGGCTTTTCTATCAAAATATGCTTGCCAGCCCGTGCGGATTCCAAACCAACCTCACAATGGAGGTGATGAGGCAAAGTTATTATGACAGCATCAATTCGAGGATCCCTGAGTATTTCTTTATAATCCAAATAGTATTTCTCTGCTCCAAATTTCTTGGCTGAATCTTTTGCCTTTTTCTCATCAATATCTGCTAATGCTAGTAGTTCTACATCTTTATTCAGGTAGATTATCGCTTCCAGATGAACCTGAGCAACTCTCCCGCACCCAATTACACCCAGTTTTAATTTTTCACCCACAGAAGCACCTCTTTTTTATTTCATAAGATTGGGTATAAACATTACTAACCCAGGAATATAGGTAATTAAAAATAGCACCCCAATTGAGCCTAAAAGAAAGGGCCAGATAGCTTTGACAAAGTCTTTTATGGAAATTCCAGCTAGAGGACAGGCAATGAACATACATACTCCCAGGGGAGGAGTTGCCAAACCAATATTCAAGTTCACCACCAATATGATCCCAAAGTGAACAGGATCAATTCCGATACCTGTAATCAAAGGCAGGAATATTGGCGTCAAAAGTATAATAGAAGCTAAGGTTTCCATAAATGTTCCTACAAACAAAAAAACCATATTCATCAAAAGTAAGATTAAATAAGGATTTGATGTAATGGAAATTATGAAATTTGCTATTGTCTCAGGAATTGCCTCAGCCGTTAAAATCCAGCCAAAAAGATTGGCGGTTGCAATTATTATGAGGATCGGGCCGATTAAGATCCCTGCTTCCAACAAAACTGTTTTCAATTTAGAAAATGTAAGCTTGCGATATAGGAAAAATCCAATTAATAAAGCATAGAATACAGCTATAGTAGCTGACTCAGTTGCGGTAAAAACTCCACTTAATATACCTCCAATAATTATCAAAGGCATCACAAGGCCCACTACAGCCTCACAAGTTATCTTAACCGATCTTCGGAAGGTAAATTTCTCCATTCTCAAAGGATGGTGCTTTACCCTGGCATAAAAGGCGGCTATTGCTATTTGAACCAGCCCTAACAGTATTCCAGGAATAACGCCTCCAAGAAATAGCTTAGCAACAGAAACCTGAGCTATAGCAGCATACACAAGCATAGCAAGACTGGGAGGAATGACAGGTCCTATCACCGATGAGATAGCAGTTACTGCAGCGCTGTAATCAGCACGATAACCCTGTTTAATCATTGCAGGAATCATCACAGAACCTATGGCAGAAGTATCAGCAGCTCCTGTTCCCGTAATTCCAGCAAAAAGCATACTGGCAACTATATTTACGTAAGCCAGCCCACCCCTTAAACGCCCCAATAGTAAAGAAGCAAAAGCAACTAATTTATCAGTGATTCCGGTCTCGTTCATCAGCTTTCCGGCCACTACAAAAAGAGGTACGGCTAATAAAAGAAAAGAATTTAATCCAACAAACATTCTCTGAGGAATAAGAACCAGGGGCATTCCTATCTTAATAAGATAGATCAATGAACTAATTCCAAGGACAAAAGCAATAGGTACTCCCGTAGTTATGAGAATAATGAAAATAGCGACAATCAATTTTCTCTTCCTTGTCTATTTTCACTAATTTTCGATAAGGAGTTCAAGAGTGAAAATAAGTTAGCAAATAACATAAACAAAAAGCCTATGGTGAGAAAAAGATAAAATAAATACATAGGTACCCCCATGGCAGGACTTAATGTTCTTGTCATTTTTGCCTGTTCAATGAGAGGCCTGGTGAAAACAATAGCAAATATCAGAAAAATTGAAATGAGAATTTTTGAACCGGATAAAAAGATAAGTTGTGCTCGTCTGGAAAGAAGTTCCCTAACGGTATCAACAGAAAAGAATTTATCATGTAACAAGCCCATGGTGGCTCCCCAAAAGGTAAAAGAGATTAAAAGATAAATTGCCAGTTCGTTAGACCAGGTTAAAGGTGAGTGCAAAACATAGCGAAAGAAAACCGCAATATTAGTAATGGCAATAAGGGTTCCCACGCTAAAAACACAAAGTATTTGACTTATTTTTTCTAATAGGTACTCAGTTTTTTTAACGCCCTTAATCATGAACTTTAATCTCTTTTTCAAAAATAGTGAGCCCTAACCCAAAAATAGGTTAAGGCCCACTGGTTACTGGAAACTACCTTATTACATAGATCCCAAACCATTCCTCTTCCTTGATAGTCTCACCTATTTCTTTTATCTTCTGGACCATTTCCCTGGCCCAATCGGATGTATCTGCTGGCAAAACGTTATATAACCAATCGTAAACGGGTTTTGTAGCTTCAACAAAAGATGTAAGATCCTCCACCGTATCGACTTGTAATCCCGTTTCCTCTTGCATTTTCTTTATAGCCCATTCTCCCCTTTCTAGAGCATCTCCCCTCATCTTACTTCTCCAGACGGGAATACTTTTTGTTACAGCAAGTTGCTGATCTTCTGATAACTTCTCCCAGGTTTTCCCACTCATTACCAGTATACCTCCATTAGAAACAACAGGGAGTAAGGTTAGGTATTTTTGTACCTCATGAAATTTCATCCCAGCCAACGTAAGCGGACCATTTTCGTTACCGTCAACAACACCTGTTTGCAAAGCAGTGTAAAGTTCACCGAAAGGTAAGGGGGTGGGGCTTGCTCCTATACTTTGGTAAGCCTTGACATGAAGAGGAACTTCCATAGTTCTTATTTTTAGTCCTTTAAAATCCTCTAAAGTTTTCATTGGCATGATATTATTCATAGGTAATCTGAAATCGGGCGCTGCAATAGCCAATACTTTGAGGCCAACTTTGTCACCTTGCTCTCTGCATTTCTGTAAGATTTGGGCCCCCACATGACTGTCCATGACTTTCATCCAGTGTTTAGGGCCTTTGAAGAGAAAAGGTAAATTCAACATTCTCAAAGCTGGAACAAATGTGCCTGTTACTCCTATGGAAGTTGCCTGCAAGTCGATAGTGCCAAGTTGTAAGCCTTCTGTTATATCTCTTTCTCCTCCCAACTGACCATATGGGTACACTTTTACCGATAATGCTCCATCTGTTAATTCTTCCAGTTTTTCCCCGAAAGCTACTCCTGCAGTGTGATAGAAGTAAATAGGTACATTGGCATGCCCGTATTTTAGAGTCTTCGCCGCTGCAACTGGAGATAAAATTAAACTTCCGCAAAAGACTAAAAACATCAAAACTATGAAAGACTTTTTGTTAATCCTTCTCATTTTTCTCCCTCCTTTTACGCTTATTCCCTAAAAAACAAACTCACCAACTCTCTTGAAAAGATATCATCACCTCCTCCCACTTGATTTTTTGCCTACACCTTGGTTACACCCTTTGACGTTAAAAAGTATTCGGCCGATTTTGACCCCATGCCTAACTCACCCTGAAGCAAGAAAAATTTCTGAAACAAAGATAAAGCTGAAAAGTTCAAAAGTCATAATTTTTTGTTAATGACTATTTTGAGCTAAGATTTTTCACAGAAAGCATTTTATTCTTTGTGGATGGCAAAGAGCATCGAGAAGAGTGCCAGTTCCACCTGGATATAAGTAGGTTGTTGGGAAGTTGCACTGGAGTTGTTGGGAAGTTGCACTGGACCAGGGAAGCATTTGAAATCTAGCTCAATGAATCCCGCCCGCTGCCCTATACGGAAGACCGTAACAATACTCTTCTTTTACATTATCACACCTTCGTAATTCTGTCAAATTTTTGATCAGGTGGTTCCCTTTTACTTTATCATTTACACTTGCTCTCTTCCTCCGGCCGGATAGTTGAGAAGATCAATATATCCAATTCCTGCTTCCTTGCATACTTTTTGACCTTGTTCTGAAATATAAGGAGCTATGACCACCGGATAGTCCCCTTTCTTCACCTGAGGTGCCTGGGTAAGTTGACCGATAGCCTGGTAAAGATACCATGGTTCTCCTTTAGCTTTTTCGGGAGCTCGGTCATGGTCAAGATGATACTGCACGCTTTTTGTCTTAATTTTGAATGGATCTAGACAACAAACCGAATCTAAGATGAGAGTAGGAAAAAGACATATCTCTTCTCCTGTAACATAGCCTAAGGACTTTAGCTTCTCATAGGGAGTTAAGTTCCCTAATCCCTGATGAGGACGCTCTAGATTATAGATCTTCTGCCACCAGATACCTCTTTTGATGAGATCTTTCTCGTTCTTTATCATAAGTAGATAGGGAATATAGAACTCTTGATCATCTGTTTGATGGCTTCTTTCTACAAAGGCATCATCTTCTGGGTGACCTTTTCTGATAACGGACCTAGTTACCCCTAAAGGTTTAAAGACCTTCTCCAGATTCCTTTTGAAAGAGCCGGGAGCTGAGACAGCAAACTCTACTCCACCATCTGATTGAATGTGTAAAGGATAGTGAAAGCCAAAAGATCTTATCCACCAGATAATAAGCTGAAGATATGCCTTACCGCAGAACCAGTCTTTTCTGTAGGAGAAAGAAAGGAAGCGAATGCGGGTTAAGACATCAATCACTGTCCACTGGAAAAGAGGTAGATTTGAGGCCTCAAGGTGTCTATAGACCTCTTTGGGCAGAGTTTCTTTATCCAGTATTTCCTTCACATCAACTTGCATCTCTTGAAAAGGAAAGAGAAATGCCATATTATAAAAGGGTGAGCCACGAGACCTTTTCACTCTCTTTCTTCTCTTTCTTTCAAGACCGGCTCTTTTGATTACTTTTCCAATAGTAGATTCAGCAATATTAATACCTTCTTTTTGAAAGATATAGTACCTGAGCCTTCTTTTGCCAAGCTTGGTCTTTTTGCGATATTCAATAACCATTTGTTCTTTTTCCTCTTCTATATAACCAGGATGTTTAGATTTAGGCTTATGAGAGGAATCTTTTAAGTTTCCCTTTTTCTGTTTCTCAAGAGCTAAGTAAACTGTATGAGCCGAACACTTCATTGCTCTGGCAGTGGCTCTTACGTTATTCTTTAAGGATCTAAGATTAAATAAAAGAGCTTTTCTGGCAAATTCTTCACCGACATCTTTTTTGAGCTCTAAGTATGATTGATGCTGGACAGTCATAGCAGGAGGCCTCCTTTTTGAGAGTTAAAAACATCTTCTTTGAATTTACTCTCATTCTAGAGTGCTTCCTGCTCACTGTCCAGATCCCTTTCACTTTATCGAAGTAATAACTTCTACTATTGTTCTTCTTAAAAAAGTGTGCAGTATCATTATAGCCAAGAGAAGCTCGGATTTGACGGAAACGCTCCTATTTGTAGAATACACCGTAGAAGTATGCTGTGAATGATGAAGGAGCCTAGCTATGGGGCACAGCAGAGTGGCAGTTGAGGAAATAAATAGTATTTCATGTAGTGAATTATTAGGGGCTATCGCTCCTCTTCCCTATAGCTTTTTTCTAGACTCGGGGTCAGGAATATACAGGGATGATTTAGGACGATATTCCCTGGCGGGGTGGAATCCCTTCTTAATTTTAAAGAGCAGGGGAAGTAGCATCCAATTAATCCAGAAAGAGAGAGTAATAAGGAAAAGGGGGAACCCATTTTTCATCCTCCGGGATATTCTGGATAAATATAGACTGGACTCTACCCCTGAAGGTCTTCCCCCTTTTGTGGGGGGAGGAGTAGGATATCTAAGTTACGATCTCTGTCACTTTTGGGAGAGGCTTCCTTCCAAGGCTAAGGACGATCTAGGTCTTCCTGAGTTATACATAGCCTTTTATGACAAAGTCCTAATAATAAACCATCTTGAGAAGAGAACCCTCATCTCGGCAGTTTCATCTTTTTCTAAAAGAGACAATCCCACGATTAAAGAGAGAATAGAGGAGATTAGAAAACTAGAGCAAAAAAATGATGCAGTGAAAAGAGGTGAAAAGGGAGCTGTTAAGCCGGGAGAGCTTCTTTTAGAGTCTAATTTCACCAAGCAAGAATACCTACAAGCAGTGCGTAAGGCCAAAGGTTACATCCGAGAGGGGGATATCTTTCAGGTAAATCTCTCTCAGAGGTTTCACAGCAGACTGTTTGTTTCTCCCCACCGTCTTTACCAGGAGTCTCCTGGGACAGGCTAACTTGGCCAGGCCACTTATTCCCACATACCAGGCCTTTGGGACATCAAGAGGCAGGGTGGTGGGAATATCTCCAATTTTTTCTGTTTCAAAGAAGGGTACAAATCCATCGGGAAACTTGGGGGAGGTACAGGAAATACAAGGAAATCCCCCCCTGGTACAACTACCTGTTCGGCCCAGCCATAATCTCTCATTACAATCAGATTCACACTGGGTAGCTTTACAGCCTAGATTTTCAAACAGGCATCCTTGCTGGGAATTCTCCTCGGCCGAGCGCCTGGTTAATGAGCCAGAAGAAATCCTCCAGGCAAAATTAGAGATGGTGGCCAGAGCTTACGATCCCTGCATCTCCTGTTCTGTTCATTTAGTTAGGCTGACTTCCTGAAGGACGACCCTTCCCTTAAGGTGATCTCTCAGTGCCTGGAGCGACAGAATGTTGATACTTGACCTATCTTTTTGGGCCACTGTCTTTTCGGAAAATAATTATAAGCAAGAAAATACTGGTTAATTACAGCATTAGGCCATTTACTAATTATTACCATTCTTTTCTTTTTCAGGAGCTCACGTGAATCTATATATTTGGAAAAATTAATAAAATCTTTATAGCTTCCCTCAAATCTTTTAGGCCAATTTTTGGCGAGGGGATGGTCTGGATTTTTAATGCTTTTACTTAATTCTTGGTATCTTTTAGGCATATCCTTTACTTTAAGTTTTTCGCCAATTTTCTCATAAATAACTTCCGGCTTTAGCCTCTCCCATCCCAAGGGCAAAGACCCATGTCCACCCCATTGGATGTCTATTCTTGCCCTTTGACGATGGAGGTTGGCATCCTTGACCGTCTCTTCTGTAGAAAGCACAGCTCTGTGAAAATACATATATACCCCGGTTACTTTCTGGCTATTTTGGTCAAATTCTATCCATACGACTTCATGATCCGAGGGATCATTATCTCCTGGATGGTCAATATCATCGTCCCAGAAAAGATTATAAGCAATAATTGGTTTTTCCGGATGAATTACTGCTACTAGATCCTTAAGGTTGAAAAACTCCTCTGGGTTTACAAACAGCCTTGGAGCATACTTATCTGCCAGTTTTAGATCATCCTCTGATGCAAGGCGTGGAGGGTTTAATTTCAATACCACTTCATATTCACTGCTTGCTTCCGTTAATCTTCTCATCAGGTGGTAGGCGTAGCCTAGGAGATAATGATACAGAGCATTGTCGGGATCCAACTGTAAACCTTTCTTGTAGTTCTCGATGACACTATCAAAAATGGCAGGATTCCTTCCATAGGCATCATACATATCCAGGTATATATCTCCTTTTTCAAAATAACTCTTACTCATCCTCCTCCTCAAACTCATGGTTTTCAGCAGATATAACAGGACCCTTGTAGGCTGCCAAAATTTCACCAAAGTAAACTCTATGGTAGTCTCCTTGAGGATAGTACTCGGGCGGGATGTCCGGGAATAACTCTGCCGGAATAACATCATTTTTATGAACTACCCGACATTCATAGCTAATAGAGCATTCCCCGATAATGGGACACTTGACTTTTTTTCCAGGTACAGCAGTGAGATTCTTTTCCTTGAATTTATCATGATTTCTGCCGGATACCGTACCGCAGAAAGAAACTATTTCCTCCATTTCAGGAGAGGGGACATTTACCGTAAACTGACCAATTTTTTCTATTAATCCATACGTATAACGGGAGGGTCTAACCAGTACTACAAACATGGGTTTACCCCAGATGATTCCCGCTGTCCCCCATCCTATAGCCATAACATTGGATTTTTCCATATCGCCGGATACGAGGAGAAGTCCCAGATCATTCATCATCTTAAATGTCTCCTTTAGATAACGAGTAAAGCCCATTTCTACCTCTTTCATCAATTTCTCCTTTCTCTTTCGATTGTTAGTGTTATACCAGCTCCACACGGCGATCCTCTGCCCGACCTTCCTCAATTTTATTGGAAGCTATAGGGGCTAGAGGTGCAACACCATACGACTTGTCCTCTCTTAGCATTCAGGAAAGGGTGGCTTCTGAATATTGATAATCTTCTTTTCTCTTCGTCCTAATTCTATAAGATAACCGTTGGGGGTCAAGGATTTTTGTAGATTCTGTTAAGAGCTCAATGAAAACCCCCTGGGGAAAACTCCATAGATGAGCAAAACGACCACTACCTCGTCAGTGAGGATGGAGCTAATGGCCCCCAATTTTCTGGGCAGGCATTGGCTTTTTCAGGAGCTCGGATTTGACGGAAACGCTCCTATTTGTAGAATACACCGTAGAAGTATGCTGTAAATGATGAGGGAGCCTAGCTATGGGGCACAGCAGAGTGGCAGTTGAGGAAATAGACAGTATTGCATGTAGTGAATTATTAGAGGCTATCGCTCCTTTTCCCTATAGCTTTTTTCTAGACTCGGGGTCAGGAATATACAGGGATGATTTAGGACGATATTCCCTGGCGGGGTGGAATCCCTTCTTAATTTTAAAAAGCAGGGGAAGCAGCATCCAATTAATCCAGAAAGACAGAGTGGTGAGGAGGAGGGGGAATCCATTTTTCATCCTCCGGGATATTCTAGATAAATATAGAGTGGGCTCTACCCCCGAGGATCTTCCCCCTTTTGTGGGGGGAGGAGTAGGATACCTAAGTTACGATCTCTGTCACTTTTGGGAAAATGTTCCTTCCAAGGCTAAGGACGATCTAGGTCTTCCTGAGTTATACATAGCTTTCTATGACAAAGTCTTAATAATAGACCATCTTGAAAAGAGAACCCTCATCTCGGCAGTTTCATCTTTTCCTAAAAGAGACAATCCCACGATTAAAGAGAGAATAGAGGAGATTAGAAGACTAGGGCAAAAAAATGATGCGGCGAAAAAAGGTAAAAGAGGAGCTGTTAAGCCGGGAGAGCTTCTTTTAGAGTCTAATTTCACCAAGCAAGAATATCTACAAGCAGTGCGTAAGGCCAAAGGTTACATCCGAGAGGGGGATATCTTTCAGGTAAATCTCTCTCAGAGGTTTCACAGCAGACTGTTTGTTTCTCCCCACCGTCTTTACCAGAGTCTTCGAGAAATAAATCCTGCTCCATTTGCTGCTTATTTAAACTTCAATGAGATTAAGATTCTTTCCTCCTCCCCGGAAAGATTCTTAAGGGTGAGAGGAAGAAAGATTCAAACCAGACCCATCAAAGGTACCCGACCCAGAGGGAGAAATGAGCAGGAAGACAAGAAGCTGGGCAAAGAACTACTTGCCAGCCAAAAAGACAGAGCTGAGCTGGTAATGATCGTAGACCTGGAGCGTAACGATCTAGGCCGGGTATGCCAATATGGATCGGTAAAGGTAGAAGAGCTGGTGAAGCTAGAAGCTTACCCCACTGTTTTTCATACTGCTTCTACCATTCGGGGGACCTTAGCTCCGGGCAAGGATAGAATAGATCTGCTTCGGGCCACCTTCCCCGGAGGCTCTATTACCGGTGCCCCTAAGGTTAGGGCTATGGAGATCATTGATGAATTAGAACCTACCAAAAGAAGTGTTTATACAGGCAGCTTAGGATATTTTGGTTTCAATGAGAGCATGGATCTAAACATCGTCATACGCACTTTTCTGGCTAAAAACGGCGATCTTTATTTCCAGGTAGGAGGAGGGATAGTGGCTGATTCGGACCCAGAAAAGGAATTTCAGGAAACCTTAGATAAGGCAAAAGCTCTTATTTCCTCCCTATACAATCAACAGAAGATTTGAATTTAGGGGTGAACAAGTGGAAAACCAGGTTTATATCAATGGAAGTTTTTTTCCAGAGTCCCAGGCTAAGATAGGCATAAATGAGGGGGGATTTTTGTTTGGAAATGGTGTATTTGAAACCATGCGCACCTATTCTGGCAATATTTTTAAATTATCTCAGCATCTCAAAAGACTCCTTAACTCCGCGAGGTTCTTAAAGATCCCCTTTGAGGGAACTCAAGAAGAGTTGGAAGAGAAAATAAAGAAAAGCTTAAAGATCAATCAGGTTTTCCCAGCTTATCTTAAGGTAATAGTCTCCAGTGGTCAGCATAGAAATAGTTTAACCAGCGTAGGCTCCCACCCTAATTTAATAATCATAGTTAGAAAGTTCACTCCTTACCGAAGAGTTTTTTACCAGCAAGGATTCACAGGAGTAGTGGTGAGTCTCAGGCGCAATGCTCTCTCTCCTCTTCCTTTGCATAAGAGTTTGAGCTTCCTGGAAAATCTTTTGGCTAAAAGAGAAGCTGAAGATAAAGGAGGTCAGGAAGCTATTTTTCTCAACACCGAAGGTTATTTAGCTGGGGGAGCAATTAGTAACATATTTCTGGTGAGAGATGGAAAAGTTATCACTCCTTCCTTGGATTCAGGGATCTTACCTGGAATTACTCGCGAGACGGTCTTAGAGATTTGTGCCACTTTGAGGATCCCTTTAGAGCAAAGAAAAGTTGAATTGGAGGAGCTCCTGCGTGCCAACGAGGCTTTTTTCACCAACTCACTTATGGAGATTATGCCCCTCACTAGGGTGAACTCCCACCATATAGGGGAAGCCAGGCCAGGCAGGGTTACCGAGAAAATCGGTCAGGAATATAAAAAACAAACCAGAGCCGCCGCCATAATTAGAGAGTATAAGAGCTCGTAGCTCCATCTAATCTTGTATGGTTCGGCAAGAAATGAGGGAGAAAAGATTCATGGGTGGGGGAAGAGATCCTCAAGAGAAAATTGATGGACTTAGCTCCCAGGGGCAAGAATCCTGCAGTGAAAAGAAAAAAGACTACATTTTGATGGGTCTGGGGAATATTTGGCGGGGAGATGATGGGGTAGGGTGCTTCATTACTCAAAACTTCAAATCAGATGATTGGTTGGTTCTTGATTGTGGCACAGTTCCAGAAAATTTTACCTCTACAGTGAGGAAGACCAGACCAAAATACCTGGTTATAGTGGATGCGGCAGAAATGAATCGTGAGCCGGGACAGTTCAGAGTGATTCCCCCCGAAAGGATAGACCAATTCTATATTACTACCCACAATATTCCCCTCTCTTATCTCATTTCTTATTTAGATAGGTGGGTGGAAAAGATTATTCTTATCGGCATCCAGCCCAAAAAAATAGACGATTTTAACCGGATAAGTAAAGAACTTAAGGATAGTATGAAGAAAATTATCCGGATTTTGGAGAAAAAGAGGTTCCACTCTCTCAAAGGATTGAAATGACACCTATTTTTTTCTCATAGGTGCCTCTCACTCAGCTTTATCCTCCACGCAAGATCTCTTCTACCTCCTCTCTATCAGCCTCCATTATGTAAGGGATACCGGAAATCCGGGATGCCTCCGGGGTCAAGGCTACCAGGTCACTGCGGGCAATACTCTTCAGGTTAAATTTCCTGGTTCCTGCCATGAACTGCCTGAGGCCCACAGCTAGCCTGCCGTAAAAGGTATACATCCCGATGGCTCCTGCAGGAATCCTGTCAAAATCCCTCCCGTATTTTTCCTTTAGATGATCGGCCATGACGAAGATGTGATCTAAGGAATCCCCGTATTTTTTCAGGCGAGAGGGAATTTTACCTTTTCTAATTTGCTCGCCTACGGTGTTTCCTACCATAGCTGCCGCCATACTAGATCTGCCAAGGCAGGCAGCGCTCACATAAGGAGCTCCCAGAGCTAAGGCTTTAAAGATATGATCTTCCAGAGAAAGACCCCCAGCTATGGCACAGAAGGGAATGAATGCTCCCATCTCCTTGAGGCTACTGAGACAATTGTAGAGCAGGCACTCTAGGTAGACTGTAGGAATGCCCCACTCATTCATCATCCGCCAGGGACTCATACCAGTTCCCCCGCCAGCCCCATCCACAGTCAAAAGATCAATCCTGGCATTAGAAGCAAACTTCACTGCCCTGGCTAAATCTCGAGGTCGGTAAGCACCGGTCTTCAGAGTTACATACCTGGCCCCTTTTTCTCTGAGCTCTTCCACTTGTCTGTAGAATTCCTCTTCGTCCACCATACCCAGGCGCGAGTGCCTCTCAAATTCTCTAAAGACCTCCTCTTTAAATTCTTTCTGTACTTCAAGATCCTGGGGGCTGGGAAAAACGAGATAGCCCCTATCATTTAGCTGAAGAGCTCTTTCGAGAGAGTGGAGTTTTACCTCTCCTCCTATATCTTTAGCTCCCTGTCCCCATTTTAGTTCAACAGCCCTGACCCCTAACTTTTCTATGGCATATTCAGCTACCTTCAGGCGAGTGTCCTCTACGTTCATCTGTACTACTACCTCACCATAGCCCTCATCCCAGTCTTTGAATATCCCGACCCTTCTTTCCATCTCCGGTGATCGAACTACTCTTCCATTCTTGATTTCGCTTTCAGGATCCATAGCACATACATTTTCCCCTATTACGATTATGGTGCCGCAAATGGCAGCTCCTATGGCCATGGTCTCCCAATGAACCCTGGCGATTTCTGTAGAGCCCAGAGCTCCGGTAAAGAAGGGAACTTTCAATTTGATTTTTTCTTCGTCTCCTATTTCTAGAGACAGATCCACGTTAGGGAAAATAGCCTTATCTGAATCTGCCTCCACGCCTTTTGCTCCAAAGCAACTCCCCTGGATACTGAAATGGGAAAAGTCCACCGGGTAGTCTTTAGCCGAGCCCGCCGTAACCTGCCCGAAAGGTTGAGGATAAAGCATCTCTCTTCCTCGAAGGGCGGACATCCCAATTTCACAGGTGCCCGGACATCCATCCAGACATACCACGCACATTCCAGAACCAGGGCTGGATTCCGTTCTAGTTCTGGTTACAGTCGCCGCGCTGGCATTGATCCTGCTGAAACTCATCTCTCCCTCCTTGTCTAGCCTAATTATTTATTTTTCCCGACCCTAATTAGATGAAGTCATAATTTCATTATTCCCCTGATGAATTTTCCTCGTTCTCAATAATGGGATTTTTTTTGAATTCGGATGCCTAGAATATAAGAAATAAACTGAGTCATAATAAGTGGAAGTGTTCACTTGCACTTATTATAATAAAAAAAACTAGAATGTCAAGCCTCCCTTTTTCTGCTCGAGCCATCTTAGCCATGTTGATTATCGGCACATGAGAGAGAAAACTTTAGCCATTCTTTCTCAAGTCTCATTTTGGGGAAGAAGTTATCTTGAGGTCTTTTTGTCCCGTACCTTAAGAAAAGTAGAACGGCGATTAGCGCCTCCAATGACTATTGTGGAGGACTATCAGGGTATGGGTAGATTTCACCCCTGCCAGGATCTCGATCTTTTCAACTATTATTTCATCAAGATCGCTGATATCGGGAACATCTATTTTAGCTATGATATCGCTGTCTCCATAGGTAGCAGCAGCCTCTGTTACCCCATCTATTTTTTTCAAATACTCCAGCACCTTCCGTGACTCTTTACCTGGCACCTCCATCAAGACGTAAGCCAGCATTCTCTCCTCCTTGGTTACAAGCTGATATGCTACTTTCGGAGGATAACCCCGCTTATAATACTTAAAAATCGAGGCTATTATCTCATAGTCCCTCCTGCTGTACTCTCTTCTTGAAATCCTATCTTTCTGTATTTTCCTGGGATGAATATAACCCTTATTCTCCAGATAGTAAACAAAATCCTTTGCCAGCCCCGGAATTAGATTTAATATTTCTTTTAACTGCATTTAGGTGAATGTGATCAATTCCACTTTACCTGAGAGAGTCATTTTGTCAATAGAAATGGAATGGGGCCGGATGGGAGTGAGTTTGTCCACTTTCGAAAAGTTAGAGTACACCCAGATTAGAGATGGGTACTTTTGGTTTTCTTATCTTTTGCCAGCTCTGGTAGGTTCCTAAATCGATGATGGCATCGGTGGGACACTTTGTGGCACAGAGGCCGCATTCCTGACAGTTCCTGGGGTCGATCTTGGCTAGATTGTTTTCCATCTCCACTGCGTCATACGGACACACCTTGACGCAGAGTCCACAACCGATGCAGGCTTTTTTGCAGACTCTTCGCGCTTCTTTGCCCCGATCCAGATTACTGCAGGAGACGAAGTACTCCAGATCATCATCAATAGGATCCAGGGTGATGAGACCTCTAACGCAGGCTTTCACACAGAGTCCACATCCAGTGCAATTCTGGACATCAATGCGGGGAAGACCCTCTTCCATATAGATAGCATCGAAGGGGCAGGCGTCTTTGCAGTCGCCAAAGCCCAGACATCCATAAAAGCAGCCCAGTCCTCCTCCCCCTGTCAGGTGAGCAGCCTGACAACTCTGGACTCCCTGGTAGTTGGCGTCTCGCTTTCTTTCGCTAGCCCTGGCTCCGCATCGGACCCGGGCGTATTGACTGAGAGCTCCTTCGACTTCTACTCCTAATATTTCTCCCACCTGAGAGGCTACCTCTTCCCCACCAGCGGGACAGGCATCAGCCGCGCTCCCCTTCTCTACTATGGCCTCGGCCATAGCCCGGCAGCTGGCGAATCCGCAGGCAGCACAGTTAGATCCAGGAAGCGTTTCCAGAAGAGCCTTAATCCTGGGATCTTCCTCTACCCGCAGCCTCTTGTCGGCAAGAGAGAGGACAAAGGCAAAAAGGGCGCCCAGTCCTACCATGGTTGATATGGAAACAATGACTAGAATTCCCATGAAACCTCACCTCATATTTCTTTAAGTTAAGGAGCCTACTTTACCTCAAGCTGCTCAGGAAGTACCTCTTCAGTGCTATTATAATCATCTGGCTGAGAAATCAAAGAAATTATCTCCGGACGCCTCCCTTTCACTGCATATCAGGCTTGACTTAGGCATAAATAAGTCCCGAGAATCCCATGAAAGCAAGGGCCAGAAGTCCGGCTGTGATCAAGGTAATGGCCGCTCCTTGGAAAGACTTCGGTATATCCGCTAGATCTAGCTCCTCCCGGATGCCAGCCATAATAAGCATGACAAAAGTAAAACCAACTCCAGCACCAAAGCCGTAAACTAAACTCTGCAAAAAGCCATAGTTTCTAAGGGTAGCAAATAAAGCCAGCCCCAAAATAGCACAGTTGGTGGTAATGAGAGGAAGGTATATCCCCAGAGCCCGGTAAAGAGAAGGATTAGTCTTTCGAATGAACATCTCGATAATTTGAACCAGGGAAGCGATGACCAGAATGTAAGCCACATATTCCAGGAAAGGAACTCCAAATCTTACCAGGATGAGGCGATATACAATCCAGGTTATCCCTCCAGTCAAGGTCATAACAAAGGTAGTGGCAATCCCCATTCCGAAAGCTGATTTGAGTCTCCCCGTGACTCCCAGAAAAGGACAGATTCCCAGAAAATAGGTGAGGACAAAATTGTTAACCACGGTAGCGCTGATAAAGATAAGCAGAAGGTTCATCGGCATCTCCTTTTAAGATTTTCTGCTAAAGGTGTTTATTATTCCCAGAAGGATGCCCAGGGTGATAAAAGCCCCGGGAGGAAGAATCATAATAACCCAGGGTCGGAACCATCCGCCGGCTGCCTGGGTAGTGAGAATCTGATAGCCAAATACCGCACCCGAGCTCAGAAGTTCTCGGATACTGCCCAGGATGACTAGAGTGAGGGTAAATCCCAGACCCATCCCCAGAGCATCCATGAAAGATCGGGAGACCGGGTGCTTAGAGGTGAAAGCCTCCATACGGCCAAGAATGATGCAATTGACCACAATCAGAGGAACGTAAGGTCCTAAAGCCTTACTCATAGGAGGAAAGGTGGCCGCTAAAATCAGGTCAGTAATGGTGACAAAGGCGGCAATAATAATGGTGAAAGTGGCTATTCTTACCTGATGAGGGATGAGTTTTCTGAAGGAAGAGATTACTACTCCGGAGAGAATCAAAACGAAGACTACGGCTATACCCATGGTAAATCCCTGCAGAGCCGTGGTGGTAACAGCTAAAGTCGGACACATCGCCAGAAGCTGCCGGAAAACAGGGTTCTCCCGCCACAATCCTTTAATTAGATCTCCGTAGAGCTGCCAGGAAGTCTTCATTTTTCTTTTTTGCCTTCCTCCTTTAGAATTTCTGTTACCTTGGCCACCGTCTCATTGATAATCTTTACCACTGAACGGGAGGAGATAGTAGCCCCGGTAATGGCCTGTATCTGATTAGGAGCGGTGGGCTTTTTCCCTTTCACATATTCGATAGGAGGTAGAACCTCAAGTTCCTTGAATTGCTCGGTAAAAGTTTTTCCCGCAGGCTGGAGGATATCTTCGCTATCTATCTTACCCCCGAGACCCGGTGTCTCTCTCGAGTAAAGAATCTCAATTCCTCCCAGGGTTTTAAGATCAGGTCTAAGTCCCACCATCATCTTTATTTTGTCCTGATAACCTCCTCCCTCAGCTACAAAAGCATACCCCACCAAATTCCCTGAAGTATCCTCACACTGATAGATCCCGACGCCGTCCCTCTCGGAAAATTCATAGCTTTCAGTTTCAGGCAGAACATTGAATATGGCTTGCCTAGTGAGTTCTCTCTCATGAGCCTCAATCTGAGGCTTAGCCCATCTGTAGACGAAAGACAGAGTGCCTCCAGCAAAAAGACCCACCACTACCAGAACAGTTATCATGCGAGTGGCCGTTTTCATTTTCTTCTCCCTCCCATCTGAACCGGAATGGTATAACGGTTCACAAGAGGGGTGAGAGCATTCATAAGGAGTATGGAAAACATTACTCCCTCCGGATAGCCACCCCAGAGGCGAATAACTACTACCAGAACCCCCGCTCCTACCCCGAAGAGCCAGCGTCCCCGTTTGGTAATGGGGGTGGTGACGGGATCGGTGGCCATGAAAATCGCCCCTAGCATAAGTCCCCCCGCCAAAAGATGAAAGGAAGGGGAGCCATAGCCGGGATTTATAAGCCAGAAAATTCCACTAAGACCCGCCACGGTGGCAAGATAGCTCAAGGGAGTTCTCCAGTCGGCGTATCGCCGGCCCAAAAGATAGATCCCCCCGATGATAATGGCTAGAGCTGAGGCTTCTCCTAAAGAGCCGCTCACATTTCCAGTAAAAAGGTGGTAAAGGGGAACCGTCTGATGCTCGAATTTGAGCATACCCAGAGGAGTAGCACCGCTGATGGTATCCAGAGTCATGGGATCGGTCCAGGTGGTCATCAAAACCGGGAATGTAGTCATAAGAAAAGCTCTTCCTATCAGGGCTGGATTAAAGATGTTGTATCCCAGACCGCCAAAAATCTGCTTGCCAATGGCCAAGGCAAAGGCTGATCCCAGAACAGCTGCCCACCAGGGAAGATGTGGAGGCAGAACCATAGCCATGAGGAGTCCGGTAACTATGGCACTTCCATCATATATAGTGATTCGCTTGCCTCTAGCCAACTGAAAAAATGCTTCGGTAGCCAGGCAGGTAATAAGACAGGTTAGAATTAGCCCTACAGCCAGCCATTGAAAATAATAGATGCTGGAAGCCACAACGGGCGTAAGGGAAATGACCACCCCCCACATGACCTCAGGCACAGTTCTGGTTACCCCGATATGAGGAGCAGCGGCAACACTAAGAATTCTCTCTTCCGGC